>Ga0214919_10007977_pt1 | contig 14131 bp, 14 predicted proteins | sample LL1503_MetaG_FD_177994 | JGI IMG/M metagenome (GOLD analysis project Ga0214919, IMG submission 177994) | Freshwater microbial communities from Lake Lanier, Atlanta, Georgia, United States - LL-1503 | ecosystem: Environmental > Aquatic > Freshwater > Lake | place: USA: Georgia | collected...
GCGCAAGACCCAGAAAGAGCCTGTGCCATATTTAGGTGGTGCATCAATTGCCATCGCCGTCACCGCACTGGCATATGCCGGTGTCCTCGCCTCTGATTTCACTACAACAAACTTTCCACTTGCTAGCTATGTCTTAATCCCGGCGCTGGCAATGGGTGTCATGGGATTGGTCGATGATCTGCGTGGGCTGCCAGCTCTGCCCCGACTCTTCTTCCAAACTGCTATCGCAATCGCTGTATCCCTTGTCCTAATTAACACCAATACCGTCGGAGTCGCATTTGACGATTCGATTATCAATCGAGGGCTCACCATCTTTTGGATCGTCGGAATCTGCAACTCCATTAACTTCTTCGATAACTTAGATGGCGGCGCCGCCGGCACAGTCGCTGTTACCACCTTAGGTATTTTCTATATCGCCTACAACCAGGGCCAGGAATCTGTTAGTGCGCTGGCAATCACCACCGCTGGTGCAACTCTCGGCTTTCTGATCTGGAACAAACAGCCAGCCAAAATCTATATGGGCGATGCCGGTGCGCTCTTCCTCGGCGTCGTTATCTCCGTTTTAACTATCCGTGTTAACCCAGGTATTGATCCAAGTTGGAAGTCTCTCGCCCTCATGCCGATTCTATTAGCGGTGCCAATCTTGGATACAACGGTTGCAGTAACATCACGCATATATCGAAGGTTGTCACCATTAACAGGTGGCAAGGATCATCTATCGCATCGCTTAGTGCGCAAAGGCCTTACCCAAAAAACCGCCGCTATCGCGCTGTGGGCAGGCTCGGCTCTATTTGCCTTACTGGCTATTGGAATTTACAACTCACCCACAAGCCTCGGTACACCGCTTATTTACCTTGCAGCAGCCATCTGGGCCATTGCCCTCATCTGTTTCCTTCGAATCCCGTCAGAGGATTAGTTACTTTTTTTATTGACAGTAAAAGTCCAGAATGGTTCAACCTCTGAAAACTTCAGCGTTGTTAAATTAAAATCGGCAGCGCACAACATCTCAGTAATCTCGGCCTTACTAAAGCGCTGTTCAAGGGAGGTCCCAAAGCGATCAAGGGCATCATTTGCCAGCATCACAAAGGGCATATCTGCGTAATGATGTAATGGAAGGTTTGAAGTGTTTATCCCAAACTTGCTTAGTACTTTCGAAAGCCGTGCCAATGGCCAGTAAACAAGCGCGGCGATAACCGTGGCACTTAGACGCCTAACTGGCTGGGGCGAAGCAGAGATAACTCTGCGCACGACATTCACGCCTTTAAAAATCAATTTGTAATACGTCGGCTTATTTTCAAGGTTGTAATACAGGTAGCAGAGGAAAACGCCTCCAGGTTTGATGCTGCGCGAGACATCCTTAATCGCCAAGGCGGTATCGGGGATATGGTGCAACACTCCAAGTGACATTGCTAAATCCAGCGAAGTGGCTGGAATCGAATTAGCCCCAACAGTCTCCTGTAAAACCACAATTTTTGAATTGTCAGCAAATTTACTTTCTAGTACTTTACTCGCGCCATCACTTGGCTCCAATGCATACACGAGTGAAAAATATGGTACTAACCTCGAACTCCACCGCCCACTACCAGCGCCAAAATCACCTGCCACCGATGTAGCTGGATTGAACTGGTTTAAATCCAGTGGTGCGCAGTACGCGGCGAACTGTGCATCTAGTGCCTCAGCGGTTTCAGTTTCGGCGTAATCAAAGGCTGCCCATTCATGACCAAAGCCATCGATGACCCCTTGGTCTAGGTTCTCATCTCTATCGTGCTGGCTCACTAACACTCCTTGGGTTTTTACTTATACCGACCCTACTACTGGATATTCAGTATATTTAGATTTCATTGTAGCGATGCCAACATTATGGTCAATTGTTTAGATTGGCGAGAGAGCCCCAGTAACGACACAATTCGCGCACCTGCGCACAACTTTCTACAGTCTTTTCCAGTCTTTAGCCCATACGTTGCATTCCACGGAATAAGATGTAACTTACTCAAACAGGTTACTAATCCTCCTAAAGTCGAGAGTCATAAAACATCTTTCAATATAGTTGCACCAAGTCTGATCATCAGCACTACCCACAACCCAGCCGCACCACATGAATGGGCTAAAGGCATTGCCATCTATACCGCTGGCTCGAGATTAATAACACTCAAGGGAGAAGGCCACACGGGCTATGGCCGCCGTGCGGCCTGCGTCGATGAGGCAATAAATGGGTACCAACTTACTGGCACAACTCAGGCAAAAGCCTGATCTGCGGGTAGCAGCCAATCCTTCTGAATTGAGTTGAAAGTAACAATTTATTGCCAGATAAGGCAGGATAATACACATGGAAAAAATTACGAGGTCAGACTTGTCATGATCAACTCCAAGAGAATAGCGAAGTGTAGATCTTGCCAAGGTTCTAGTCTTGAAAATGCATGGGAACTGGCGAACTCCCCGTATGGAGACCTGTTTAAAGACAGTTCTGAAAAAGCGTTGCAAGCTAAAATTCAAACGTTGTCGTTAGGGTTTTGCTTTAATTGCAAATTGTTGCAATTACTCGAGGTCACTGACATCAAGATTACGTACGATGATTATCTCTACAGATCAAATACCACTAACGCTTTAAGTTCATATTATGCACAAACCGCTAAGAGATTAATTTCAGACTACAACGTGATTCCAGGCAGCACCATTGTTGATATTGGCTCAAATGATGGAACATTCTTGATCCATTTTCTTGAAAAGGGCTATCGAGTTATAGGCATAGAACCTACGTCGGCAAATGCTCAATCTGCTGAACTAAAAGGAGTTTACACGATTAATAGTTATTTCAATGAGGAGTCTATTGATCTAATATTAGAATCTGGAACTTACCCTAGTCTAATTTCCATTAACTATGTATTAGCAAACATTCCGGAACTTCACAGTTTTGTTGGTAATATAACAAAATTAATGGACGAGCATACTATTATTTCTGTAATAACGGGCTACCACCCCGATCAATATGCGGTGAACATGTTTGAGTATATAAACCACGATCATTTAACTTATCTAACAGTGCAGTCAATGGCCAATTTATGTGGTTTATTAGATTTGAAAATAATTGATGTCAATAGAAGTGAGCACAAAGGTGGATCGATACAATTCCTTATTTCAAAGAAAAATTCACCATTTAAAGTTCAATCTAGCGTAGACCAGCTACTGCAGCGAGAGATATGGCTTAAATGCAATTCAACTCAGTTTACGAAAGAGTTAGGTCTAAGGGTCCAGGAAATATCTGTTAAAGTAAGCAAGATTTTAACTTCTTTGCAATGTAGCAAAGTCTATGGAATCGGTGCCTCCATAAGCACGACCTATCTTTGTAATCAGTTTAATTTGAATGAGATGATAATAAAACTTTTTGACGACGACAGTAACAAAATAGGAAGATATGCCCCCGCTACTGCGATTTTTGTAGACCCCCTATCAGAAATCCCGAATGATATTCACTCCGTAGCAATAATTCTTGCTTGGCAACACTCTGAAAAACTATTAAATAGACTTCGAGAGGTTGGCTACCCAGGGAAAATTCTAATTCCCTTGCCTTTTCCGACACTATTTCATAATATAAATCAAGCAGCTAGGTAAAACTTAACAATACGTAATCGCCTCATGTTCATTTTTTTTGAATGTCCCATTTTTAGGCGACACTAAATCGAAGGTAGACTCTAACAGAGAATGTATATTCCCTCTTATGGAATGGGATAAACTTTGACTATGAACCTAACACCAATTGATCTGTATTTAAACCGAATCAATTTCGCGTTTGCAAAATTGAATCGAATTAGCCTGGAGAACAGTTTGATGGTTTTGCGCGAAACCATAGATTCAGGTAGCCGTATATGGATTGCTGGAAATGGTGGTAGCGCAGCCACAGCAAGCCATTTTGCAACTGACTTGAGCAGATGTACAAATTCAAATGGAGCTCTTATCAAGGCCATAAGCCTGTGTGATAACTCCGGGCTAATGACAGCAATTGGTAATGATTTTGGTTTTGATTTTATTTTTTCTAGGCAACTAAGCAATTCAGCCATATTTGGAGATTTGCTAGTAGTTCTAACTGCCTCTGGAAATTCAAGAAATCTATTGGTTGCTATGGAATGGGCGAAAGATAATGGAGTTAAGGTTTTAGCTTTAACTGGTTTTAGCGGGGGCAAAGTTAAAGACCTTGCCGATATTTCCATTCATGTACCGACGGAGATTGGGGATTATGGGGTGGCGGAGGACGCACACTCAATTCTCTGCCATTTTCTTAGTTCACAATTTCGCACTAACAGTTAGGAATTTGATCTTGGATAGGTTTCAAAGCTATGTTTTTTGGAGAAGCATAGATGCATAAAAGTCCAATCAAGTGTGAGGTCCTAATTATCGGTGGAGGAGTAATTGGCCTGAGCATCGGAATTGCAATGCAACAAAGTCGCGCCCAATCAAAAGTTATTATTATCGAGAAGGAAGAAGAAGTGTGCCTGCATGCAAGTGGTAGAAATTCAGGGGTTATCCATGCTGGCTTTTACTACTCTTCAGAGTCCCTAAAATCAAAATTCTGCCGCTTAGGAAATCTAGAATTAAAGAGATTCTGCCGTGACAAGAATCTTCAAATTCAAGAAATTGGCAAAGTTGTTGTTGCAAAAAATATGGGCGATGTGAAGCTACTGGAAGATTTAGCGGAACGAGCTCAGGCAAATGGAGTAGACATTGAGTTGTTAGATGAAGAAGAACTAGCTACCTATGAACCCATGGCCAGGACTTACGAAAAGTTTCTATGGTCGCCTACTACCGCGATTGCAAACCCGCATGATGTCGCACAAGCATTAAAAGGTGAGTTTTTTGCAGCTGGAGGGCAGATTTTGTGTGGAGAACAGCTGGTTGAATTTCGTGGAGATCATGCAATTTTTTCCTCAGGCAATTCCGTTAGCTTCGATGTCTGCGTGAATTCAGCAGGTGCAGGGGCGCTTTCAATTGCAAACAAGTGCGGAGCAGGCAATGAATTTGGTTTACTTCCGGTGCTTGGTGGTTACATATCAACATCAGCAGACAAAATTCCGCTGAAGAGAATGGTTTATGCGGCACCACACCCACTGAGTCCATTCTTAGGAATTCACTTCACACCAACTCTTAATGGCATAGTAAAGATCGGACCAACGGCTATGCCAGTGCTTGGCAAAGAGCAGTATTCTATTTCAGATGGATGCACTTCCAAAGAGGCGGTACAAACCTTACGCGCCTTAGGTAATTATGTTTTTGGTGACCCTGTGCATGCGATAAAAGCGCTTGCAAATCAGGTATCTCAGGCAAATCTACAGAGAATGGTTTACGCAGCATCAGAATTAGTTCCAAAGACGCCTAATTCAAAAGTTTGGCGTCGAGGGAAAGCGGGTATACGATCGCAACTCGTAGATTTTGATAAAAGAGTTTTCGTTCAAGATTTTATAATCCGTGAAAGTCCAGGCGTAATACATATTCTGAATGCAGTGTCACCGGGTTGGACTAGCGCGCTGCCATTTGGACGATATATAGTCGAAGATTTTATTATGGGAAAACTTTAAGAAACTCCAGAAGAATCTCCGCATCATCGGCAAGATTTTGAATCACTAGATCTGGATTGCAGCTTGATAAATCAGAAACAGAAAAACTCCCAGTTGCTATGGAAATTATGGGAAAATTAGAAAACCGCGCAGCAGAAATATCTTTCGGGGTATCCCCCAATATGAAGACTTTTAAATAATTCTTATAGCTCATTGTCTCTCTAGCATTTCTAGTAATATCTTCGCGGGAATCGCCAAAATTACAGTTGAATAAGAATTCTTCTGTGAAGTAATCTGCGATTCCGGCTAATTTCAGTTTAGCGACCATTCGGTCACTTGTATTTCCAGTCAAGATTCCATGTGCCCACCCAATAGAGGCAAGAGAATCTAGGACTGCCTTGACCCCAGGGTATAATTCAAAGGTAGATCCCTCATCTAAATTACGGGCTTCTTCATCGAGCTCATGAAAAATACTCCTAAGTTGAGTCTCACTCAATTCATCACAGTTATTGATCAGTTCAAGGAAAACCTCATAGTCAGTAAATCCAGAGAGTCCAACTTTCGTTTCGTCAAATGTAAAACCCCGGCGGCGGAGAACATTCTTATGGGGGGATGATGAATTTGGGCGTTTTGTGCTGATAAGAGTTCCATCTATGTCCCACAAGAGCACCCCGCTTGTGGGTTTCGACCGAAGCGCAGGCACATAGATATACTACTAAACCTTAGGTAGAGTTAAAGAGGAGATTGTCATTAAGTGCTTAGTCACAGGAGGAGCGGGCTTCATTGGGAGCCATTTGGCAGAACTACTCCTAAAAAATGGGCACGAAGTTGTCGTCGTGGACAATTTGTCAGTTGGTAAAACCAAAAATTTTTCAAGTTTTTTGAGTTCACCTAATTTCAAATTTATCGAACTCGATGTTTCGGATTACGAAGCCTTATCTAGTGCATTTATAGACATTGATTGGGTCTTCCACCTTGCAGCCTTGGCCGACATTGTTCCTTCGATAGAGAACCCAGATAGCTACTTTCAGGCTAATGTTATAGGGACATTCAATGTCGCGAGATTAGCATTACAAAATAATGTTAAGCGAATTATATATGCAGCCTCATCCTCTTGTTACGGAATTCCTCAAAGTTTTCCTACAACGGAAGAAGCAGTGTGTGATCCTAAATATCCATACGCATTAACAAAATATTTAGGAGAGCAAATTATGATGCACTGGAATACAGTCTATGGACTTCCCGTCGTGTGTTTGAGATTATTTAATGTTTATGGTCCACGAGCAAGAACTTCAGGTACATATGGAGCCGTTTTTGGAGTATTTCTCGCGCAAAAATTGGCTGGTGCTCCATTTACAATTGTCGGCGACGGCACGCAAACGAGAGACTTTACTTTCGTCAGTGATGTCTGCGAAGCTTTTTTAGCTGCAGTAGAATCAGACCTCTCAGGAGAAATAATGAATGTAGGTTCTGGAAACACCTATGAAGTTAATGAGCTTGTAAGAATCCTAGAGGGGCCGGTGGTGCATATTCCTAAACGACCTGGTGAGCCCGATTGTACATTTGCAAGCATTATGAAAATCAAGGAAAAGCTAAAATGGTCTCCAACTATCAATTTAGAAAAAGGCGTTGGAATTATGCTGGAGCACATCAATGATTGGCGAGATGCCCCATTGTGGGACAGTTCGGGGATAGAGAAGGCCACAGAGTCTTGGTTCAAATACCTGGGTGAAAGCACTAAAGAGAGCCAATGACTAATAAACCTGACGCCCAGCTGACAAAGATCTATAACTGGTCCGAGATCTCAGAACTCACTTCACACTTACAAGCAGCAGGGTCAACGGTCGCCCTTTGTCATGGTGTATTTGATCTCTTGCATCCTGGGCATGTTCAACATTTTAAAGTCGCAAGAAAACTAGCAGATGTTTTAGTTGTAAGTATCACCGCTGACCCATTTGTGAATAAGGGGCCAGGGCGACCGTTATTTAACCAAGACATTCGGGCTGAGACATTGGCGGCACTTCAAGATATTGATTATGTCGTAATCTGTGAAAATCCAACGGCTATTGAACTACTTAATGAAGTAAAGCCAAAATTTTATGTCAAAGGCTCAGATTATGTGAATGCGAACGACGATATGACAGGAATGATAGTGAAAGAGAAAGAGGCGTTAGAAAAAAATGGTGGCCAAATCTATTTCACAGATGAGATGACATCTAGTAGTTCGCTATTAATAAATAAATTCTTTTCAAATATAGCATCAGATGCTCAGGCATGGATAAAAGTATTCAAATCAGACCATGGCTTTGATCAAATTGTTGATGCGTTAGATAAAATTCAAGAATTAAATGTCCTTTTGCTTGGAGAGACAATAATTGATCAGTACACAGATTGCTCGCCACTTGCCAAATCAAGTAAAGACCCAATTCTAGCCTTTCATCAACATAAGACCAATCTTTTCCCTGGTGGAGTTTTAACTATTGCAAATAATTGTAGCAGTTGGGTAAATCAAGCAAAAGTAATTTCATTTTCTGCTCCAAATGACTTAATTTTAGATTCTTTAATGTGGAAGATGAATGCGAATATTCTCACTGAATTTATAGAAACCGTTGATAGGCCAACGATTTTGAAGCATAGGTATGTTGAATCTGGTTCCAATACGAGAGTATTTGAATACTATGATTTTTCTGAATTCGATTTACCGCCAAAGACAAGTGGCACAATTTTAAACTCAATATCAGAACAGCTTTCAAAATTTGATTTAGTTCTTGCTGCTGATTACGGACATGGCTTCTTTAGCTCTGAGATTATTTCTTTCTTACAATCTTCTTCTTGTTTTCTTTCGGTAAATACTCAAGCAAATGCAGGAAATCGTGGATATAATACAATTTCCAAGTACCCTCGGGCGGATTTTGTCACGATGAATGGCGCTGAGTTGCAATTAGAATTACGGAAGAGGAATCCGGATTATAAGCAAATAGTGCCGGAGCTAGTCGCTTCAATGAGCGCCACTTATGCAATCGTTACACTAGGTGGAGATGGCTTAATGGTTTTTGATAATCAAGGAGGATATGAAAAAGTTCCAGCGCTAGCCGGAAAGCTTGTCGATAAAGTCGGTGCGGGGGATGCTGTCTTTGCAATGGCCTCATTATTAGCCAAAGTTGGAGCCCCCCTGAAGGTCATTGGTTTTCTTGCGAATCTAGTGGCAGCACATGAAGTTTCACAGCTTGGTCATGAAAAATCCCTAACTCAAGCGGATCTGCGAAAACATGCTAAATCAATTCTCGGATAGGAGCTAAATAATGGGAAAACGTATAGTGGTTGTTTTTGGCGGCGGCGGCTATGTCGGTGCAGTACTGGTGCCAATGTTGCTTTCTGAAGGTTACGCAGTTCGGGTTTTTGACACATTTTGGTACGGGAAGGCTGTTTTTGCTTCAGAGCTAAGCAACCCTGACTTACGACTGGTCACCGGTGATATTCGGAATCTCGAAGCAGTTTCCCAAGTACTGAAGGGTGCCACAGATGTGATCCATCTTGCTTGTATATCGAATGACCCTAGTTTTGACTTAGACCCTAAACTCGGGAAGTCGATTAATCTCGATAGTTTCAGGCCGCTAGTAAAAAGCGCAAAAGAATGCGGGATTCAAAGATTTATATATGCTTCATCCTCTTCTGTTTACGGGGTTAAGGAAGAGGAGAAGGTGACAGAGGAGTTAAGTCTCGAACCACTCACAGATTATTCGAAATTTAAAGCAACATGTGAAGAAATAATTGTTGAAGAACACACAACCGATTTTAAATGCACAGTCCTACGACCTGCAACTGTTTGTGGTGTTTCTACCCGCCAACGTTTTGATTTATCAGTAAATATTCTTACCAATCACGCAATAAACCTGCGCAAGATTACAGTCTTTGGTGGAGCTCAATTTAGACCCAATTTGCACATTCAGGATATGGCCCGAGCATATATACATGTACTGGTACAAGATAAAAAGATTGATGGTGCAATATTCAATGTCGGTGGAGAGAATCTATCTCTTGACCAAATCGCGTTGAAAGTGCAAAAGCAAATCGATTCTAACCTAGAGATTCACCACAGTGAAACAGACGATCTTCGTTCGTATCGAGTTGACTCCTCCAAGATTCTAAATGAGTTAGGGTTTAAACCCATATATTCCGCAGACAAGGCAATCGCAGACCTACAGAATGCTTTCTTGGAGAGAAAATATACGACTTCTCTTGAAAATCCAATGTACTTTAATATTAAGAGGATGAAAGAGTTGTCTCTAGCTTGAAAGTCACACCAAGAAGATTTGGCTTTGATTTAGATAATACACTCATCGATTACTCTAATTCAGTGACTGAGTACTGCAATACAAATAGTTTAGAAGAATGTAAAACCATTGGTGGGTTACGTGCGTTACTTCGTACATCTGATAGCTCGGGGCGACAATGGCAAGTAGCACAAGGCTGGTTGTACACAGAGGGACTTAATTTTGCGCATCCTGGATTGGGCGCTGTTGGACTCTGCGAATATTTGAAAACAAAAGGATTTGAATTACAGATTGTGAGTCATAAAACCACGCATACTCCAGATTTCTGCGGTGGCAAACCTCTGCGGGAGATTGCGAATAAATGGGTAGCCGATGGCGAACTCTCGGCTTACTTTCCAGACACCACAATGATTCATTATGAATCAACCCGAAAACTTAAGGTAGAAAGAATTCAAGCACTTAATCTAAATTTTTTCGTTGATGACCTCAGGGAAGTATTTCAAGAGCCTGGCTATCCCAAAGAGGTCACAAGTTTTCTTCTCCAAGACGCGGCAAACGAGTTATCGTGGGTAAAAAGTGTTCCATCACTTGCTGCTATACAAGAAATGATTGAAAATGAAGAGTGAAAATTTTTTGCATCGTTTAGAAATCGGTGTGCCAGAAATTTCTCAAGAAATATCTGGGGGCAATAGTTCGGTATTTAAGGGGCGCCTACCGAACGGCACGGAACTGGCGATAAAGAAGTACAGGGGTGACCAGCTAAGAATTGAACGGATGCTATCTCGTGAGCAGCGGGCGATAACATTTCTTCAAGAGAATGGGCTTGCGAATATCCCTGAGATTCTTGAGGTAAGAGGTGACTTGGGATTGATCGTCTATCGATGGATCGAAGGTGAAGCGCCTTCAGCAGATCACGACAGTATGAGTTCGATGATTAACATGTGTGGCGAACTTCGTGAGATTCATAATCAAGGCTTAAGTTTTGATAATGCTATTGATGCTGCGTTTTCGCTCTCAGAAATTGTTTCCCAGGTTTCTATCCGGATTCAACAGTTTGAAGATACCTATTCTTCAGTTGACGTAAAGGTGCTATGTGAGCGACTTAAGAGCAAATTATACCTTTGTGCTACCGAGAAAGATTGTGACGCAGATTTCACCGGACGCACCTTCAGCGTCTCTGATTTAGGCACTCATAATATTATTTATTCAGGTAGCAATTATAAATTTATTGATTTTGAATTCTTTGGTCTAGATAGTATCAATAAGCTAGTTGGTGACTTCTTACTGCATCCCAAAAATGAGTTTACCGAGGCTGAAAGTTCAAGATTTATAGAGGCTATATCCCAGATGTCACAATGGAATTCAGCTGAACTTTTCGAAGTCTTACCGCTATTGACTCTAAAGTGGGCTGTTATAGCATTCGGTCGGACATTTAGAGAGTCAGTCCTAGAAGCCACAGGTTCAATTACGGGGCGTCAGATAACTGATTCGAAGGGATCACTGTACCTAGATTATTTTGACATGCTTAGGCGTACCGCTGGAGAGGATTCGTTCAGAACATTTGGCTCTTTCGAAGGTAAGATTGCAGAGCCATGACAGTTAACTATATTCAACTTGCCAGCGAAATCGCTCTTGATAAGAGGTCAAAAGATCTTCGCTCATTAGTTCTTGATGCCCTTGAAGGGGGCGGCCGAGGGCACCTTGGACCAGCGTTATCACTACTTGAAGTAGTTAGAGCACTTTATGACTCTGTTTTACGGCATGATCCAACCAACCCGTTATTGCAACAGCGCGACCGATTTATTCTAAGCAAAGGCCATGGCTGTCTAGGGTTGTTCACAGTTTTGGCAGATCATGGCTATTTCCCAACGGATGAGTTAAAGGGTTTTTGCAGTTTTGAGTCCAAGCTTGGCGGTCACCCGGAGAGAGCTACATTACCCGGTATTGAATTCTCCACAGGTGCACTTGGCCATGGTCTTTCTGTAGGAGTTGGAATGGCAATGGCTTCTAGATTACGGAAAGAGGAGTGGCGCACCTTCGTTTTAGTTGGAGACGGGGAGCTAAACGAAGGGTCGATTTGGGAAGGAGCATTGCACGCTTCCCAGCATCAACTAGGAGCACTTACGGTTATTGTCGATTTCAATCGGATGCAGGCCTCTGGCGACATTGATTCAATCCTTTCACTTGCTCCACTAACTTCAAAATGGGAAGCATTTGGTTTTGAGGTGGCTGAAGTCAATGGACATGACATTTCACAGTTAGTAGAAATACTGGGAAGACCTGTTAATCCCCAAGGTAAACCTAGGGCTGTAATCGCCTATACGGTTAAAGGGAAAGGATTTGCCTCAGCGGAGAACTCAACTGCGTGGCACCATAAAGCAAAGATTACGAAAGAAGAGATTTCAGCCCTTCGAGCAGAAGTACTTAGCTCATGAGACAGAAAGCATTGTTAACGGTTTACGAACTAGCTAAACATGATTCGCGAGTTGTGTTTGTTGGTTCTGATTTAGGCGCCGGGACTCTTCAAGCGATGAACGATGAGCTCCCTGGACAATTTTTCATGGAGGGCATATCTGAACAGCACATAGTTGGATTCTCAGCCGGGCTAGCACAAGAAGGTTTTATTCCATATATCAACACAATTGGCACGTTCTTAACGAGACGCTCATTTGAGCAAGTTTCCATCGATATTGGCCTGCATCGCTTACCCGTGCGCTTATTGTCTAGCGGAGGAGGGATGGTCTATGCGCCGCTCGGTCCCACACACACCGCGGTAGAAGATTTTTCATTGATGCTTAGTGTCCCAAATATGAAGGTCTTTGCCCCAGCAGACGCATTTGAGATGGAAAATCTGTTGCGGGCTTCTATGGATGATAAAGATCCGTATTATATTCGCTTCGGCAAGGGTGGAGAGAATACCGTAACTGAGCATTATACTAATTTTGATTTTAAGCCTAAGTTTTTTGGCGCTGATAAATCTGAGGCCGCTTTATTCACAACTGGAGTCATGCTGCAGCATTGCCTTGGGGCAAGAGAACTTCTTGCCAGCAAGGGAATTTCAGTTACTGTAGTTCACTTTCCATATTTGAATGATTTGTCGCTTTCACAGACAGCGTCACTAATTGGGTCGGCCAGTTTGCTCCTAAGCGTAGAAGAACACATCCCCAGAGGCGGCCTCTTTACTCAATTACTACATGAGTTCGCTAATGCCCGCATATCAACAAAAAACCTCTATCAATTGTCTTTACCAAGTGTGTTTTCTCACAAATATGGATCTCAAGCTGACCATTTGGATTTCAACGGCTTAACCGCCCCAAAGATTGCGGCGCGCATAGAGAGCTTATTAATTACTAATGACAAATAACATAGGATGAGAGTATGAAAAGAGAATTAGATTTGGTAACAAGTCTTCATATGGCGACCAAAAGAGATTACTTAGGGCGCATGAATGACTCAAAGGTAGAGGCCATGATGATCGCTAAGAAGTACGGAGCCGACTACTGGGATGGCGATCGCAAGTTTGGTTATGGTGGATACAAATATATGCAAGGCCGATGGGCTTCTGTTGCTCGCAAACTGATTGACCTTTATGAATTGAAAGCGGGCAGTAAAATTCTAGATGTTGGATGCGGCAAGAGTTTCCTCCTTTACGAGATGCAACTGATGGAACCAGATTTAGAAATCCACGGATTTGACGTCTCACAATATGGTTTAGACCACGTACACCCAGAATTAAAAGCAAATCTATTTATACACCGAGCACAGGATGTTTTCCCTTTTCAAGATAATTCCTTTGACCTTGTAATATCTTTAGGCACACTTCACAACTTGCACATATACGAGTTAGAGGTTGCAATTGCTGAAATCGAACGTGTTGGCAAGCAGGGTTACATCATGGTTGAAAGTTTTCGGAGCGAGTTAGAGATGTTTAATTTAGAATGTTGGGCTCTAACTGCTGAATCAATCATGGACACCGATGAATGGAAGTGGGCGTATGAGCGCTTTGGCTTCACTGGTGACTACGAATTTATTTTTTTTGAATAAATAACCTTCACATGCTATCTATTAAAACTACCTTTGCGGCAGTACTCGTTGAATCTAGTAAGCAATTAATAGTTGACGAAATCCAATTACCATCAGAGTTATTTTCCGGACAGGTCCTTGTCGAGGTAATCACGAGTGGTTTGTGTGGTGCGCAAATCAATGAAATTGATGCCGTTAAAGGCCCGGATAAATTTTTACCGCACCTCCTGGGTCATGAGGGTTTTGCTCGAGTGCTTGAAATTGGTCCAGCTGTAACAACGGTAGCCC
>Ga0214919_10007978_pt1 | contig 14130 bp, 11 predicted proteins | sample LL1503_MetaG_FD_177994 | JGI IMG/M metagenome (GOLD analysis project Ga0214919, IMG submission 177994) | Freshwater microbial communities from Lake Lanier, Atlanta, Georgia, United States - LL-1503 | ecosystem: Environmental > Aquatic > Freshwater > Lake | place: USA: Georgia | collected...
GTAATGATGTAGCCGATTGGTTCCAAAGCTGCAAAACGAAATTAATTTCCTCTACATGGGCATTTACAGAATTTGCCAGCGCGCTCAGTATTAAAGAAAGAACAGGGCAAGTAAATAAAAAACAAAGTCATGAATCTTGGGGCGTATTCCAACAACTTTGCAACACCAATATTGAATTACTTTCTATTGATAACAAAAATTTTTACAGTGCTGCCATCCTTACGCTCGATAGCTCATCCAAATTAAGATCGGCTGATGCCCTTCATCTTGCTACGGCAATACAACTCAAGGCTGAAGCAATCGTTACTCTAGATAAGACTTTAGCTAGAAATAGTAAGCGACTGAAATTAAAGTTAATTTTATTTTAACGCGCTGGTTTCAATACATCCAACCCACCCAAATAGCCCTGTAAAGCCTTAGGTATTGCAATACTGCCATCGGCTTGTTGATTATTTTCTAGTAATGCTACTAAGGTTCTTCCCACCGCTAAGGCCGAGCCGTTTAAGGTATGCACCATTTCAGGCTTAGCTTGTCCCAGCTTAAAGCGAGCCTGCATTCTGCGGGCTTGAAAATCGCCCATATTCGAGCAAGAACTAATTTCACGATAGGCTTTTTGTGATGGAATCCAGACTTCTAAGTCATAGGTTTTAGTACTACCAAAACCCATATCACCGGTGCAAAGTAAAACTCGGCGATACGGTAGCTCGAGTAGCTCAAGCACTTTCTCTGCATGGCTAGTGAGGTTTTCAAGTGCAGCCATCGATTCATCGGGCTTAGCAATTTGCACTAGCTCAACTTTATCAAATTGATGTTGGCGAATCATGCCACGTACATCGCGCCCATAACTACCCGCTTCAGATCGAAAGCAAGGAGTATGTGCTACAAATTTCAAGGGTAACTGCTCAGCAGCGACGATCTCATCACGCATTAAATTAGTCACGGGTACTTCTGCTGTAGGAATTAAATAAAAGTTCTCCTCCTCAATGCCTCCGTCTTCTGCGCCCATTTTGCGCGGCACCCGAAATAAATCATCTTCAAACTTGGGTAGTTGTCCCGTACCGCGCATGGATGCCGCATTTACAATATAGGGCGCATAAATTTCTTGGTAGCCATGCTCAGTAGCGTGTAAATCAATCATGAATTGACTTAATGCACGATGCAATCGGGCAATCGGGCCCTTTAAAACGACAAAGCGTGCGCCACTAATCTTAGCGCCAGCCTCAAAGTCTAGACCTAATGGCGCACCTAAATCAACATGGTCTTTTATGTCGAAAGTAAAAGAAGGAATAGTGCCCACTTTTTTAATTTCTTGATTTTCAGTTTCATCCTTACCAAGAGGTACAGATGCATCGGGTAAGTTAGGGATACCCATTAAAAAATCGTGTAGCTCTGTTTGCACCACAGCTAGGCGCGCAGCGCCCATTTCCATATCGAGATTAATTTGCGTGGCCTCATTCATTTCAGCGCTAGCGTCTTCACCTTTTCCTTTTTTCATGCCAATGGCTTTAGCCAATTGATTGCGCTTGGCCTGTAAATCTTCGGTATGAGTTTGTAATAGCTTGCGCTCATTTTCTAAAAGGGCAAATTGCGCCACATCAAGTTCAAACTTACGGTTGAAGAGGCGCGCTCTAACGCTCTCGATATCTTTACGTAAAAGTTGGGGATCAATCATCGGTTTATTTTAATTTCACTATTTCGGTTCCTGTCGGGGGATTAAAACTAAACCGACTCGGTGCGAAGTTTACATTTAATTGATATTGACTAAAGCTCACCAGCACTACATTGCCTAGGCCATCAAGTAATTCTAAAGCGCTTGGTAAGCCACCCTTCATTCCTACTGAAATTTTAGTGTAAGCCAAATCTGGATTGCCAGGTGCACCGCCTTTTTTTACTTTCGGCTTTAAATCAACCCAACGCAAGCCATTGTGTTCGATATCTTCAACTAGATCAAAGTGCTCATCCAGTGCTGCCTCGCCAAACAGAATTGCTGCAGGTGTGGCCGCAAGAGCATCGCCTACTGGCCGATAAGTAGCTTGCTTTAGGTCTTTATCCCACATAATTAATTGCTTGCCATCACTAATTAGCTTTTGTTCATAAGGCTTGTTGGTCTCCCAGGCAAACCGCCCAGGCCGCTGAAAATAAAAATGGCCTTGTGTTTGACGAATCACTTTCAAACCTTTATCTTGCGACTCATTCGGTTTTGGTGCACGCAATTGCTGCTGCACAAAATCACCTTCTGCCGTTTTAGAGTTGCGCACAAATTGGCGTAATTGTTCAGTAGCAGAAACGGTGTCGGTACTAGCGCCGTAAGGAGCGGCCGAATTGATTGCGGCACTAGTTTGCGAGGCTTTATTAGGGGCTACTCCTATCGCATAGGAACCATAGATCGCCAAATTTACTACCAGACAACAATGCAAACCTGTAATGCGCATTACTCCTCAGCCTTCCGGCCAAAAATTTCGCGATTCCCACTACCGCTCATCTTCGAAACTAAACCCGCTTTTTCCATATCTTCCAGTAAACGAGCAGCGCGGTTGTAGCCAATGCGTAGATGTCGTTGCACTAAGGAAATTGAAGCGCGTTTGTTTTCCAGCACGATCGCAACTGCCTGGTCATATAAGGGGTCGGCTTCACCACCGCTACCGCCGCCATTCAAGACATCCATCGTCGATTCATCGGCGCCTTCAAGCACGCCATCAATGTAATTGGCTTCACCTTTTTCTTTTAACCAGTCAACCACGCGGTGCACTTCATCATCCGAGACAAAAGCGCCATGCACCCGAATCGGTAGGCCAGTACCAGGAGCCATATAGAGCATGTCGCCCATGCCTAATAAAGCCTCAGCACCTTGCTGATCCAGAATGGTTCGACTATCAATTTTGCTACTGACCTGAAACGAAATACGCGTCGGAATATTGGCTTTGATTAGGCCGGTGATCACGTCAACGCTGGGACGCTGCGTCGCTAGCACCAAATGAATGCCTGCAGCGCGCGCTTTTTGTGCGATACGCGCAATGAGCTCTTCAATCTTTTTGCCTGAGACCATCATTAAGTCGGCTAACTCATCAATGATCACCACAATCACGGGGGCTTTATACAGCGGCTCTGGATCATCGGGGGTTAAGCTAAAGGGATTAGTTAGTTTCTCGCCCTTTTCTTCTGCTTCAACAATTTTGCGATTAAAGCCGGCTAAATTGCGTACGCCAAACTTGCTCATTAATTTGTAACGGCGATCCATTTCATTAACGGCCCAATTCAGCGCGTTATAGGCTTGCTTCATATCAGTCACAACGGGGCACAATAAATGCGGCACCTTCTCATACACCGACATCTCTAACATCTTTGGGTCAATCATGATGAGGCGCACTTCATCTGGCTTAGCCTTAAATAACAAAGACAAAATCATGGCGTTAATACCCACCGATTTACCAGCGCCAGTAGTACCTGCTACCAAGCAGTGTGGCATCTTCGCTAAGTCAACCACCATTGGCGCGCCAGAGATATCTTTACCTAAGGCCAGTGTCAATAAAGAGTGGTTATCGTTATAAACCTGAGAACTTAAAATCTCCGAGAGATATACCGATTGACGAGTGGGGTTGGGCAACTCGAGAGCCATGCAAGTTTTACCGGGAATGGTTTCTACCACCCGCATACTCACAAGACCCAAAGATCGCGAAAGGTCGCGCGACAAATTAACGATTTGGCTACCCTTAACGCCAACTGCTGGCTCGATCTCGTAACGCGTAACAACTGGTCCTGGATAGGCGGCAATGACTTTGACCTCGACGCCAAATTCATCCAGCTTGCGCTCAATTAAGCGCGAGGTAAATTCCATTACCTCAGCAGAAATGGTTTCTTTAGCCTCGGGCACTGCATCTAAAAGTGCCAGTGGGGGTAATTCAGAATCAGGAATATCAATAAAAAGGGGTTGTTGCTTTTCTCGTTGCACGCGCACGCTTTGCACAATCGCGGGCTCACTGCGCACAATTTGGACTGGCGCCATAATTTCAATGCGACCGCGCACTTCCTCGACAAACTCTTCGCGCTCTACACTGGCCTGTTCACCCACTTTACGATCGACTTCGCTTTCACGCCGTTCGCGCAAACGCCGATACCCGAGCTCCATATACCGCCCAACTTGTTCGGCCAAATTGAGCCAAGAAAAGTGGAGGAAGAGCGATAAGCCTGCGCACAGCGCAAATAATAAAATGATTGTTGAGCCGGTAAAGCCAACTGCCATTTGCAAAGGATCGCCAATTAACTCACCTAAAACTCCCCCAGGGGGCCTAGGTAATGCAATTGACAAAGAATGTAAGCGAATTGATTCCAAGCCCATACTGGCAAGCAAAGTGAGGCCAAAGCCCAACCATCTCAGTAACAAGGAGTCGGGCTTCGCTTCGGGATCGGGGGGCATTGGAGTGCTCCATAACTCTTTCCAACCGGTAAAAACGCGCCTACCAAACAAGATAACCCACCAAAATGCGGACAGACCAAAGACATAAAGCATTAGGTCGGCAATCCAGGCACCCGTCCGACCCCCTAAATTGGTTGGTACATCAAAGCTAGCGTGTGACCAAGCAGGATCTAATTTGGAATACGTAATCAGTATTGCAAATAAAGCCAAACATAAACCCAGCGAAACAAACCAGCGGGCTTCCAATAATAAGCGGGGCATTCTGCCCTGCCCGCTGGAATTAGGGGGTTGGGTTGAATTCGATTGAGGAAAGACGGTTCGAGCCATATTTCCTTGATTGTAAACACCCCCACCCCAAGGAAACCTATAATTTAGGGATGAATACAACGAATATCAAACATAGCAAAGTTCTCATTCTTGGCTCTGGCCCCGCAGGCTATACAGCTGCAGTGTATGCGGCCCGAGCTAATTTACAGCCCACCCTAATTACTGGCTTGGCCCAAGGCGGTCAACTGATGACCACTACTGATGTTGAGAATTGGCCAGCCGACCCTGCAGGAGTTCAAGGCCCGGAACTCATGGAGCGCTTTTTAAAGCACGCGGAACACTTTAATACCGAAATTATTTTTGACCACATCCATACGGCTGCCTTACAAGAAAAGCCGATTCGCCTTGTAGGTGACTCTGGCACCTATACCTGTGATGCCCTCATCATTGCTACTGGCGCATCGGCCCAATATTTGGGCTTACCCAGTGAAGAAGCGTTTATGGGGCGCGGCGTTTCAGGTTGCGCCACCTGCGACGGCTTCTTTTATAAAAATCAAGACGTCTGCGTTGTTGGTGGTGGCAATACTGCGGTTGAAGAAGCACTCTACCTCACTGGCATTGCCAAAAAGGTGACGGTGATTCATCGGCGCGATAAATTTCGGGCTGAGCCCATTTTGAATGATCGCCTGATGGCTAAAGTAGCCGAGGGGAAAGTTGAGCTCAAACTCAATTCGACCTTAGAAGAAGTGTTGGGTGATGAAAAAGGCGTAACAGGTGTGCGGATTCGTCAAGCAAATGGCAAAACCGAAGATATCGCGCTCACTGGCGCGTTTATCGCCATTGGCCATAAACCCAATACCGAATTATTTATTGGTCAGCTTGAAATGCATAACGGCTACATCAAAACCCATTCGGGCTTACAAGGTAACGCTACGGCTACGAATATTGCTGGGGTATTTGCATCAGGTGATGTGCAAGACCACATTTATCGTCAAGCAATTACCAGTGCGGGTACAGGTTGCATGGCCGCACTGGATGCTCAGCGTTATTTAGAGGGGCTTGAGTAAAGCTTGCCCCTCTTATTGTTAGCGCATGATTGGCAACAAAGGCACAATCAATAAAGCGACGATGTTGATAATCTTGATCAGCGGATTAATCGCTGGTCCAGCAGTATCTTTGTAAGGATCGCCAACGGTATCACCAGTAACTGCAGCTTTGTGAGCCTCAGAACCTTTGCCACCGTAGTTACCTTCTTCGATATATTTCTTGGCATTATCCCAAGCACCGCCACCAGTACACATGGAAATCGCCACGAATAGACCTGTGACAATCGTACCCATTAACAAGCCGCCCAAGGCAGCAGGACCCAATAACAGACCAACCACAATCGGAATCACCACGGGCAAGAGCGACGGAATAATCATTTCCTTAATCGCAGCTGAAGTCAACATATCGACCGCTTTGCCGTACTCAGGCTTACCTGTGCCATCCATAATGCCGGGAATATCGCGGAACTGACGGCGCACCTCATCAACCACTGCGCCAGCGCAACGACCTACCGCTTCCATCGCCATCGCACCAAATAAGTAAGGAATCATGCCGCCAATAAATAGGCCAATAATCACTAAGTGATTTGATAAATCAAAGGTGACTTGTTGACCAATCGCTTCAAGCGCATGGGTGTAATCCGCAAATAAAACCAGTGCCGCTAAACCTGCTGAACCAATCGCATAACCTTTGGTCACTGCTTTGGTCGTATTACCAACTGCATCTAAAGGATCGGTAATATCGCGCACAGCTTGTGGCAAGCCTGCCATTTCAGCAATACCACCGGCGTTATCGGTAATTGGGCCATACGCATCAAGCGCCACCACAATGCCGGCCATCGAGAGCATGGAGGTAGCTGCAATGGCGATACCAAAAATACCAGCCAACCAATACGCCGCATAAATCGCGATACAAACAAAAATAACTGGGATCGCAGTTGACTTCATCGAAATGCCTAAGCCAGCAATAATGTTCGTACCGTGACCTTTAGTCGATGCTTCGGCAATATGCTTCACGGGTTTGAAATCGGTACCTGTGTAGTACTCGGTAATCCAAACTAATCCTGCAGTGAGTAATAAGCCCACTACAGTAGCACCAAATAAACGCCATTGACTGCCAGGAATTCCTAAAGCATCGTCGGGAATAATAAATTGGGTTGCAAAATAAAACGCAATTAAGGAAAGTACGCCCGCTACCACCAAACCTTTATACAAGGCTGGCATCACATTTTTCATACCGGGTGTGGCTTTCACAAAAGAACAGCCAATGATCGAAGCAATAATCGAAATGCCGCCCAAGACCAAGGGATAAATAATGGCTGCAATAGGTGCGCCGGAAACCATCATTGCGCCCAAGACCATCGTCGCAATTAAGGTCACGGCATACGTTTCGAATAAGTCAGCTGCCATGCCGGCGCAATCGCCGACGTTATCCCCCACGTTATCGGCAATAACAGCAGGGTTCCGTGGGTCATCCTCAGGAATACCTGCCTCAACTTTGCCCACTAAGTCGGCTCCCACATCGGCGCCTTTAGTAAAGATACCGCCCCCTAAACGCGCAAAAATGGAAATGAGTGAGGAACCAAAGGCAAAACCAATTAAGGGATGCAATACCGCCGAGAGATCTTGGCCGCCCCCGATGGAAACCAGGAACATGAAAAATAAAGCCACACCAAGTAGGCCTAAGCCAACCACCAGCATGCCGGTAATTGCACCGCCTTTAAAAGCGACGTTAAGGGCTTCATTCATGCCGACCGTAGCTGCTTGGGCAGTGCGCACATTCGCTCTGACCGACACATTCATGCCAATAAAGCCGCAGGCGCCCGATAACACCGCACCAAGCACAAACCCCATGGCCGTGGCAATGTCTAAAAAGAGGCCAATCAAAATTGTTAGGACAATTCCAACAATCGCAATCGTTTTGTACTGACGGGATAAATATGCAGCCGCGCCCTGCTGAATTGCCGCGGCAATTTCTTCCATTTTGGCATTGCCAGTATCTTGTTTCAAAATCCAGCGCCGCATAAAGAAGCCATACAGCACAGCAATCACGCCGCAAACCAAAGAAAAATACAGACCCAATGTGACATTACTCATAGCTTAAATCTCCAAAAAAACGAACTTAAGAAGTATCCAACACAAACTATAACTTCTCACTTTGCTAATATCAGGGTATCCACTAATTTTTTCCGGAAAAACCCTCATGAGTCTTGATAATGTCACCCCAGGCAAAAATTCCCCCACCAACTTCAATGTAATTATTGAAATTCCGATGAATGCAGACCCCATTAAATATGAGGTTGATAAGGAAACGGGGGCTATTTTTGTCGATCGTTTCATGGGTACGGCGATGCATTACCCCTGTAACTATGGCTATATTCCCCAAACCATTGCTGGCGATGGCGACCCCGTGGATGTGCTGGTTATCACCCCTTTCCCACTCATTCCAGGCGTGGTGGTCAGTTGTAGGGCTATTGGGCTCTTACAAATGGAAGATGAGGCTGGGCAGGATGCCAAGCTACTAGCCGTACCAGAAGACCGCATTCTGTCGATTTATACCCATTGGCAGAAGCCAGAAGACATGAACCCCTTACGCCTCAACCAAATTAAGCACTTTTTTGAGCATTACAAAGATTTAGAAGTCGGGAAATGGGTCAAAGTGAGTGGTTGGGGCGGGGTTGCCGATGCCCACCATGAAATTCTCGAGGGTGTAAAACGCTATCGAGAGGAAAAAGAGGGAAAAAAGGCTTGATTAAGCTTGCTTTAGCGCAACTAAACCCTAAATTAGGTGACTTAGAGGGTAATGCTGCATTAATTGCCGCTGCGGCGCAGGCTGCTCATGCTGCTGGCGCCAAACTACTCTTAACCCCCGAGTTAGCCTTAACTGGCTATCCACCAGAAGACCTGTTGTTGCGGCCGGCATTTATTTCCGCGGCTGAAAATATCCTGGCTGAGCTATGCAAAACCCTCGGGGCTTACCCAAACCTCTCCGTTGTAGTTGGGCACCCCCAGCGTTCTGCCGTAGGCCTACAAAATTGTGCCTCTGTCTTGCGTGACGGCCAAGTCATCGCCAGCTACGCAAAACAACAATTACCGAATCATGAAGTGTTTGATGAAGTGCGGTACTTTATCCCTGGCAATCAGCCTTGTATCTTTGAGGTGGATGGGTTCCCTATTGGCTTACTCTTATGTGAAGATGCTTGGCATGAAGGCCCTGCACTCCAGGCTAAAAATGCAGGTGCGCGCTTATTGGCGGTGTTAAATGCCTCACCCTACCACCTGGAAAAAAATACCTTACGCCTGAATGTGCTGCGGGAGCAAGTTAACCTTACTAAACTACCCTTAGCGTACGTCAACATGGTGGGTGGGCAAGATGAATTGGTATTTGATGGGGGCTCTTTTGTCTTGAACTCTCATGGTCAAACTGCCTTTACGATGCCCCAATTTGAAACCGGTCTGGGGTTAGTCAACATCACTTCACTTGGAGAGCCCGAAGCTGATGTCACTGCGCTTACTGCTAATGACAAAAACATGAGCTCAATAGAGGCCCAAGTGTATGCAGCCTTAGTCATGGGGGTGCGTGATTACGTCCAAAAAAATCATTTTTCTGGCGTGATCATCGGTCTTTCTGGGGGTGTTGATTCTGCCTTGGTACTCGCTATTGCCGTAGATGCGCTGGGTGCTGATCAAGTGCGCGCAGTGATGATGCCATCGCCATATACGGCAGATATTTCATGGCTAGATGCGCGTGAACTCGCTAACAATGTCGGCGTGCAATACGATGAAATTCCGATCAGCAAGCCAGTGGCTGCATTAGAAGCAGCCTTAGCAGAACAATTTACTGGCTTATCACCCGATGCTACGGAAGAAAATATTCAAGCGCGGGTACGCGGCACATTATTAATGGCGCTCTCGAATAAAACGGGTCGCTTAGTTTTAACTACGGGCAATAAAAGTGAGATGGCAGTCGGTTATTGCACGCTTTATGGCGATATGGCCGGAGGCTTTGCGGTGATTAAAGATATTGCTAAAACCTTGGTCTATCGACTTTGCCATTATCGCAATCAACTTACTCCAATTATTCCTGAACGTATTCTCACGCGGGCACCATCAGCCGAATTACGCGATAACCAAACTGATCAAGATAGCTTACCCAGTTATGAGGTGCTCGACGCTATATTGGAACGCTATATGGAACAAAACCAATCGCTGGCGGAAATCGTTGCCGCGGGCTACGAGGCTGCTAGTGTTGAAAAGGTAACACGTCTCATCAAGCTCAATGAATATAAACGACGCCAAGCACCACCAGGCGTCCGCATCACTAACCGCGCCTTTGGTCGCGATTGGCGTTATCCCATTACTTCAGCTTTTCGCGCCTAAGTTAGCCCATCTAAGGGTATGATTACCCCATCTATTGAGGAGAATTAGATGAAGCTGATTACATCCATCATTAAACCGTTCAAGCTTGACGAAGTACGCGAAGCCATGGCAGACGTTGGCGTTACTGGCCTAACTGTTACTGAAGTTAAAGGGTTTGGCCGGCAAAAAGGCCATACTGAACTGTATCGGGGCGCAGAATATGTGGTTGATTTTTTACCAAAAGTAAAAGTAGAAGTTGTCGTTGCAGATGATTCAGTCGAGCGCGTTATCGAGGCGATTACGAAAGCAGCACATACTGGCAAAATTGGTGATGGCAAAATTTTTGTCACCTCAGTTGAACAAGTCATCCGCATTCGTACTGGTGAAGCGAACGAATCGGCAATCTAAAACTTCGTCTCTTCTAAGATAAGCGTTTTTGCTTCAGGGTTGCTCGGTCTTACGCGTAGGCCTTGAAAAAAAATCTCGGTTTGCGCAAGATTTGCTGTCAATAGTTTGAATGGTGGTGCACCATAAAATGAATACGAGGCGCCCGCCTCGAGTGTCTTGCTCTGTTCTTTGCCGGCTGAGTCGATGACACAAACCACTTGCTGACTTAAGCTTTGCACATATACCATATCGCCGGCCTTGCTTGGTGTACTAGTCTTATACATTACAGGGTTATTTTCTGGCCTTGGGCAAGCCACATCACTGGTTACAGCTGCAGTTTTGGAACTAGCTTCCACCATGGTAACGGGCGTTCGCTCAGGTGTTAAAACAGCGGGCTCTTGAATTAATTCGGGTGCAGTAGCTAGTGGCGCTGAGGGTACAACTGCGGGAGGCACTGGCGTCAAAGAAACTGGCGCAGTTTCGATAGCAAAATCATGGCCAAAATTAATAATCGCAAAAACAAGCGCCGCCGCCATGCTAGCAAACAAAAATAATTTTCTCTGCTTATCTTTTATTTGTAAATCGGTGGGTGCAGTACCCACTTTTAAAATCGGAGCTGACGCCTTTTCCATTTCTAAGAATGGTGCAGGGGTGGGCGCCAGAGTTGGAGGAGGAGAAGGAGTTGCTGGTGTTGTTGCTGGTGTTGTTGCTGGTGTTGTTGCTGGTGTTGTTGCTGGTGTTGTTGCTGGTTCTGATATGACTGCAACTGGGGGTGGAGGGGCTTCAATTTCCACTTCAAGATAATCCGCCTTCTCTAGGCCCAAAATGGTGGCAACTCTTTGAGCTGAGCGCAATTTTAAGGTGGGCGAGTAAAACGCACTGTGCTCACCATTCTCAATTTGCTCAATTTGCTTTTTTGAAAGACAGGCATTGAGTGCCAATGCTTCCGTGCTGAGGCCAAGCCTTTCCCTGGCCTCAATAAATGCCAAAGAACGAATCGTTGGTACCTTATTCTTGCTCATGATTAACAGACGATTTAAACAATAATTTTATCTAAAAGATACTAGCCCTAGGGATAAACCCAGCATAAATCTTGTAAAGTCTTACTTTTGGCGTCTTTTGCATGCCTAAATTGCATATTTTGGAGAAGTGATATGACAAATAAAAGTCCTGTTGGCCCTAAAAGTAATAGCGCCGACCGTCCCCTTAATTCCCGTTCACGTGCGGTTACAGAGGGTGTGGCCCGCGCGCCCAACCGCTCAATGTACTACGCCATGGGCTACCAAGAGCAGGACTTTGTCAAACCCATGGTCGGGGTAGCCAATGGCCATTCGACTATTACCCCGTGTAATAGTGGCTTACAGAAATTAGCCGATGCGGCGATTACAGCGCTTGAGGAAGCGGGTGCTAAAGCCCAAGTATTTGGAACCCCTACTGTGTCAGATGGTATTGGCATGGGCACTGAAGGAATGAAATATTCCCTGGTCTCACGTGAAGTCATTGCCGATAGCATTGAAACCTGCGTCAACGGCTTATGGCAAGACGGGGTCGTGGTGATTGGTGGATGCGATAAAAATATGCCCGGCGGCATGATGGCCTTAGCGCGCACCAATGTGCCAGGTATTTATGTCTATGGTGGCACGATTAAACCCGGTCACTACAAAGGCAAAGAGCTCAATATTGTTTCCGCATTTGAAGCAGTAGGTGAATTTACTTCTGGTCGCTTAAGCGAAATTGATCTCAAAGGCGTCGAACAACACGCCTGCCCTGGAAGCGGTTCTTGCGGCGGCATGTATACCGCCAATACCATGAGCTCGTCATTTGAAGCACTAGGTATGAGCTTGCCCTACTCCTCAACCATGGCCAATGAAGACGCTGAAAAAGTCGCCAGCGCCCATGAGTCAGCCATTGTTCTAGTTGAGGCGATTAAAAATAATTTGCGCCCCCGCGACATCATTACTAAAAAATCAATTGAAAATGCCGTCAGTGTGATCATGGCAGTTGGCGGCTCAACCAATGCAGTTTTGCATTTCTTGGCCATTACCAGTGCAGCAGAAATTGAATGGACGATTGATGATTTCGAGCGCATTCGTAAACGCGTACCCGTCATCGTTGACATGAAGCCATCAGGCAATTATTTAGCGACCGATTTACATCAAGCTGGTGGCATTCCCCAAGTAATGAAAATTTTGCTCGATGGGGGCTTACTCCATGGTGATTGCATGACCATTACCGGCAAAACCATTGCTGAAGTATTAAAAGATGTGCCTTCAGTGCCGCGCGCTGATCAAAACGTGATCCGCATGCTCGACAACCCTTTATATCCGCACGGCCATTTAGCAATTTTAAAAGGCAACATTTCACCTGAGGGCTGTGTAGCAAAAATTACCGGACTAAAAAATCCATCTATAACGGGTCCAGCCCGCGTTTTTGATTCGGAAGATGATGCAATGGCTGCGATCATGGCGCAAAAAATTCTACCGGGCGATGTCATGATCATTCGTTATGAGGGCCCTAAGGGCGGCCCAGGTATGCGCGAAATGTTGGCGCCAACCTCCGCCCTGGTAGGCCAAGGCCTAGGTGAATCAGTAGGCTTAATTACCGACGGCCGCTTCTCGGGAGGCACTTGGGGAATGGTCGTTGGTCATGTTGCCCCAGAAGCATTTGTTGGGGGCACGATTGCCTTAATTGAAGAAGGTGACTCAGTAACGATCGACGCCAATAAATTACTCATTCAACTCAATGTGAGCGAAGCTGAAATTGCTAAACGTCGCGCCGCTTGGAAGCAACCCAAGCCCCGCTACACCCGCGGCCTTTTAGCCAAGTATGCTTACCTTGCTAGCAGCGCCAGCAAAGGTGCAGTCACAGATTTGAACTTGGGCTAGCAAATACCTGACCCAAGTTCAATAGTTAATGCGCCCCCGTGTGACCCATTGGTTGCACGGGTAGTTTCACCTCTACCTCGCCTGCTTTAGCAAATTTTAATTTCACGGGAATGAAGTCGCCCGCCTTTAACGGCGTCTTAATGCCAATCAGCATCAAGTGAAGGCCGCCAGGCTTTAATTCAACTGTTCCAGCAGCAGGTACATCAATCGCCTTCACTTGGCGCATTTGCATCGTATTGCCTTCCATCGACATCGTATGCAATTGCACCTCATCAGCTACGGGTGTGCTAGCGCTAATTAATTGATCAGCTGCGCCTTGATCAATAATTTTCATAAAACCGCCGGCTACTTTTTGACCAGGTACAGTGGTGCGAGTGTAAGCACCCTCAATTTTTATTTTACCGACTTGCGCATCTTGTGCGGCAACACTAAAGGCTAGTGCTATACCGCTGACAAACATTACTACTTGCATCATTCGTTGCCTTTGATTTGCTGAATTCATTTGCTTCTCCTGAGATAAAAATACTGTAAATAAAATTGTTTTAAATATAATTAGTTTCGATTAATCATTGCTGTTTTAAAAACCAAGCCTTTAATGCGGCGAATTGAATCGGCCCTGTTTTGCGCACTACAGAGCGCAATAAAAGCAAGATAAACCTCTAGGCTTTAGGCCAAGAGGTCAAGTTTTAGATCTGGGTAGGGGGTGCCCGAGCGGGCTGAGAAGTCCAAACAAAAAGTGTTTTGGGTGAAACATAAAAGAGCGCAGGAAAAG
>Ga0214919_10007979_pt1 | contig 14129 bp, 12 predicted proteins | sample LL1503_MetaG_FD_177994 | JGI IMG/M metagenome (GOLD analysis project Ga0214919, IMG submission 177994) | Freshwater microbial communities from Lake Lanier, Atlanta, Georgia, United States - LL-1503 | ecosystem: Environmental > Aquatic > Freshwater > Lake | place: USA: Georgia | collected...
CCTGTATATAATACATTTATAATATATACTGGAATTATACCTCTTGATAATAATCCTATAAATAACCGCGGAATATTACCTCCTTGTCCAAATATTATTAATTTTACTTAATTTCAATTTGAAATTTCGGTATTTAATTTATATATAAATTTATCAAAATCATCTTTATTTAATAAATATAATTGTTTTTCTCCTATTTTAGATATTATATATATGTCAATTTTATCATTAAATTTTAATAATCCATGAAAATTTATATAAGTATTTGTTAATAATATATTTTGAATATATGTTTCATCTAATATATTATTAGAAAATGATAAATCTATTTTATCTGTATCAATTTGTATTTCTTTAGAAACAACTAATAATATATTATTTAAATTTAGATTATCATCATATTCAATTACATTTTCTCTTTTTATATTAAATTTTTTATTAAATTCTAATTTATTTGTTTCATTTAAATTAATATTATTTATATTAAATTTTGCATTATTTATATTTATATGTATTGTTTTACCTTTAGCATTTTTTAATGGATTTTTTGATTTAAACATATTTAAATAACTTGATTTAGATATATCTGGCACGCTAGAACTTATGTCACTTGTTGCAATAAAATAATCGATTATAGGTGTATTAAATATTGTATTTTCTAATATAAAATCATAGATTATTTGAATATGAACAATATTATCGAAATATATAATATTATCTCGCAAACCAAAAAATGTTTTTGCATTTAATTCAAATTTCTCTCCATAAAATAATTGTTTTATTAAAGATGATATTATATTATTATTTACTTTGATTAATTTATCTTCCGTTTCTCCTAAAATTAATGACGTATAACTATTACTAAATTTTGTATATCCTCCTGTTTGTATTAGATTAGATATAGTTGAAACATTAATAATTAATGAATCTATTAATGATTTAATTTCATAATTACATATTGTAATAAATTCTTTATTGTAATTATATAATATAATATTCGCTTTCATAAATAATTTATAAAACCATCCATTAAATTGTGATGCATTAAGTAATTGTGGCTCATTTGATGTAAATAATTTATTTAATGTATCAGGTTGTTTATTTATTGAATTAGAATTACATAACATCGATCTATAAAGAGCTAATTTAATAAATGTAAAATATTCAACTTTGGATAAATTATCTAAATCATTATCTCCTATTATATTTAATTCCTTCGCGATTTCATAAGATGCAGCTAAATCAATATCATCTAATTTTATATTTAATTTATATTTATTTATTTCATCCATAAATCCCATATATGATTCATATGATAAATCAATAATTCCATAATTAAATTTAGTTAAATTGGGAATATCTAAAATAGACATTTTTGTTTTAGATATATTCATATCCACATCAGTTGATGTAGATACACCCACATCTGCAGATGTGGGTGTATCTGTATCTGCAGCTGCATTACCTTTTATTTCTAATTCGAAGTTTGAAAAAAATGTGCTTATATAATTAATTATATTAATATCATAAATTGAAAGAACAATAGATATATTATCTTTTTTTATAGCATAATATATTTTTTTAATTGAATTTAATATTTTACTGTTTATTATAATTTTACTATTATTATCATCAATATTTTTTAATATTGAATCTGTTACTATTATTTTTTCATTAATAAATTTACTATTAAGTTCTTCAGATAAATCAGTTTTACATTGCAATTCTTTTAATTTAATTTCATTAGAGTCTGTTGCAAATGTTTGAAGATATAATACAGAGAAAAACAATGAAAATAAACTTTGAATACTATTTTGAATAGTTAAAAAAAATGGTAAAACATCATTTTTATATTTAATTAATTTATCTTTTGCTCCTGTTAATGCATTTAATTCATTACCAACTAATTTAACTGGAGTTAAAGCAATGCTTGCAGATTTTTCTGCAAAATTTTTTGTTTTATCAAAAGCATTTCCAAAAAAACCAGTACTTTTTTTTACTTCTGATATAGAATAATGATCTAATGATAATTTTTCCATTAAAATAAATGCGAACATTTCATTAAATTTATCAATTAATCCATACGGAGATTGAAATAAATTAGTAAATGCTTCAGGTAGTTTATTATATTCATCTTTTAATTCATTAAATTCTAACTTTCTTGTTTGTATAATCACTTGAAGAGGTGGTCCTACTTCAGGGATTACAGCAATCCATTCTGCAATAAAATTTTTTAATGTTTCAATAACACTTGGTAATTGTTTGAGTAGACTATTTACCATATCTACATTATCTAAACTTTTTAATAACATATTACATGGGTCTATTATACCATCTGGTCCATATATAAAATTAAATTTATATAATTGAAGAATAAGTGGACTGTTTTTAATTAATTTGTCAATTTCAATAATTGTTTGTAAAGACTTTTCAACAACAGCTGCTAAAGCTATTATTTCTCCAACCCCAGGGATTTCTTCTAATCCGGCTTGTGTTATATTTACAATTGTATCAAACATATATTAATAATTATTAATTAAATTAAAATTAAATTAATGAATTTAAATTAATTTAATTTCATGAATTAAATTAAATCAAACAAAGAAATTAACAAAGTATTTATAGAACTATTGAAATGATATTGCTATCATTTCAATAGTTCTGACTCAGCATGAGCTGACTCGGGATCGTGGTGACTGTATGTCATGTTGTTGCTCCGTAGCCTTTGGAGTGGGGACAATTGTCACTTCTTCACAAACTACCATAGAGGCAATTTGATTATCAATGTCAGATTCGTCCGTCGGTGACCATTGATTTATAGGAACAACACTTACAGAAGTTGCCTGCGAAAGATGACTAGCTGAAGACTTGATATGAGCTTCCAACAATGTGTCCACCTTAAGAATGTGATTCTGTAGTTCAATCAGCTCCTTACGAGCTGCAATTAAACCATCCTCGATCTCTTGTGTGAAAGCATCAGAATGCTTGCGCTTTTGTTGCTTTTTCTTCGAATGAACACGGTTCATGATCCTTGTCGGAACATGCTTTATATTCATTGGAAGTCTGGCATACATGGGCACATTATCCAGATACTCTTGTGCACGTTGTTCGAAATTCAACACAAGATCCTCAACACAATCACCTTCACAGGCTACGTCTCTGATCACTTCTTCAAGATCATCAGGAGAACCATATGACATGGCCATTCCAAACATTCCTTTGTCACCGAATTCCTCGAACAGGTCAATGACACGCGTTGAATATATCGTCTCCATTTTCAAACTTCAAACTTGAATCGCAAACACTAAAAAGTATTAATTTTGATAAATAATACAAAATCAATTTTGTTGAGAATTTGATTGAATATATATATATATATGAATTCATATATAGTTAATTCATTACTATATATTTATTTATTTATAATAGTATTAATATATCCTATAAAAGCAATTTTAGCAGGATTTTTAACATTAATAAATGAATTTATAATTAAAAATATAATAAAGGAAAATAGACCAAATGGATTACCATATGGGATGCCATCATCACATGCATTATGTTATTCAATATTAACTGTATTATTAATACCTGATAATATAGTATTATCTATTATATCAACAATATTATTATTAATTACATTTATATCTAAAGTAGTTAATTATGAACATTCAATTAAACAATATCTTGCTGGAATATTTTTCGGTTTATTTATAGGAACTTGTATATATAATTTATGTTATATATAATTTATGTTATATATAATTTATATTATATAAAGCATTTGGAGTCAATTATTTATACATATTTGCATATATTCACATACATTCGCATAAATTTACATACATTTTCATACAAAATTTTATGCAAATGTATGTAAATGTATGCAAATGTATGTAAATGTATGCAAATGTATGTAAATGTATGAAAATGTATGTAAATGTATGCAAATGTATGTAAATGTATGCAAATGTATGTAAATGTATGCAAATGTATAACGTGTACGGAAAGTATATTAAATAGTTTAGTGTGAATTTATAATGCGTATGGTCGCAAAGCGACCATACAATTTATAAAATTTACACATAATCCCGAGGGGCTATGGGGACGCGAATCAATTTGGATTATAAAAGACCGCTTAGCGGTCTTTTATAATCCAAATTGATGAGTGTCCCCACCCAATTAATTTAATTTAAATTTAATTAACTATAATTAAATTAGATAATTAAATAATTATATAGGTATGACAGAATATATTAATATACCTATTGATATTGATGACTTTGATTATCATTATTATCTTAAAAATAATAATGATTTGGTAAAAGCTAATGTGATTAATTTAGTACAATGTTATACTCATTGGTTAAACTATGGATGTTATGAAAATAGAAAAGTTAGATCATCAAAAACTGGAAAAGAAATAATTTTATGTTTAAACAAAAATCAAAAATTAATAAAAATTAATAAACATTTATCAAAATCGGAAATAAATAAATCCGAAATAAATAAATCCGAAATAAATAAATACGAAATAAAAAAATCAGAAATAAAAAAATCGGAAATAAATAAATCCGAAATAAATAAATCGGAAATAAATAAATCGGAAATAAAAAAAAGATCTGAAACCCCTAAACCAATAGCATATCCAAATGCAAATCTTAATACAAATTTTAATTCTAAAATATTTAATCCTAAATATTACAACCCTAGATTACATAATCCTAGATTACCTAGTCCTAATGTTATTGAACAAGAACATACATTTCCAATAAAATTAACTAAACCATTTGCTATTTTAATTCATATATACAATACAAAATATTTATCGTTCTTTACTAAAAATATACAATTATTATATTCAAAATATACTAAGGATTCATTCGATATATTTATTAACATAGTATATATCAGTAATAAACAAGAAGTTATTAATAATGAAAATAATATTATAAAAGAAGAACTTAAAAAAATATACAAGCCAACAGTTATATACAGTGATAATAAAGGTGGTGATATAGGTGGGTTCCTACAATTATGTAAATTATTAGATTTGGATAAATATAATGGTGTATCATTTTGTCATTCTAAAACAAAGGATAAATGGCGGATAGATTTATGTTCTTCTATATTTAATTATAATTATTCAAATGACGAATTAAATTTTGGATTATTAGGAAATACTAAATGGATACATACACTTGATCCACAAAAAAATAAAGTAAATTATGAAAGATTTAGTAGTCATTTTATTACATTATTTAAAATATATGATTTTAATGATTATTTAGAATTATCTATTAATAAAAAATATTCAGATATTAAAAAATGGGAATTTATAGCCGGTACTATGTTTATTGCAAATATTAAAATTATAAAATATATTGTTGATCATAATATTGATTATACATATTCATTATTAAATAGATTAGATTCTGTTGATGAAAATTGGCTTAAAATAATAAAAGAAATGAGATTAGATAATAAAGGATGTGGAAATGATCTATGTTATAGAGTTAAATATGGAAAACCTTTACATGCTGATTTTATGATTGAACATGCATTCGAAAGATTAATTGGATTAATATGTGAAAAATTAAATTTAAAAATTAAACATGATACTTTTAATAGTTTTCAATGGAGACACTCATTAATTAATTAGATATTTAATCAGTATTGATTAAATCTAATATAGAATTTAAATTACCATTTTTCTCTTTATCGTCACGTTCCTTTCTCTTTTTTATTTTATTTAATTCTTTTTTAACATTTATAAATAAATTAGAAATTGCATCAATTATTGCGGAAGAATCTGCTATTTCTTTTATTTCTTTTAATGATTTAATCCATATATATAACATACTTTTTTGTTGAGATGCAATTGAATTTTTATTAGATAATTCATCATCTAATAATTTTATTATACCATTAAAAGTTATAATATTTAAAAATTCTTCTAATTGTAAAGGAGAATATTCATTTGATAATGTAGTTAATCTATCTGTAAATAAAATTTTTTCAAATATTCTTTTGCACAATATTTCAAATGCATTATTTATTCCATTTATATTTAATTGATACAAACTATCAATTTGTACATTGTTAAACATATACCCTTTATCTCCATTATCTTCAAAATCATATACGAAATATATATATTCATCATATGAATAAAAGATTTCTGATAATATCATTAATAAATAATTAATAGCTTGTATCGCATCATCTTTATCAGCATCAATTTGAACTGTTCTATCTATATCAAAATTTTTACCTCCAATAAATTTCAAACATGCATTTACTAATTCTAAATATTTATTTGTATATACAAACATTAATAATTCACCATATTCAAATGGTGTTATTGAATTATTTTTTATGTCTTCAATTAAATTTATTCTATATTCGGCATACATTTTAAGACAATTTTTAATATATAAAAATGCATTTCTATTATCTATATTTTTATTAACCCCTGGGTGTATTTCATAATCATTCTCATCAGTTCCAAATAATAAATTAAAATTCTCACCAACTTTAATATATTCATCTTTCTCTCCCCAATAACCAAATTTTATTGCTTCTAAATCATATTTTCTACTTGTACTATTAAAATCAACTTCTAATGGTTTAATATTTTGAATTGTAAATACATCTATATAGTCCATTATACTTCCTAATCCATCACTTTGTAAATTACCCATAAAGTTATGACGTAAACCTAATTGATGACCTACTTCATGAGCAATAACCCATGTAATAAAAACTAAAACATATTCATGCAATTTATCCTTATTTTCATTTGACATTATAATATGTCTAATAGGATATGTTGCCATTTTTGTTATATTCATATCTATTAATCCATATAAATTCTCTCCTGATCTATAATCACTATTACTTGAACTTAAACCTGAATGTGTTCCATTAAAATTACTATTCTCATTATTAATTACAACATAATAACGCATATCGAAAGGATCAATATTATCACTGTATTCAGCTGTAAATGGTTCTCCTAAACCTAATTCCTTAAAAAAATTATTCCAAGATAATATACCATTCTTTACCGCATCTCTATATTCCTCAGGAATTGAAGAATGTATTTTAAAATGCCATGGTGCTTTTTTTAAATTCATTCTATTAATTATTGCTTTTGGACAACCAACTAATTTACATTTTTCACTTTCTGTATCAATCTCAATAGGGTAATGGAAATATCCTACCTTTGGATTAGCATAACGTACTTCCATTGGAATTCTATCTAATTTTTTAAAATTTAAATGAAATGATACTGCATAATTATCAGCGGATATAAATCCTTTTGTATAAAAACCATAACCATTAATTACTTGTGTATCGGTTATTTCAATATGAATATCAGTTAATTTTAAATCATCAATAGATATATAATCATCATTAACAAAACTATATGTTTCTGCTATAATATATGGACTTAAAAATTTTATTAATGGATAAAAATTAATTAGATCATTTTCTAATTCTAATCTTATTGGTGGTCCATTCCATACTTTATTTATATTTTCTACTAAATATGTAGTATCAGACTCTTCTATAAACTTTAATGCCATCCCATCACTATTAATATAAAATATTTGCTTCTTAAAACCTCTTACATTATCTATACCAATACCTAAATTATATTCATTAAATGCAAAATGATTAGTTTCCATATATATATTAAATTTAAATTTATCTTTATATCTTAAATTTAAGATATATCTTAAATTTAAGATATATCTTAAATTTAAGATATATCTTAAATTTAAGTTATATACTCAACAAAATTGATATTATCATATCGTTAATAATATCATTTTAATATTAATTATTTTTTGTTAAGTACTATGTCATCTCCTTGCTATATTGTTGTGGCTCCCGAACCATCATCACCAATTGATGATTTTCTTTTTAACGAAGAGGAAATTAATCAGAGGTTTCGTCCAATAGATGAAAATTTTGATGGATTTTATCTATTGGATGAAGATGAAGATGAAGAGGAAGAGGACGATGAAACTACTCAGGGATTTATTCCAATAGATGAAACTTCTCTGGAAGTTGCCATGATGCTTGCCAATAACATGGTCGTTCAACGGACAAATGAATTGGCAAATATCATTGCTGAGCGTGATGCTAATGAGAATGAGAATCCGGATCTTAATGTTATCGGATATGAAAACTCCTTGGAAGAAGCTATCGAGTTAGTTGGGCTTATCCAACGTATTATTGACAGCAATCATCCTCCTTAAGAAACGAAGGTGTCCTAGTTACATAGACAGCATTTAAATACAAAGTATTTAAATACTTTGTATTTTGTATTTTGTATTTTGTATTTTGTATTTTGTATTTTGTATTTTGTATTTTGTATTTTGTATTTTGTATATAGACAGGACAAATCAATTTAACTCATTTAACTTTAATTAACTTTTTTATTCCAAGGCCTGTTCCATAAAATCCACCTGCAATTAATAATATTGGAGACATACCACCAACAACAGCTCCATATAATATACCTAATGTAATATCAGTTATTCCAACTAAGATATTTTCTTTTTTAATTTTAGAATAATAATAATTAAATTTTGGAGTATTTTCATTTATTGTAACCTTTAATATATGTTTATTATTTATTGTCATATATGTTGTAAATATCCCACCTAATAATCCACCACCAATTGAAGTGGTTATAATTATTTTTTTACAAATATTTGAATTTAAATATTTGAATTTAAATATTTGACTGAACATTTAAAATAAATTTAATTAAATTCAATCAAATTAAATTTAATTCAATCAAATTTAATCAAATTTAATTAAATATTCGAACAAAGTACCAAAGGGGCATGGTCAGCCCCATACAATTTAATTGATTGGAGTATCCGCTGCGAGAGCCATCATGGCAAGTGCGTGCGCCAGCTCTTCCTGACGACGAGCAATCTCTTCGTCAGAGATATTCATCCGCTCCATCGCGCGAGCATATTCTTCCTGACGACGAGCAAACTCTTCATCAGAAAAGCCAAACTCCCACGCAAAATCACCGATGAAGGTAGGGCTGGCAGGCGGCTCGACACCGGTACTATCCATCCATTCAACCGGATTCATTGTATCCTCGTTATTCGACATGGCACTAAAAAATAACTATTAATTTATTATGTTATGGTCGATCAATTTTATTGATAATTTGATATATATCAACCAAATTACAAAGAAAATACAACCAAATACAATCAAAATACAAAGGAAATACAAAGAATTAATAATTTAAATATTATCAGAATATGCTTGAACTAGTTCAAGCAAGCTTTCGAAATGTCTGATCATTTTCTCAACTATTCTCTTCGTCTCGTCGTTGGGCAAGTCAGACTCAAGTTCTTGTATCCTTTGATACGACAGTTGAATCATGAAATAAACCTGTGATTTTAAAGAAGAATCAGGTTTACCTTCTGCTAGAATTGCTTCTACCTTTTGCTTGAAATCACCAAGAACACTCATATTAAAAAATATATATATTAATATAATATTAACGTTAATCAATTTTATTGAGGACTTAATTAGAATTTAAACTTTTAATTACTTGATTAGCAAGATATAATGATTCAAAACTTCCTGTATCAAGCCATTCATTTTTAATATTATAATAACTCATTTTATTCATTTTAACATATTTCATATTAACATCAGTAATTTCTAATTCACCTCTAGCAGAAGGAGAAATTGTTTTAATTATACCAAAAACATTATAATCATATAAATATAATCCAATAACTGCTTTATTAGTTTTCGGTTCTTTAGGTTTTTCAACTATATTGATAACTTCATTATTATCATTAATTTCGGCAACACCAAAAGCAGATGGATTATCTACTTCTTTAATAAAAATTTTTGCAGAATTATTAAATAACGGATTGGACATAAAATCATAAATTATATTTTTAAATTCTTGTCCTTTTTCTAAAATTAAATTATCTCCTAAAATCATTAAAAATTTATCTTTACCTATAAATTGTTCTGCTAATAATAATGCCTGTGCTATTCCACCAGTAGGATTTTCTTGATATGCGTATACAACAGAATTTAATCCTAATTGTTTACCATCTTTTAATAATTCCATAAATTCTCCTGCATTTTTACCACCAGTAACAACTAATATATTAGTACATCCTGCTTCTTTTAATGTTAATAAAGGATAATATATCATTGGTTTATCATATATTGGAATTAAATGTTTATTAACTACTAATGTACATGGATATAACCTTGTTCCTTTACCTCCTGCTAATACAACACCTTTCATATAAGATTTAGTTCTTAAATTAAATTTAATTTAATTTAATTTAAATTAAATTTAAATTAAATTTAATATATTATTTCATCTTGATCTATTATTTCACAATATAAATGTATTCTATAATTATCAGAAATATTTGATTTTGTACCAGAAGAATAATGATATGATTTTCTATTAATTTTTAATTTTGTATTAACAGGTAATATAATTTCATCTTCTTGACTAAATTCTGGAAATAAAAAATAATCACTTTCTTTTAATTTAATAAATAAAACACAAGACCCTTTAAATCTATCATACATTGGTTCTTTTCGTGTTGTAGTAGATGTTGTTTTAAATAATGTAAATATATCACCAACTTTTAAATTAAAATATGATATTCCAAAATTAGTATATACAAATTCTTCTGTTCTACATACATGTAAATATTCTTTACCAATTATTTCAAATATTTTTTTATTAAATTTTTGTGATACTGCTTTTATTATTTCATATATTTTAGTATTAACATTATAAATATCATTACTACTAATACTATTAGTATTAAATATAGATAAAATTTTATCAACAGGTTTTGGATATTGTTGTTCTATCATTTTATAAAATCCAATTTCAGATGTATAAATAAATAATACACTCAAATAAAATTTTATAAATTTATATTTATCAATTTCATTTATATATTGATAATATTTTAATCTATTTAATTCAATCTTAATTTCATCATAATCAAACTCATAATTATTATCAGGATAAATATGAAATTTTAATAAATATTTATCTATTCTTTTAAATTCATTTCTTGTATTTGGGTTATATTGATATATTTCTATGTCTTTATATATCTTGCATAATAATAAATAATGTACAATAATATTTTCAATATTTTCAATATTTTCAATATTAATATTATTATAATAAAAATATTTTTTATATTCAACTACATTTCTAAATAATTGTATTATTTTATGTATTGTTTCATCTTCCATTGTATTAAATAATGTATATATTAGTTTATCTTGTATTATTAAATTAATAAATATTGTTACATATACATAACTATATTCTATATCAATTGTTAATAACCAATCAATAATACTTTTAAAAGTAATATATTTTTCTTGTTCCGGTGAAATAACTAATTCAATTGGTTTATATATATGCAAACTATCTATATTAACTGTTTTTTTAAATTCTAATAATGGATATTTAAATTGATTTGACACAAAATAAAATATTTTATCTTCATATATTACATGACAATCAGTTAAAATTTCTGTTATATTTAAATATTTTTTAATTGCAAAAAATATATAATCATATATATATTTCATTTGACCAATATTTAACATAACATTCATAATTTTTTCTTTGTAATTATCTATTTCTTCATCTGTTAATTCATTATTAATTAAAAAATAAATATTATTTAATTTATAATTACAATATGGATGATATGTTAAATTTAACATATCATCGATATTATCCATATTTGTAAATGTAAATATCGAATAAAAACTAATTAATTTAACATCAATAATATCTAAATTTGCTTTTAATATTTGTGTAAGAAGTTGTTCACATGTTAATTTTAAATATATATCTTTAAATACTTCTTTGCATAATTTTTTATTACTTATATCTGCAATATCAGATAAATTATCATCGGTTTTAGAAATATTTATATAGATATTACATAATAATAATTGATGTATTATAATATCAATAATATATTTAATATTAGTTATTTCAAAAATAACATTATTCATTGGGTTAATATAATAAAAAAATGTTTTATAAGTCATAACATTATTTAATAATAATATTATATTACTTTTTTCATCAAAACATTTATCAGAAAATAATTTATATTTTAATTTATTTTGTAATATTAAATTTATAAATATTGTTATATATATCCAACTTTCTTCTATATTAGTAGATAGTAACCATTGTATTATACTATTAAATGTTATAATATTATTTTCATTTGGCATTTCATCAGGTAAATTATATAATATTATTTCATCAATATTATTAGTAAGTTTTAATTCTAATAAAGGATATTCAACATCATTAATTACTAAATTAATAATATTTGCATTATATTTAAAATAACTATCTTCAAAATTATTAATTGATTTATTTACTTCATAACAAATACTTTTAAATAATTCTGATTTATTCAATCTGTCACTAATTTGTTCTCCATAAGAATTTATTTCATCCTGATTTAATGTATTATTTATTAATATATATATATATTTATATTCAGTGTTACAATATTTATCAAATAAAAATAATATATCATTAATATTTTCCATATAAGTAAATGAAAATATAGAATAAAAACTTATTAATTTAAGATCAGGTAAAGCTAAATTAATTAATTGTTGACATTTTATATTTTCTTTTATATTTTTAAATACTTCTTTACATATAATTTTATTGTCCATATATTTAATTTAAATTTAATTTAATTTAAATTAAATTTAATTTAAATTTAATTTAAATTAAATATTTAATTTAATTAAATATGAAAACTATTCTTGTTACAGGTGGATGTGGATTTATTGCAAGTAATTTTATAAATTATTTACTTAAACTTGGAAATTATAAAGTTATTAATGTAGATAAACTAGATTATTGTTCAAGTACAAATAATATATTAATAGAATATGATTGTGTTTTAAAAACAATAAAACCAAGAAATATTAAAAATTATACATTTTATAAATGTGATATTAATAATACAGAATTCATTTCTCATATATTAAATGAACATGGAGTTGATATTGTTTATCATTTCGCAGCTCAATCTCATGTAGATAATAGTTTTAATAATGTCCAATCATTTATTAATGATAATATACAAGGAACATGTAGTTTATTACAATGTGTAAAAGAATATAATAAAAATGGTACAAATGGTACAAAATTAGAAAAATTTATTCACGTAAGTACAGATGAAGTATATGGTGAATTGGTAAATAATGATCATGAATTTACAGAAGGTTTTTATGCACCAACAAACCCTTATGCTGCATCAAAGGCGAGTGCAGAATTAATTGTTAAATCATATGCAACATCTTATAAACTACCTATTATTATTACTAGATCAAATAATGTATATGGAATTAATCAATATACAGAAAAAGTTATTCCAAAATTTATTAAAATGATATATGATGGTAAAAAATGTCCTGTATATGGTAATGGAGGATCAATGCGAAAATATTTAAATGTTGAAGATGCATGTGAAGCATATTATAAGATTATGGAAAATGGGAAATTAAATAATGTATATGAAATGGGTACAGAAGATGAATATAATACCTTAGATTTATTAAAAGAAATATTAGCTATTATAAAACCTAATGAATGTTTTGAAAATTATATTGAATATACACCCGATAGATTATTTCATGACGTTCGATATTTAGTAAATAATAAAAATATTAAAGAACTAAATTGGACACCTAAAATTAATTTTAGAGAAGGTCTTAGTTCTGTAATAGATTGGTATATTAATTATGCATTACCTTTTAATCATTGGGGTGGGGACACTCATTAATTTGCATTATAAAAGACCGCTTAGCGGTCTTTTATAAAGCAAATTAATTCGCGTCCCCATAACCCCTCAGGATTATGTGTAAATTTTATAAAAGATATGACTGGGGACACTTGCTCATCGAACCATCACGCCTAACGGCGTTCCGGTTCTCTTCGCTGCGCGTCCCCATAGCCCCTCGGGATTATGTGTAAATTTTATAAATTGTATGACCGCAAAGCGGTCATACCAATTATAAATTCACACTAA
>Ga0214919_10007980_pt1 | contig 14126 bp, 17 predicted proteins | sample LL1503_MetaG_FD_177994 | JGI IMG/M metagenome (GOLD analysis project Ga0214919, IMG submission 177994) | Freshwater microbial communities from Lake Lanier, Atlanta, Georgia, United States - LL-1503 | ecosystem: Environmental > Aquatic > Freshwater > Lake | place: USA: Georgia | collected...
AATAAACAAATACATTATTAATTAAATTATTAAAATAAATAATACAACAATAGTGTAACTAATTAGTTATTAAACTTAATAATTATTAATATATAAAAATATGTACATTATATAGTACAACAAAAGTGAAAGAATTTAGAGCTGATGAAAGGTAGAAAAAGGAATTCATAAACATTCCAATTTACGTGTCTAGTATGTTATAATATTGTATACACTCCAAAACTGCTTAAAAAAGCTGTGTACTAAATCGGAAATCAATATATAATAGACACAAGAGACTACTTTTCGATTTAATAGACAGTTTAATTACACCGTTGCATGTAACGCGATTTTATATTTCTTTCTACTCTAATATATCGTTCAGCTAGAGCCTCCATAATTGGTAGGTCTAATACCAATTTCTCTCTATCTGACGGAATATCTGGATTAATAATTTTTTTATTCTCTGCAGAGGCATGTACTACAGCGCATCTTACACTTTTAAAAAGATATTCTTTAACATCTTTAAAAGATCCTCCCTGACTTAAAAGATCCTTAATACGCCCTCCAGCCCTCGTGTTATCAGGAAGTAATCCTAAATTATCAGTAATCCATTTTTTGCAGCCTTTATTTGTCTCTTTATTGTCTTTTTCGGTAAATTGAGATTCTATTGCTTTATAAAAACTTAAGAAAGCAAATCCTGCATGAATATCTTTCAATTTTAATCCCTCTCTCCAAAAAGCTAAAGCTATATTATCCTTTTCATCATTTATAATTGGAAGAGAGGTACAATCAACATCATCTGAATTAGAGGGATTATAATAAGTCATAGAGTATTTAACAACCTTAGCATTTCGAATAAAAGAAACTGGTGATTTTTGACTAAACTCTTGTGATTGGTCTACATCTACATATCCACCAAAATACCAGCCCAGTATGGATATAAATCTGTATACGCCTTTCTTAACCTCTTCTTTGATAACATTGTTATCAATATCCTCGCTAAACAGTGGAACTGCAATTGATGCCTGATATTGATTTTTTTCAAGTAAAAGACCTGATCGTCGTGCTAGGTCTATAATCTTACTTTGATCTTCTGTTGTAAGATCTTGATGTGGGTTTTCCTTTAAAAGGCATTTGACCTTTTTATATAGAGTGTAATCTTCGGCACGTTGGCGAATTAGTGGCATACATACTATATTAGGATCTTTATAATTAATAAAACAACATATATTATGACCTTCTTTATCTAAATATAAGACTAAGGAGTCTAGAGGGATTACCCCGCGATTGGGTGCTTTACTTGCTAGTATGCATTTTTTTATCGATGTAATAGGTTGAGCTAATCCAGTTAATATATATTTTCTACCATTATACGTTATTAAGGTATCTGTATTTACCCAAGCAATAGAATGATAAAGCGGGTATATTAACCAATTCTTATGATTCGCGATTTTGCTTTGAGTATCTTCACCATGTAAATATTTAGTATCCATTTTAGTACTAATTTGTTACCACTATATAATAAACAATCTTTGCCTTTTGTCTCAAAAGGATATGCTTCTGGTATCCTCAAAAAAGCTATATGAATCCAGAATAATTTTATCTTATTTTCACTGAAGATTTTCTAAAAAGCTACATCATTTTGAGGATTTGCAATTTTAGTCATTTTGAATAATCTAAACTAGCGGGGGTTATAGGAGGTTCTAAAGCTGTTAACTGTTTTACCTTATAAATAGTCCCTCTGGATATTTCCAGCTCTTTTGCAATTTAATTTGGCACGTTACAGTAGATCTGTATATAATGGACAGCACTGTTCAATAATCGATTTAATATACCTTATTGGCTGCTGGTCTCGTTCAATTATCCGATTGTACGAGCAATAAATTTCCAAGAATTTTCTAAAGCAGGCGTACAGTCGCATATCTCAATTCCATGAGAATCTTTCGAATAATAGGCTTGATAAATTTTGAAGTCAGAAGTATTGCTGTTATCTTTATAAATTGTAGTTAGAACTTGCTGTTTAAAATCAGTGGCGGTATTGATACCAAAAATTATGCCTGTCAAAGCATGATCTCCATAATACAATTTATCGCAGCTATCGCTGTTATTCTTGAAACCATGTCTCTTGTCGCTTATAATTCTGTGCTCTTTCTCATAACCCCAGCTCCTAAGTTTTGCAGTAAGGTTAGAATAGTATTTTTGCTGGTATAATTCCTTAGAAGTTGTAACAGTATTTTCGTTTTCTATATCTTGTAGCAGGAAACTTAAGGCTTCAAAAAAGTTTATCTCATCAGGTCTTGTTTTATACTCTACTTTATGATATGAAAAATTTTTAGGAAGATTTTCTGTAAGTAATTCTTTATTAAATATTAAGCATACCCCTTTATGATTACTTGCGTAATGAGACCACATTGCTGCATTTCTATAATCTTTGGAAAATGATGATATATAAATCTTATTATTTAGTGTCTTCTCCATTATAGCTATATATTCTATGACGAGTTTTAATGGTATGTGGGGTACTTGTAAGTGGGATGGAAGATTCTTTGTCCATAGAAGAGAAAACTCGGATAATAAAACTATAGAAGGGTCATCAGGAGATCGCTTTCTTTCTTCTAAAGTTTTGATTAACGTTGTTAAATAATCTGCTGCATTCCACTCCTCGATACCGTAGTATAGTGGTTTCACATCGTTTGTATACTCCATCTGCTTTTGCAGTGAAGGCGTTGTTGAATTATACGAGATATAATCATGTTTGTTTATTTGTTTTATAACACATATAGCATAGTATCCTATTGCCGTTAAAATAACAATTAAGTCATTTTTATATATTGGTAATTCTGAAAGTAGTTCTAGACAAGTTACCATGTGTTTATCTTCTGTAAATAAACGATTGATTTCTGGTAAGAGATTACGAACTTCAGGTCGTTTCAAATTTAAATATTTATCGAAATTGAAAATCTTTAAATTCTTATCAAGTTTAGATAAACAGTTATCTCCCATAATATCGTACAAACAGAAAAAAAAGTGATTAAATAGGTGCTCCCATAATTTTTTGTCTCCCTTCCAGCAAATTTTATTAATGCCTTCCATAGGGTCATTTAATCCTTCCAATTCGGATAAATATATATACTTATTATTTATTTCATCTAATAAAAAGTTAGTAGAACGAAATTTGTACAATTCCACAGTTTACCTATTTTAGTTAGTATAATTATAATTTGTATTAGTTTATTTCGTCCCGCAAACACATGTTTTTGGTGTCCCCCAATAAAGCTATATAGATTCAGCAAAATCTTTTATTTTTTCTATGTTATCTTCGCTGAAGATCTTCTTAAAAGCCATATCGTTTCGTGGATCTCTGGATTTAGTCATAATTTATTCTCTAATATGGGTTTTTGAATAATCTAAACTAGCGGGGGTTATAGGAGGTTCTAAAGCTATTAACTGTTTTACCTTATAAATAGTCCCTCTGGATATTTCCAGCTCTTTTGCAATTTGGGTAGGGCGCTTACCTTCTAGTAAATGTTGCTTAATCTTGTCTTGGTTAATAGAAGGAGGCCTACCTTTGTAAATACCCTTGTTCTTAGCGGCGGCAATGCCGTCAGCCTGACGCTCGCGGCGCAAGTTAGTTTCAAACTCAGCAAAGACGCCTAGCATATCAAAGAATGCTTTACCTGTTGCAGTAGAAGTATCAACTGGCTGCTCTATGGCATAGAGATGAGCACCTTTTGCTTTGAGTCGATCTACTATAATTTGCAAATCTTTTAACGAGCGTGCAAGACGATCTATACGTGTTACTACTAAATACTCGTCCTTGTGAATAAAGTCTAAAATATTATTTAGTTCTTTCCGGTCTTCTAGATTATTTCCGCTTTTTTGCTCTGTCCTAATGATTTCACAATTTGCAGCTTTAAGTGCAATAATTTGTGAATCTAAATTTTGCTCTACGGTTGATGTGCGAGCGTAACCGATTTTAGTCATAAAATGTTTATTTTGGGTATGCTATTAATGATTTTTGTATATTAACTAAAATCAGACCTAAAATAAACAGTTATTTTGGGTGATTTTGTTTATTAAGTAATGTATTTTTTGGGTGTACTCTAAAGTTACAAGAGATCTATGATATACTATTTATGCAATTTCTGTTAAAATTTCTTTTTTGTGATTAAGCCTCAAAATGTCCAATCCGTTAGAACAATATAATTTTAATAAATATTTAGATATTGCAAAAGAAGTTAAGAGAATATTATATAAAGCCCTTAAAGAGCAAAAGGAAGCATATTCTCTATTTGATATTACCACTCGTGCTAAAAGCCGTGAATCCCTAGAACAGAAAATAAGTAAGAATAATATTGGTACTTTAGATTCGATAAAAGATCTTGCAGGTTGCCGAGTAATATTTTTCTACAATCATGATGTGCGAAAATTTAACGATTCAAATATTATTTACGATAATTTTGATTTAGTAGATCCTATATTTCACCACCGTACCAGCGACCTGGTTGATGATGCAAATCAGTTATATACTGCAGTTCATTATGTGGTAAAGTTAAAAAGCTCTAATAGGTTATCACTCAAATATATTGACGAGGATTTAAAATGCGAGATACAAATTCATACCTTAATAAATCATGCTTACTCTGAAACAATTCATAATATTACTTATAAAAAACCTCATAACTTAACCATAGGCAAAAAAGCTTTAGAAGAGATAGATAATAATTTTAAAAATTTAATGCAAAATTATTTGCTTCCTGCAGGTCATTACTTAAATACGATAGTGCAAAATTACCAGCAAATTCTAAAAGCTGATGATTTAGCAAAAAATATTATTCATAATATCCAAAATACGTCTTGTGCTTCTGAGCTACTTAATATTTTAGATCAATGGAAAAAAAAGGTAGCTAACTATTACGACGATCGAGAAGTTATTTGTGATTATGCAGTACAAATAATAGATTCTGCAATAAAAAAATGGAAAAATTATGAGCAAGATGCTGACGCTCAAATGTTGTTAGTGAAAATTATTGAAATACTTGTTGATGTAATGCCATTAGACGTTAACTCCTTTTTCCCTAAAATAGCTAATTTATATCAAGATGGGATAGAAAAAAATATCTTAGATAAAATAAATGAGTACCTTGTATATATTACAAGATATAGTAAATATCATAATTATGAGAAACAGGCAGTTGTGCTTGATCTCATGAGCGAATGGGATGATGAAAACTTAATTAAAATGGTTGACTTTGTTTTCTTGCTTTGTAAAGAACTTTTACAACTTGAGGGAATGCACGAGGATTCGGTATCAGATAATAATTATGAGGAACCTGGCAAAAGCACGTCTGCAGTAAAAATTGAAGTTATAAATTTCTCTACTTTACCTGACAAGGTTATAATTTTACGCTCTAGGACTATTGCTTTTTTGATAAAACTATATTCTCTTAAAGGGATAACTAGACGGCAGAAAGCAGAATTAATACTAGTACTATCTGATGCTGCTAAACTACCAACGAATGCCACTTCGTTAAGTAAAATAGTTCTTTCTAACTTAGTAGTTATAGTAAAATTTTACACAAGCATTCTACCTCAGGAACATTTCTTGTGTAAATTAATTTACAATCAAGTTTTTGAATTTCGTCGTTTAGCTGGGCAGTTAATTCAGCAGGAAGAGGTTAAAAATTCGGCCCAGGAACTTTGGGATTTAACTGATATTTTTAAGAACGAACTAATTAAAATCAAAGATTTTGAGATTTACAATACATTGCTCTCAGGCAGCCCATATGATTATGTAGATGATGTTCAGTGGAGAGAGCCATTAGATTATTCATTTAAATTTGAGAAAGATATTAAAACCAAAACTCTTGAATATATCAGTTTAATTAATTCAGAAACAGAAGAGGTTTGGGAAAAGATAATAATAGAGTGCGTCGTAAATAAAGGCGGTTACTTGCTTAAAGAATTTTTATACCGTTTAGGAGTATACAAACCTTTATTTGCTTTAAACCTATTGTATAAATATGAAACAACTTTACTCGATTATCTTGTTAATATATTTAATGGATTGCTAAGTTCAGAAGAAAAACAGCAAACTAAAGATCTGCTAGAAACATGGATTATACAAGGTAAGTACTTAGAGCGTGTAGTATGTTTCTCATTAGATTATTGTCTCATAAACTTACTCTATAAGAAAGCCAAAAACGAAAATAATCTTGAGTTATTAGAGTGTATGCTAAGTATATTACGTTATTATAATAATAGGCAGTTTGTATTACCCATAATTGAGATATTTACAAAAGCTAAAGTTGCATTGAATGCACATATTATAATAGAGGTAATTAATATTATTAATGATCAAGGCTTAGAAAAAATCTTAGAGAATTTACTGCATTGTAAAGAATTAGATCAAAATTATCTATATCTCATAGAAGTTATAGCTTCCAGAAAAGCTGAGATAATAATACCGTTTTTTCAAAAAGTATTTGATAGTAGTTCTCCTATAGTTATATGTGATTCTCAGGAGGCATGGGCTACAGGAGAGCATATTATAGAGCCCCTCGATAATCTCAATCATTATGCGAGCCTAAGCCCTAAATTATTTAGCTTCCTTTTTGCTGTAGAAAATAAAAAAGTACAAGATTTGTTATATAGTTTAATTAATTCTGGTAAGAAAATAACTTTTATAATTGAAACCCTTAACTGGCATGAGAAAAAGGGGGTAGGCGCTAATAATAACATAGAAGAAATATTAAATGTAATCAAACAATTAATAATAATTAATAATAAACTCAGTGGCGATGAAATCCCAAAACTTGAAAGTATAATTACTAGGGTAAGTAATGTAGTAATAGGTAATTATGGATATAGTGAAGCAGTTAAACTAAGGCAGAAAATCATTGATCAATGGCAAAACTGCAATAATGTTCAAGTAAAAAATTTTGCCGAATCTGTATACAAAAAATTGGACCAGATGGTAAAATCTGCAAGGTTTTACGAAGAACCAGAAGCTATAAGGGAGATATAAGGATTAAAATTTTTGGATAAACATCGCTAAACCTTGGTAGATTTTAGGTATGCATACACAGTCTATCATAAGTAGTTCTATAATAATGGTCTATTATAAATTATGCAATGCTTCAAAATAGACCAGATTTTGTCAGTCTAGGTGAGGTATACCTAAAATAAACATCTTATATAAAAGTTTGTAATATAATAGTTTATCTAATCAACCTAATATCGGTATTTTCCAGTTTAAGCTCAGCCCAAACTTTATCAGCCGTATAGATAGGAAGCCCTAGAGTGATACCAAGGGCTATACACGCTCTATCTCCTAGAGATAAGCCGTAGTTTTGAGTCAGTTTAGCTAGCTTGCCAGTTTTAATACTTATAGCTTCGCAGAATGGTACAATTTCTGGTACTAAATCTGAAATGATTTCGTCAATATCTTGTTCTGACACGCCACTTCTAGTAAGAACCGCAACCAATTCACTTAAATTAACCGATGAGATAGCACTACTAGCTATTACATTTTCTATTACTTCGTAACCAGATTCTTTTTTTAACAAAGCTATAAGGGCTGATGTGTCTAGCAAACACTTTTTACCTTTTAGTTTAGAATTTATCTGCATTTTCTTTTCTCATCAATTTTAATTGTTTTTGTAGGTCTAAGTTTCCATATTTTTCTAAAATATTCCGTGCTTTTTCTATGTTAGAATGAAAGGTAGAAACAATTAATTCTGATTCTGAGTATTTAATTGTAACTTCATCACCAACCTTAAGATGCAAGTATTTTCTAATTTTGCTAGGAATTGCTAATTTTCCATTATTATCAATATAGCTTTTATAAGCTTTCATGTGGTTTTACCTTTTTTGTGTCACTATATAATTTATACAATATAAATTATTTCTTATAAAGAAGAAAATATTTAATAAGCTAATTCTCACATAATTTAATAATAAAATTAAATCTAAAATAAGCATAAAAAGTACTTTTAATAATATTAGTAAGAAAAGATAAAGTAGGGGTATAAAACTAGTATAGATAATTAGAATGGGTTATTGAATATTTGAGGTTTTAAAAACTGCTAATTTTTTAAGTGTCTAAAAAACGGTCGTTTTCTGGAATTTTATAGACAAATAGTAGTAGCGATTATAGTAATGTCAGGTTTATTAGATTTTGTAGAAAAATATAATTACAACCGTCAAAAAATAAATAGAATATATGGACAAAAATACCTGAGGTAATAATTTCTCGTTCATTAAAATACTACTACCTCTGTTTTTTATTTTTTGATCAGGTTGCTCTGCTTCCAATTTTGCCCTCAATGAAAAAACATAAGTAGGAAGAAATTTTTCAAGCGACTGAATCAAAGCATAATTTAAAAAATTAAGTTTTTTGTAAGAATTTATAACTTTTAGCCAATCATACGAAATTAATATCCCAATAAAACCAAGTGAAGCTATAAATGGTAAGTAATATACTTCTATTTTTATTAATTGGGGTGAATTAGCTAGAACTGAGACGAGTATAGTATTAATTCCTATGAAAACATTGTTAGATGAACTCCGTCTTTCTTCAATTTTGTGGGAAGAGTCAACCAAAAGCTTATATTGTTCAACTATGTTATTTTTGCTATTAGAATCTACTTCGTTCTCACCTTGGTTAATTATATTAACAGAGCTATTAATTAAATCTTTGGATATTTTATCGAATATTAATTGGCTATTTATTTCTTCCACAGTTACCTCTCATTTTAGTTAGTTATATTCAAGCTGAAATAAAATTCGAAAATTTAGCCTTAATGGTATAAAATTTTTTAACTATCAAGCTATCCAACTCATTCAGCAACAGATTTTCTTTAATTTAAAAGCAAAGTCATAATAAAGCAGTTTTTATATTGATTTTATTGCTTTTTATGTATTCCTTCAATCTTAAGCCTCCTACGAATAAGAGCTGCTTGTAATAATGCTTTTCTTACGGTTTTACTTCGGTAAGATTTCAATACGCTAATTCCTAATGTACCAGTATGAGGATACATTTGTTTATTTGAGAAACTAATATCATACCAGCCTACAACTTCATTATCTACTACAGCTATGTAATCGGGTATAATTAAAATAGAACGATATTTAGTGAAAAGTAAGGTTTATGCAACATAGTACTCCTTAATAGGAGTGTTGAATTCCATTATGGGTATTGCACTTTACCGCGTTCTAATCTTAAAGAATTTAATAAGGGCTTAAGAGGCGTATGTGGGTTTATTGATTCAATTTCTTCTAAAATGGCGGTAAGCTCTTCTTCTGCTCCTAAATTAAACAAAGCATCTACTTTAACTAAATAGGCCTCTTCCTTTTTAGGATAAATGGTAACTGCTACGTCTGCGCTTTTAAGTGCTTCTTCATAACGATTCAATTTATTTAATGCTTTTGCTTTCTTAACGTACATTAGGTATCTATTATCAGAGGAGGTATCAGCCTTTATTGCTTGATCGCATATTTCTATAACGTGTTCGTATTTTTCATTGTGTAAAGCTATATGGGCTTGATGATGTAAGTGCTGACAGTTATCGGCGATATTTTCTGAAAAGAACCTTGTATATACAACTAAACTTATTATTGCACCGAGCGTGAACCACAATAAATATTTGGTGTATCTGCATTTCATATATGTTACCTTTAAATATTTTATTTACTTGTTCAATAAGACCAGCTTATAACATTAATTGTAAAGTTATTATTAGCTTAATGCAATTGTTCTATAGCTTTTCTGGCTTGCTGAATTAACACCCCATTGGGGTATTTATGCCCGTAATTTATTGAAGTGTAATATGAACAATTTTAAGGATATATATCTTTCTCTAAGTTCTTATTTAATGCTTGGTCAAAAGATAAGATAGGGCATTTACAAAAGTTGGATTTTGCTAGAAGTAAGCAATCCACAATATGCATATTTAGTTGTTGATAATAATTTAAGGCTAGTAACAAAACTTCTTTCTCGCTATCTATTCCTTTATATGCTAATAATTCACTTAAAGTCTGACTTATTTTGTCTCTTGGAACTTTGTAGAATGATGATAAGACAAAAACCACCTCAGTAAATACTGCTTGTTCAATTGTAAGGTTAACTTCACCTGTCTTTGCCCGATCAAATAGTTCCTTGGTTTTCAAAAACATTTCCTGATTATCTGCAGTCAAGTAGCGAATTATAAAATTAGTATCACAAATATATTTCATTCTTATCCTATTTATCCTTTAAAACTGACACAGAATTATTCCAGGCTTGCTCTCTGATTTGGGCAAAGGGTAGGGTAGTATCTTTTTGATAAGAAGCAAGAGAACCTGCAACGTCATTAATTGGAGAAATCACAACTTGTTTATTATCATTAACTTCTAAAGTTACTACATTTGTATTTAATAATTTTCTAACTTTTTTAGGTAATACTATTTGTCCTTTAGGGGAGATAGTAAGTGTATTAATATACATAATATTACTTTCCTACAATATATTAAGTAATTAATATTATTATATAATAAGCATTTACTAATTACAACTTTTAAATAATAGAAGTATTATATTAAATTAGTATAATACTTTTAGTTTTATTAAAAAAGAAATAGATAACTTACATTTAACAATAGTATACTAAATAAATTTTATAATACTTATTTTTAGAGATCACATTCTGTTATATAATCAGTTTTTAATGACCTTTTGCATTACTTAGTATAAGATACATGTTAGGTGACAATCTAGGTTTTAGCAAAAAAAGTTGTTTTTTACCTAAAAAGCTCTTATCTTTCAAGGGTTTTAAGCTACTACATTTATTGTTAGTTTATTAGGTGATTTAGCTAGTGCCACAAACGCTCGTTTGAATTACAATGCTCTTTAAAGATTTTTTGCTTATTTGCTACAAAATTGATAAATCCCCATTTCTCAATATTAGTAAGTGGGTTTTTATAGTTACTTACTAATTATAAAAATCAAATAATTGCCATATACAAAAATTATATTATTATATCATTAAAAATATAAAATTTAATAGAAGTAATATATGACAGATGCAATCATTTTACGACCTGATGCAAAGGGAAGAATAACACTTGGTGAAATTACTAATAATGTTAGTAGTTATAGAGTAACAGTAGAAGATAATGGTAAAATTACCTTAGAACCTTATGCAGAAATTCCATTAGCAGAAAAATGGATATTTGAAAACAAGGAACTTTTAGAAAAAGTGGTTCAGCAAATAAAAGCTGAACAAACAAAATAATTACAATTCTACTGATAAATTGATATTTTATGCTATTAGGATATGCCAGGGTTTCGAAATCTGATGGAAGCCAAAATTTAGATCTACAACAAGATGCACTTAAAGCATATGGAGTTGAAGAAGAAAACATATATAGCGACTATGCAAGTGGAAAGCTCGATGATCGACCACATTTACAGACTTGTCTTAAAGCTCTCCGTAAAGAAGATACGTTAATAGTTTGGAAGCTTGATAGATTAGGAAGAAATTTACATCACTTAATCAATATAGTCCATGATCTACAAAACAGAGGCATAGGTTTTAAGGTACTAACTGGACAAGGAGCAGATATTGATACTAACACTGCTAATGGAAGGTTAATCTTTAGTATTTTTGCTTCATTAGCTGAATATGAAAGAGAGCTGATTTCTGAGAGGACTAAGGCAGGGTTAGCTTCAGCAAGAGCACGTGGAAGAAAAGGTGGCAGAAAATTTAAAATGACACCTATAAAACTGCAGATTGCCCAAGTGGCTATGGAAAAGTCAGAAACTAAGATCTCAGATCTTTGCAAGGAACTAGGTATTACTCGCTAGACCCTCTATCGGTATCTCGATCCTAAAGGTGAATTAAGATCAGGTGCACATAAATTGATGGTACAAAAAAATAATTGAAATCGTCTTCTGAAAATGACAAGTTCCATAGAGAGATTATCGTAGAAAATATAAAAGCCGGATTAAAATCTGCGCGTAAAAACGCTAGAGTCGGTGGAAGACCGAAGCTTATGAGTGATAATAAAATACGTACGGCAAAAGCCATGCTCAAAGATAATAAAAATTATCCGTTTATTTCTGATATTATCAAAACAATTTCTATCGGTAGGACAACGTTCTATAGATATTTCCCTCCAGAATCTATACAACAACTCAGACCTCAACAGTAAATTCCTATTGGTAAATACGGTATCTTTATGGAATATTCTGGGAAAACCGAATAGCTTCTTCCTCCTGTTGATATTTACCGGTTAACTTACCGGCTTCTTCTTCTATAGAGCATACTACGTCTACAAATAATAGCTTATTGATCTCAGCAAAAATACGTTTGTGGTACTCTACGTATAGCTTGTGCCTACCTTTGACACATATAAGGTTAGGGCTAGTTTCTTTGTTTCGTAAATCTTAGTGCCTGTTTTAATGCCTTTTAGTTTAGCTTCATAGCTAGCGGCAATAGCGCAGGTAGAGTCAGAGAGCAAGGGAACAACTACCACCGGTTTCCCTCTAAGTGAAGGATCAACTTGCTGTTCAATGGTAGCGAAATAGCTATTAAGATCAAAGTACAGCCAATTTAGGCCTTACATTTGTTTTAGCACCAGCGTTGCTCTTTAATCCTAACAAGTTATAATTTTAATTAACAAAATGTAAATACCGTTGGTTTATCTGCTCCGAGGCATTTATCCATTCAGGTGGAAAATATAATAATATATAAAAGGTAAATACTGAGAAAAATAAACCACCTGTTACCAAAGCAATCATATAAAATGTTTCTTTCTTAAAGGAGAAGAATTTTTTTAATAATTTAAATAAATATGAATATTTAAGCCTGTGGCCTTTATTAGCTTTATTAACCATAAAATCGTTGTAAAAAATTTATAATGATATATTTAGATTATATGAATAATGTACATAAATCAAGATGAATAATTTATTTTATTTGGTAATTTTGTGTGGAACAGTGATTGGGGAACATATTTCAGTCTTCTGTTACAAGGATCAGTGTCACGGAATGAACAAATCGTAGAAGGTATACCAGAAGGGTATAGAGAAAACGGCGATTAACATGCTGAAACATAAGCTGGACGATAAACTTATTTCTTTGGTAACGGACTTAAGTTTAGACGAAATAGCAAAGCTAAAAAGTAGGGCCCTATTGCAAATAAGGAGATGAAACGAATTAGTTCCAAGATATGATACCAATGGTTTAGCAAACAAGTAAGTTATCAGTAATGATTCTAATTTCCCCGAAAATACCTTGTCCATATTTCCAGAAGTTGAATCTTCCTTTTTTAAACATTCGCATTACCTCAAAACCTTTGACAGTTGCATAAGCTGTTCTCATTGATTTAAAACCTGATGTCGGTTTGATTAAGCGCTTAAGCTTACCATGATTGCGATCATTGTACCAAATGCCGCTACATTTAATATATTCCCCGACAGATACGGAAGGGACGCTACCTGTAACGGTAACTAGCTCCTTGTGGTTTTTAACCTTAACCCGTAGAACACAAAATCCGTTTTCAGGATTATGATAAGTAATGCGCTCGATGTTACCCGATAGATATTCTTTAACATTTTGATTATGTATACTCATGTGTATCTTTTTAAGATGTACAGAGTTTTTGAAACCATTCCAGCTTATCTCGGTATTTTACATGATTATTGGATTTGTTGTTTGTACTTGAGAATCTACTATAAGCATCAAATATTTCTACAGGTATATTAATCGAAGATGTATTGTAAATGTTAGAGCGTAGGTAATTTATTTCCTCGGCTACCTTATCTTCGAGCAGTTCAATAGACCAGGCCCTATATTTATCGTTCTGATTCATGTTCCATCTATAACCTCGTGCTTTCAACAGTTCTTTACTGTCATAAGGAGAATTAACTGCATATAGCTTGAATCTGATAGCCGCAGATTGAATAAGTAACTCTTTTAATACCGGTACCTGTGATTTTGGTAACTTCTGTGCTAAAAGGTGAACCCCGGCAAGGCAATCATTTATTGCTCTGTGTCCTTCATGGAAAAACCCGAATTTATAAGCAATGTATTCGAGTTTACGACTTGAGATCCCTTCTTTATCCCAGTCAACGTCATACATTAGACAACCCCAAGCTTTTG
>Ga0214919_10007982_pt1 | contig 14125 bp, 12 predicted proteins | sample LL1503_MetaG_FD_177994 | JGI IMG/M metagenome (GOLD analysis project Ga0214919, IMG submission 177994) | Freshwater microbial communities from Lake Lanier, Atlanta, Georgia, United States - LL-1503 | ecosystem: Environmental > Aquatic > Freshwater > Lake | place: USA: Georgia | collected...
CGTGCTGTTTGCCGGCAGCATAGGCCGTACCGATTTCCCCGGCGGCGACCACGACACGCTGATCAACAGCATCGTAGATCGGCTCTGGCCTATGGGTGACGCCACCGTGTTCATTCCCGGCCACGGCCCCGAGAGCAGCTTCGGCCGCGAGCGCCGCAGCAACCCCTACGTCGCGGGAACCTGAGCGCCAGGACTGCGCGCCGGGACTGCGCGCCGGGCCTGGGCTTCAGGCCTTGGGCGGCTCGAAGCGGCGGTCGGGCTTGTCGGCCTGATCAAAAAAGGGCTCGACGCGGGCCATGCGCGACTCCATGTCGCGGATGCGGGTCTCGCCCGAAGGGTGGGTGCTCAGCCACTGCGGCGGCGCGCCCTTGCTCGCGGCCATCATCTTGCGCCACAGCGACACGCCGGCGCCAGGCCGGTAACCAGCGCGCGACGCCAGCACCAGACCCAGCGCATCGGCCTCGGACTCGTCGTCGCGCGAGAAACGCAGCGTCAGCAACTGCCCGCCCATGTCGGCCAGGGTTCGGCCCGCGCCGCCCAGGCCGAGCAGCGCCGAGCCCAGTTCAGCCACGCCGCGAGTCGCCATGGTCTTGCCCATGCGCTCGCGGGCATGCTCGAGCAGCGCATGCCCGACCTCGTGCCCCATGATCATCGCGACCTCGTCGTCGTCGAGCTGGAGTTTGGCCAGGATGCCGAAATAAAAAGCAATCTTGCCGCCCGGCATGCAAAAGGCGTTGACCTGCTGCGAGCCGATCAGGTTGACGTCCCAGCGCCATTGCGCGGAGCGCGGGTTGCAGCTGGCGGTGAACGGGATGATGCGTTTGGCGATGTAGCGCAGTCGCTGCAGCTGGGCGTTGTCAACCGGCGCCAGCGCGCGCTGCTCGCTGGCTTGCTGCAGCATCTGGCGGTATTGCTGGTTGGCGGACTGCTCGATCTGGTCGGCCGACACCAGTTTAGTGAAGCTCGAACGCCTGCACTCGGCGTCTTCGGCCTGCGCCGCGCCAGCGCCACCGAGCGCGGCCAGCGCGCCGGCACCGATCAAGGCCCCGCCGAGCCGGCGCCTGGCGTGAAGCGCACAGCCGCAGCGCGCTGCGATGGCCGGCAATGCGACATCAGCCTCAGGGTTGAACTCGGTGCAGTGGAATGGCGTCATCGAATGGGCCTGCGCAGCGGGGTTGGATAGCGGATCATCTGTGGCCGATGGGCGAATAGTCAATCGTCGGCCGGCGCGCCGGGTACCAGTTCGAGCCGGCGCAGCGTCAAACGCATAGGCCATAGCATCGCCAGCGCCGGCAGCGCCAGTACCGTCGAGACGACGAAGAATGCGGGCCAGCCTATCGATTCGGCCAGCACCCCGGCCAGCGGCCCGACCCAGACCCGGCCGACCGACGCGAAAGCACTGAGCATCGCGAACTGGGTGGCCGTGAAGCGCTGCTGGGTCAGGCTCATCAAGAAAGCCAGGAAGGCCGCCGTGCCCATGCCGCCCGACAGGTTCTCGAAAGCGATCACCATCAACAGCCCGCCGTCGACCGGCGTGGCATGGCTCAGCGAGACCAGCCCGAAGTCAAAAGCCGGGATCAACAGCCCGGGCAGGCTGCCCTTGCCCTGCACCGCCAGCCACCAAAAACCCAGGTTGCTGGCGGCCTGCAAGATCCCAAACAGCATCAGCGCGCGCCACAGCCCGAGCCGCAGCATCAACAGCCCGCCCAGCAGCGCGCCGCCAATGGTCAACCACAGCCCGATGATCTTGTTGACCAGGCCGACTTCGGCCGAGCTGAAAGCCATCGCCTTGAGCAGGAAAGGCGTCATCAGCGCGCCGGCGAACGCGTCGCCAAGCTTGTAGAGCACGATGAACAGCAGAAACATCGCCGCCCCCGGCTGCGAGAAATAGCTGCTCAAGCCGCCCAGCAAGGTCTCGAAGCGCGCGCGCCGCGCCGCCCAGGCCGCCAGCGGCAGCGTCAGACCCAGACCCATCAGCAGCGCCAGCAAGTCGATCCAGCGCGCCTGCAGACTGGCAGCAAGCGAGCCCAGCGCCAGCCAGGGCCCCAGCAGCGCGCGGGCCAGCGGCGTGAACAAGTGCAGCGTCGCGAGGTAACCCGCGGCCACCGCCGCCACCACCGCCGCAAAGCCCAGCAAGTCGTTGCGCGCTGCGCCGCTTGCCGGCCCGGCGCTGTCGGCGGGCGGGGCCGCCAACCGCGGCAGCAGCAGCGCCGAGACCAGCGCAGCGCCGACCATGATCGCCGCCATCAAGCGGTAGACCTGCGGCCAGGACCAGCCGCTGCCCTGGGTGGCGTCGGTCCAGATCAGCGCCACGCCACCCGACAGGATCATCGCCAGCCGGTAGCCCAACACGCTCAGCGAGGCCCCCAGCCCGCGCTGGGCCGGCGCGAGCAGGTCGGTGCGGTAGGCATCGATCACCACGTCCTGCGAGGCCGACACGAAAGCCACCACCACCGCCAGCAGCGCAAAAACCTGTAGCGCGCCGCGCGGCGGGGTGGCCGACAAGGCCCACAGCGCACCCGCCAAGGCCAGCTGCGTCAGCACCAGCCAACCGCGGCGCCGGCCCAAAGCGGGCCAGAGCTCGAAACGGTCCATCAGCGGCGCCCACAAGAACTTGAAGGTGTAGGGCAGACCGACCAGGCTGAGGAAGCCGATGGTGGCGATGTCCACCCCCTCGGTGCTGAGCCAGGCCTGCAGCGCCTGGCCGGTCAGCGCTAGCGGCAGGCCAGAGGCAAAGCCGAGCAGGCCGACCACGAACAGGCTGTAAGCGCCTGCGGCACGGCGGGTGGAATCGAGGGTCAAGTTCGGGGCGCCAGCGGGTCTGAGGTCGCGATTTTCAACCCGCAGACGCTTGCCGCGAAGTCGCCAGCATGCCGTCGATCAGCAGGTCTTTCTCGACCCACTGCTGATCGACCCAGGCATTGAGCCGCTGGCGGTAGGCCTTGTCGCCGACCGGGTCGCTGCCCAGCACGGCGTCGGGGATCTCCCGCGCCTGCACCCGCACCGACACCGCAGCGATGCGCCCGCACAGCAGGTCCCAGAACTTCGGTGCGCCCTGCGGGTAGACGATGGTCACATCGAGCAAGGCCTCGAACTGCTCGCCCATCGTCGCCAGCGCAATGCCCAGGCCGCCGATCTTGGGCTTGAGCAGGTGACGGTAGGGGCTGCGCTGCGCGACATGCTTGGCTGGTGTGAAGCGGGTGCCCTCGACAAAGTTGATCACCGAGGTCGGGATGCGCTTGAACTTTTCGCAGGCCAGGCGGGTGGCGAGCAAGTCGTTCTGGCGCGCACCATGGCCGCGGCCGCGCTTCATGAACGGGAAGTCCAACGCCCACCAGGCCAGGCCGATCACCGGCACCCAGATCAGCTCTTGCTTGAGGAAGAACTTCAGGAACGGGATCTTGCCGTGGAAAATTCGCTGCAGCACCAGGATGTCGACCCAGCTCTGGTGGTTCGCCGACACCAGATACCAGCCGCGCGAATGCAGGCCGGCAATGCCCTGCACGTCCCACAGCGCCGGGCGCACCGCCGCGATCCAGCCGTTGTTGATCGCCACCCAAGCCGAGGCCAACGCGGTCAGCGCGTGGTCGCAGGCCCGGCGCAACGCGGGCAACGGCAGCAGCTTGAGCAGTGCAGGCAGCATCATCAGCGCGGTCAGCAGCACTGTGCTCAGCGTCAGTGTCAGGGCGGTGAAAGCACCGCGCAAAGCGGCAGGCAGGCGTGCGAGCATCAGGGGTTCACCATCGTTGTCAGACCTGCAGCATCGCACGCCACGCGGGCTTGCGGCAGGAATTCAATCGATCAGCGCAACTCGCGGGCTATCCGGGTCAGGCATTTGGCGCGCTCAGACTCGCTTTCAAGCGCCTTGCGGTGTGCCGTGGCGCCGTGGACGGCACCGGTCGATGCGCACGCCACGCGCGCCGACAGCCGGGCCGGTGTCATCAGCCGTGGCGCGGGTTTGGCCGGACGCGGCGCCAAAAGCGCGGCCCCCGGCACGGCGGTCTGGGCCAACGCACCAGCGCAGGCGAACACCAAGGTCAGAGCGAGCGTCTTCATCGCGTCGTTCTGGGCCTGCCCCGGACCGTCAGACCTGCGCAGCCGCAGGCCAAAAGCGCTGTCCATGCACAGGGTAGATGCGTAGTCGTTTGACGGGGTGCGAACCGTACACTTGTGTATTGGACTGCTGGCCGCGGCTGTAACCCAGACGACTGCCCGGGTCCGGCAGTGTCGACCAAAATGCCGCGCCGGCTCAGCGGGAGGCGCCCCGCCCTGCTGGCGGTGAACTGCTTGGCTGCGTATCAAACGATTTTTGAAGGGATTTTCGGTGAGTGAACTTGTGGTGCGCCGCCTGTTGATCGACCTCGGCACGCCGCTGGCCAAGCACTGGAATGGTGGCGATGCGTTCCGCTCGGCGTTTTTCAACGCGCTGTCGATGAGCTTTCCGGTCGGCGAGCAGTATTTCATCGACTCGGTGCGCAACGGACTGAAGTCCTTGCCCGAGGCCGAGCGCGGGCGTTTCGCAGCCGAGGTCGCCGGCTTTGTCGGCCAGGAAGCCACGCACCGGCGCATCCACGCGTTGTTCAACAGCCATCTGGCCCAGCAGGGCTTGCGCAACACCATCGAAGGTCGGGCCTTGAAGCGCATCGCCGCGAACGCCCACCGCGACGTTCGGATGCATGTGGCCGCGACTGCGGCAACCGAGCATTTCACCGCGATCTTCGCCGACTGGTTGCTGCGCCACCCCGAGGCGCTGGCCGGCGCCGAGCCCAGGCTGCAAACCATGTGGCAGTGGCACAGCGCCGAGGAGTCCGAGCACCGCAACACGGCCTTCGACATCTACCAAGCCATCAGCGGTCACCATGTCTGGCGGCTGCGCGTTTTCCGCTATGTCACGGTGGTCTTCCTGGCCGACGTGCTGCGCCAGACCTTGCGCAATCTGTGGCACGACGGCAGCTTCTGGCGCTGGTCGACCTGGCGCAGCGGGGCCAGGCTGCTGCTGGCCCGCGACGGCGTCATCCGCAGCAATGTCGGCCTGTGGCGCGATTACCTGGCGCGCGATTTCCACCCCAGCCAACATGAAGCGGCACTGTCGCGGCAATGGCTGCACGACAACGCAGCGCAATTTTCGGTGGTCGGGGCCGCGCGCTGACCATGTCGAAGATGAAGCTTCGCAAGTCATTGCTGATCGCTGTACTCGCGCTCGCCGCTGTGGCCGCGCTGGTCTATGCCAACCGACTGTATGTGCTGATGTACTCGCTCGGCTGGTACACCGACATCGTCAACCCCCGCGAGGCCAACCGCCCGGTGCCCTGGCAGACCGGGCCGGCCGCGCCAGCGCAAGCGCTGGCGCAACGCCCGCCCAACATCATCGTGATCCTGGCCGACGACCTGGGTATCAACGATGTCTCGACCCACGGCGGCGGCCACCAGGCCGAAGGTGTGCCCACACCGGCGATCGATTCGATCGCCCGCGACGGCGTGCGCTTCGACCAGGGCTACGCTGGCAGCGCGGTGTGCACCGTCTCGCGCGCCGCGCTGATGACAGGTCGCTACCCCTGGCGCTTTGGCGTCGAGTTCACGCCCACGCCTGGCTCGCTGGCCCGCGTCGCGGGCTCTCTGTACGCCGACCCCAACCGTCTCCACCCAACCATCATCGACCAGGCCAAAGCCAGCCAGGCCAGGGATTTCAGCGACCTGGGCATGCCAGCGTCCGAGCGCACGGTGGCCGAACTGCTCAAGGGTCGCGGCTACCACAACATCCACATCGGCAAATGGCACCTCGGCAGCACCCCCGAGATGCGGCCCAACAACCAGGGCTTCGACGAGAGCCTGTTCATGGAGAGCGGGCTGTACCTGCCCGAAAAAGACCCCCGAGTGGTCAATTCCAAACAAGACTTCGATCCGATCGACCGCTTCCTGTGGCCCAACATGCGCTACGGCGTCAGCTACAACGCCGGCAAGTGGTTCGAGCCCTCCAAATACCTGACCGACTACTTCACCGATGAGGCGGTCACGGCAATACAGCGCAACAAGCACCGGCCTTTCTTCATGTATTTGGCGCATTGGGGCGTTCACACGCCGCTGCAGGCCAGCAAGGCCGACTATGACGCGTTGGCCAACATCCCCGACCACCGGCGCCGGGTCTACGCAGCGATGGTGCGATCGGTAGACCGCAGCGTAGGCCGGGTGCTGCAGGCGCTGCGCGACGAGGGGCTGGACAGCAACACCATCGTGATCTTCACTAGCGACAACGGCGCCCCCGGCTACATCGGCATCCCCGATCTCAACAAGCCATTCCGCGGCTGGAAGCTCACGCTGTTCGAAGGCGGACTGCGGGTGCCTTATGTCGCCAAGTGGCCCGGCCACATCCCCGCCGGCACGCAGTACGCCGCGCCGGTGTCCAACATCGACATCCTGCCCACCGTGGCGGCGGCAGCGGGCGTCAGCCTGCCGACCGACCGGGTGATCGACGGCGTCAACCTGCTGCCCTTCCTGGCGCCGGGCGGCAAGGCACAGCCGGCGCGTTCGCTGTACTGGCGCGACGGCCCTTACCGCACGGTGCAGGACCAGGGCTGGAAACTGATCGTGTCGGAACGGCCGAAGAAGGACTGGCTGTTCAATCTCGGTGACGACCCGACCGAGCGGCGCAACCTGGCAGCGCTGCAGCCGCAGAAACTGGCCCAGCTCAAGGCCTTGCTCGCCACCCACCATGCCGGCATGCCGCCGCCGCTGTGGCCCTCGTTCATCGAGATGCCAGTGCTGATCGACAAGACGCTGGACCAGCCGCAGGCCCCTGGCGACGAGTTCACTTACTGGGCCAACTGAGCGTGGTGGCGTGGCTAGCTCGCGGCTTGGCCGCTTCTATGCAGGTCTGGCATCCGAAGCGCTGGTGGGCTTTGGTGTTCGCGATGGCGCTGGCCGGCGCCTGGTATGGGCTGGCGGGACGCAGCGCTGCACCGACAGAGCGGCTGCAATGCGCGCTGCCCGCCCAGCCCAAGACAGCGCCGCATCCCGGCATGGTCTGGGTGCCGGGCGGCAGCTTCGAACTCGGCGACGGGCTCAACGCTGAGGAATTGCCACTGCGCCAGACCCGCGTCTCAGGCTTCTGGATGGACCGTACCGAGGTCAGCAACGACGAGTTCGCCGCTTTCGTCGCCGCCACCGGCTATGTCACGGAGGCCGAGCGTCCTGCCGATGCTGATCGCCATCCGGGCTTGACCGCCGAGTTGCGCAAGCCCGGGGCGGTGGTGTTCGTGATGCCCAAGGCGGTGACAGGCGCCGGCGCACCCGATCAATGGTGGCGCTACCTGCCGGGCGCCAACTGGCGCCATCCCGGTGGCCCGGACACCAGCATCGCCGGCCGCGGTGCGTTCCCGGTCGTCACCGTGACGATCGCCGACGCGCAGGCCTACGCTCGCTGGAAAGGCCACAGCCTGCCCAGCGAGGCGCAGTGGGAATGGGCGGCCCGCGCCGGCCAAGCGCGGGCCGCCCAAGACCATGACCAACCGCTGCAAGCCAACACATGGCAAGGCCTGTTCCCGATGGTGAACTCGGGCGAGGACGGCTTCGTCGGCCTGGCGCCCGTGGGCTGTTACGCAGCGAACGCGCTTGGCCTGTTCGACATGATCGGCAACGCCTGGGAACTCACCGCAGACGCCTACCTGCCGCACCATCGCCAAGCCGCCGCTGAACCGGCACCGCCCGACCAGGCGCCGGCCGGTCTGCGCCAAGGCGCCCAACGCGTGATCAAGGGCGGCTCGTTCCTGTGCGCGCCGAACTACTGCGCCCGCTACCGCTCGGGTTCGCGCCAACCGCAGGACGACGACCTGGGTGCCAGCCACCTCGGGTTTCGCACCGTGCTGAACGCGGCCGGTCCGGCCCCCGGCCCCGCCAAGCCATGAGCCTGCGGCCACGGCGGGTCAGGTGGAAGCGCTGGGTCGGCGCGCTGGCAGCGCTGCTGGCCTTGGTCGCTGCGCTGCTCTACGCCAAGGCCGAGCAAATCGTGCTCGGTGCCGAGGCCTACCTCTACGGCTACCCGCTGGTGATCATGGATGTCACCCGGGCCAGCGCCGCGCTGAGTGTCGGGCCCGAGAACCAGCTGCGCCGGGTGCGCCAGTTCCCCGACGCCAGTTTCAAGGACGTGGTGCGACCCAATGTCGACACGCTCTACACCACCGCGTTCATCGACACGGCGCAAGGGCCCTGGGTGTTCGAGATGGCGGCGAACGACCAGCGCTACGAAGTGATGGCCTTTCTCGACGGCTGGACGAATGTCTTCGCCGCGCCAGGCAGCCGCAGCACCGGCAACGCTGGCGGCCGCTTCCTGTTGGTCGGCCGGGCCTGGCAGGGCGAGCTGCCGGCCGGCATGACGCTGCTGCGCGCGCCCACCGACATCGTCTGGTTGATCGGCCGCACCGAGACCCGGGGCGTGGCCGATTACCCGCTGGTGCACAGGCTGCAGGACGGTATCACCTTGCGCCCGCTGAACAAGCCGCTCGGCGGGTCGACCGAGCCGACCTGGCAGGCCGCAGCGGTCAAGCCCGCGCCACCGGTGCAGCAGATGCAGGCGATGGGCACAGACGCCTTCTTCGACCGCTTGGCAGCGCTGATGCTGACCAACCCGCCGGCCGCGGCCGATGCGCCGATGCTGCTCAAGCTAGCGCGCCTGGGCGTGCAAGCGGGCCGAGCGCCGCATTGGGGGCTGCTCGACCGCTGCGCCGTCAGCCTGGCCCGCTGGATCGCCGACCGCAGGGTCGAGCGGGAACTCCAGCAGCCACGCGACCTGCTGCGCGGCTGGTCAACCCCGCCGGCGATGCTGGGTGCCTACGGCAGCCACTACAACATCCGCGCGGCGGTGGCGATGGTCGGTCTCGGCGCCAACCTGCCGGCCGACGCGATTTACCCGAACACCCGCTTCGATGACCAAGGCCGGGCGCTGGACGGCAGCCAGCGCTACCGGCTGCACTTTCGGGCCGGTGAGCTGCCGCCGGTCAAGGCTTTCTGGTCGGTCACAGCCTACGGCGCCGACGATTTCCTGATCGCCAACCCGCTCAAGCGCCACGCATTGGGCAGCCGCGATGCGCTGGTCTTCAACCCCGACGGCTCGCTAGACCTGTGGCTGCAGGCCAGCGCGCCCGACCCAGCCCGACAGCCGAACTGGCTGCCGGTGGCCCCTGGCCTGCCGTTCTTGCTCAACGCCAGGCTGTACTGGCCCGAGCCGGCAGCGCTCAAAGGCGACTGGGGAATGCCGGCGGTCGAGCGGCTGGACTGAAAGCGCTTGAACCTCCAAGCTGCTGCGCGTTTTGGCCATTCAGCGCAACAGACCGGCTGCCGAGGGGCAATTCGAGCGGGGTGTCACCTTCGCGAGTGCAGGCAGGCGAGTTCATCGCCGATGATGTGCTCGGCGACGACGTCGCAGCCCGCCCACGCCGGCTGGCGCTGTGCCGGCATCGCTTTTTGAACGGAACCAGACCATGAACAAACCCGTCTGTCTGATCGTCGGTGCCGGAGCGGGCATCGGCGGCAACGTGGCGAAGCGCTTCGCTCGCGAGGGCTACCACGCCTGCTTGGCGCGGCGCACCGACAAGTCCGGCCTGGACCGCATGGTCGCCGAGATCGAAGCCGAGGGCGGCTCGGCCACCGGCTTCATCCTCAACGCGGTGGAAGAAGGCAGCATCGAGCAAATGGTGACACACATCGAGGCCAACATCGGCCCGATCGCAGTGACCGTGTTCAACCTGGGGGCGCAGATCGGCGACCGGGGTCTGGCCAGCACCACGCTCAAGGCCTTCGAGACCGGCTGGCGCATGGCGACCTTCGGGCTGTTCCGCCTGGCGCAAGTGCTGTTCCCGTACATGGAAGCCCGTGGCAAGGGCGCGCTGATCGTCACCTCGGCCACCGCCGCGATGCGTGGCAACGCCGGCCAGCATTCGCACGCTGCGGCCATGGGTGGACGGCGCATGCTGTGCCAATCGCTCAACGCGCAGTTTGCGGCCAAGGGCATCCATGTCTCGCACATCATCATCGACGGCGCAGTTGACGCGCCCGACACGCTGGGCAAGATGCTCGGCCCCGAGCGCTTCCAGGCGCTGCGCGAGCGCAAGGGGCTGGACAACGATGGGCTGCTGCTGCCTGCCGAGGTGGCCAACACCTACTACTACCTGGCCCACCAGCACCGCTCGGCCTGGACTTTCGAGCTCGACTTGAGGGCCCATTCCGACCTGGCCTGGTGGAACCATGCCAGCAACCCGAACTGAAGTCCAAACCATCCAACCGAGGAAGACAACATGACCCAAGACCTGCTCGAAACCATCAGCGGCGGCATCGCCACGCTGACGATGAACCGCCCGCAGGCGCGCAACGCCTTGAGCCGCGAGATGATGCTCGCGCTGGCCGAAGCCCTGCCCCGCTTGGCGGCCGACCCGGCCGTGCGGCTGGTGGTGCTCACCGGCACCGGCCAGGCATTCTGCTCGGGCGGCGATGTGAAGGGCTTCGCCAAGAACGCCGCCGGCGCGCCGGTCACATTGACCTTCGACCACAAGGTCACCGACCTGCGCGCACGCATGGAGGTCAGCCGCTGGCTGCACGAGATGCCCAAGCCGACGCTGGCGGTGATCCCCGGCCCGGCGGCGGGCGCCGGCTTGTCGCTGGCCTTGGCCTGCGACATGCGCATCTCCACCGACGACGCCAAGTTCACGACCGCGTTCTCCAAGATCGGGCTGTCGGGCGACTTTGGTGGCAGCTACTTCCTCCACCACCTGGTGGGCGCGGCCAAAGCGCGCGAGATGTACTTCACCGGCCAGGTGATCCGCGGCGACGAGGCTGTGCGCATCGGCCTGGTCAACCGGGCCGTGCCCGCTGCGCAGCTGGCCGAGGCCGCCAGCGCCTGGGCCGCCGAACTGGCCTCGCTGCCAACGGTGGCGATCGGCTACATGAAGCGCAACCTCAACACCGGGCTGAGCGGCTCGCTGTCGCAAGTGCTGGACGCCGAGGCAATCCACATGATCCGCACCTTCGAGACCGACGACCACAAGGGCGCGGCAGCTGCTTTTGTCGAAAAACGGGCACCGCACTTCGACGGGCATTGACGCCAGCGCATCGCCGCCGCCAGACCCGTGCGAAGCTGCGCGCGCCGCTGAAAAAACCTCGCCAGACCTCGGGCAATCCAGAATAGCGCGACGCGCTGAACCAGTCCATCATAGAGGCTTTCAACCGCAGAGACCCACCATGAAAATCCCCTCTCTCAAGGAAGTCGTCACCGCCCAGGAATGGCAGCTGCGGGTTGAACTGGCGGCCGCTTACCGCCTAGTCGCCGCTTATGGCTGGAGCGACCTGATCTTCACCCACATCTCGGCGCGTATCCCGGGCCCTGAGCATCACTTCCTGATCAACCCCTATGGGCTGATGTTCGACGAAATCACCGCCTCCAGCCTGGTGTTGATCGACCTGGAAGGCAACAAGCTGCGCGAGTCGGCATTTCCGATCAACCCGGCCGGTTTCACGATCCACAGCTGCATCCACGCGGTGCGCGAAGACGCCGGCTGCGTGCTGCACACCCACAGCCGCGCCGGTGTCGGGGTCAGTGCGCAAAAAGCTGGCCTGTTGCCTTTGAGCCAGCAGTCCACGCTGATCATGAACTCGATCGCTTACCACGACTATGAAGGCATTGCGCTCAACCCGGACGAGAAGCCGCGGCTGCAAGCCAGCCTGGGGCATTCGAACTTCCTGATGCTGCGCAACCACGGCCTGCTGACGGTGGGGCAGACGGTCCCGCAGGCATTCCTGAACATGTACATGTTCGAGAACTCCTGCCGCATCCAGGTCGACGCGCAGTCGGGCGGCGCCGAACTCAACCTGATCGGCGCCGGACCGATCGCTGCCAACGCCACCAACATGGCCAAGGTTCAGCCCGGCACCAGCGGCGCCAGCCTGGCCTGGCCGGCACTGCTGCGCAAGCTCGACCGCGAGAATCCGGGCTACGCCAGCTGAGTGCGAGGTCGGCGCGAGGCCGCGTGACGCGGCCTTGTCCCGCTGGTGACCGACGCCGGCAGGCTCTGCCCTTACCGTTTTCGGACCTGCGACAGGCCTCTGGCTTGAGCCTCATCGACTGAAAGCGCTGACCATGAAAGCTGTACTTTGCAAGGCCTGGGGCCTGCCCGAAACCCTGGTGGTGGAGGAGGTGCCCAAGCCCGAGCCCAAAGCGGGCGAGGTCTTGATCGAGATCCACGCCGCGTCGGTGAACTTCCCCGACGTGCTGATGATCCAGAAGAAGTACCAGATCCAGCCCGAGCTGCCGTTCATCCCGGGCAGCGAGGTCGCCGGCACGGTGCGTGCGCTCGGCGAGAGCGTGAGCAATGTCAAGGTTGGCGATCGGGTGATCGCCTTTGTCGGGCTCGGCGGTTTTGCGCAGTTCGTCGCGGCCAAGGCGGCCGGGCTGATCCCGATCCCGCCCGAGCTCGACGATGCGGTCGCAGCCAGCTTCACCCTGGTTTACGGCACCTCACACCACGCGGTGATCGACCGCGGTGAGCTCAAGGCCGGCCAGACCATGTTGGTGCTGGGCGCCGCTGGCGGCGTGGGTCTGTCTGCGGTCGAGATCGGCAAGGCCATCGGTGCGCGCGTGATCGCTGCGGCGTCGTCCGACGACAAGCTCGCGGTCTGCAAGGCCCATGGCGCCGACGTGTTGATCAACTACAGCACGCAAGACCTGCGCGCAGCGATCAAAGAGGCCACTGGCGGCCTCGGCCCCGACGTGATCTATGACCCGGTGGGCGGCGTCTACGCCGAGCCGGCTTTCCGTTCGATCGCCTGGCGCGGTCGCTACCTGGTGATCGGCTTTGCCAACGGCGAAATCCCCAGGCTGCCGGCCAACCTGATGCTGCTCAAGGGCGCGAGCATGGTCGGCGTGTTCTGGGGCGATTTCGCACGCCGCGAGCCCCAGGCCAATGCCGCAGCGATGCACCAGATGATGGGCTGGATTGCCGAAGGCAAGCTGCGGCCACTGATCTCGGCGCGCTACTCGCTGGCCGACACCGCCAAGGCCTTCACGGCCTTGGCCTCGCGCCAGGCCACCGGCAAGATCGTGATCGAGCCTGGCCGCGCCTGATCAGCACCGGACTGGCCGCCAGGCCGTATTCTTTACAACACTGTTTTCCCTTCCAAAGGACTTGAGCACCATGAAGACCAAGATCACTGAAATGTTCGGCATCGAGCATCCGATCATCCAAGGCGGCATGCACTACGTGGGCTTTGCCGAGTTGGCCGCCGCAGTGTCCAACGCCGGCGGCCTGGGCATCATCACCGGGCTGACCCAACGCACGCCCGAGTTGCTGGCCAATGAGATCCGGCGCTGCCGCGAGATGACCGACAAGCCTTTCGGTGTCAACCTGACCTTCCTGCCTTCACTGAGCACGCCAGACTACCCCGGCTACATCAAGGCCATCATCGACGGCGGCATCAAGGCGGTCGAGACCGCCGGCAACAACCCGCAGAAGTGGCTGCCCGCGATGCATGAAGCCGGCATCAAGGTGATCCACAAATGCACCTCGGTGCGCCATTCGCTCAAGGCCGAATCGATAGGCTGCGACGCGGTCAGCGTCGACGGTTTCGAGTGCGGCGGCCACCCGGGCGAGGACGACATCCCCAACTTCATCCTGCTGCCGCGCGCTGCCGACGAGCTGAAGATCCCGTTCGTCGCCTCGGGCGGCATGGCCGATGGACGTTCACTGGTCGCCGCGCTGGCGCTGGGCGCCGAGGGCATGAACATGGGCACGCGCTTCATCGCGACCCAGGAAGCCCCGGTGCACGAGAACGTCAAGCAAGCGATCGTCGCGGCCAGCGAACTCGACACCCGCCTGGTGATGCGCTCGCTGCGCAACACCGAGCGGGTGCTGCGCAACGGCGCGGTCGACCGCTTGATCGCGAAGGAAAAAGAGCTGGGCGCGAACCTGAAGTTCGAGGACATCATGGCCGAGGTCGCCGGCGTCTACCCGAAGATCATGCTCGAAGGCACGATGGAGGCCGGCGCCTGGTCCTGCGGCATGGTCGCGGGCCTGATCCACGACGTCCCGACTTGCAAGCAGCTGATTGACCGCATCATGGCCGAAGCCGACGCAATCATCCGCCA
>Ga0214919_10007984_pt1 | contig 14125 bp, 10 predicted proteins | sample LL1503_MetaG_FD_177994 | JGI IMG/M metagenome (GOLD analysis project Ga0214919, IMG submission 177994) | Freshwater microbial communities from Lake Lanier, Atlanta, Georgia, United States - LL-1503 | ecosystem: Environmental > Aquatic > Freshwater > Lake | place: USA: Georgia | collected...
ATTAGGGAGCAGCTCACCAGTAATTATGCGAAACCGCTTCTCTCCCACCGCAATGGCAGCTTTAATGAAGTCGCGCTCCATTACTTCTGCTGCCGCTGCTCTAATAATTCGGGCAGTCCGGGGTGCATGAGTTAAACCTACGGTAACTGCAATTAAAAAAATGCTAGGGCCAAAGCCAGCAATAACAAGAAGTACTAGAACGATTTGAGGAAACGCTAACAAAATATCATTTGCTCTCATAATAAAAGAATCAGTTCGTCTTCGAGCTGAAGCTGCGAATAAACCAATCAATAACCCAGCGCCTACGCCAAGTATTGTTGAAGCAAATGAAAGCGCGATAATAGAACGTCCGCCACATAGGAAACGAGTTAGTACATCTCGACCTAAGTAATCTGTACCGAGAAGCGCAGCTTTTGATCGTGCAGCATTCGGCATATCTATGAATTCATCAAATTTATGCGGGGTGAAATATGGACCGAATATTGCAATAAAAAGTATCAATAAAACAAGGGCTGCACCGAATTTTGCCAGTCGTTGTTTGAAGGTATATTTAAGAAGTTCTCTAAATTGCGACTTCTGCTTACTACTCATCATCGCCTCCTTGCATTCCAGCAAAAACATCTGCATGACTACTCTGCTTTGTATGTTTAGTGCGAAGCCGAGGAGTTGAAAGAATAGTTCCGACGTCAGCAATAATATTCAAGACAACATATAGCGCAGCAATCATTAAGGTTATTGCCTGCACGAGTGGTAAATCGCGACTCTTTACCCCTTCAATCATCACACTGCCCACTCCCGGAAAGGCAAACACTGCTTCGACGACAACCACACCACCAGCGAGCCAAGCAAGTTGTAGTGCGATTACTTGGATTGTGGGAGCAATTGCATTTGGAAGCGCATGTTTAAGAATTACTGCGCGTTCTGATAATCCTTTTAGTCGGGCCATCTGAATGTATTCGGACTCCATAACTTCAATCATGGAGCCGCGCATAATTCGGCTTACATATGGGGTCACTGCAAATACCAGCGTCAAAGTGGGCAATACGAGCACAGCAGGATCGGCCCAGGCTAGCGTTCCAGGCTCAACAAATGCGACCGCTGGGAAAATATGTGAGATGTTTGTGGCTAATAAGAAAACTAAAATTATGCCAACTACGAACTCTGGTAGCGCTGCCAAAATTAAAGTGATAAGTGAAGATACGTTATCGAAAGTCTTGCCCCGTCGCACGGCCGCATAAACTCCAATGGCAATAGAAAGTGGAATTGCCAGCAATCCCGCTGCTGCCATCAAAATCAGAGTATTTTGAATTCGGCCGCCAAGAATTGTCGTAACTTTAGTTTCACCAGTAATTGTGGTTCCAAAGTCACCTTGAATCGCATTTGCAATCCAATGCCAATACTGCAACCAAATTGGATCATTCAAATGAAGCTGTTCCCTAATAGCTTCTATTCTTTCTGGCGTTGCGGTATTTGCTAGGTAAGAAACCGCAGCATCGCCAGGCAAAGCTTGAGTGGCAAGGAAAACTAAGACGGAGAGTGTGAGAATAATTGGAATTCCAACTAGAACTCGGCCTATAACAAAAGCGATTATCCCGCGATCATTAAAGAAACTCCGAATCTTATTTAACATATTAAGCCCTGGTTATCCCATCAAGTGATCCTGCAATAGTCGCGTCAATAACAACCAATGTCCGTGCACCTTCACTTTTGCGAAGTCGCTCAAATGCGGCTTCGATTCCATCCAAATCTGTTACATGTGAAACCACATCTGCAACATTAATTCGACCTTCGCCTGCCATGGCAATCATCTGCGGTAATTCAACAGGAACATTTGCGGAACCATAGAGGCTGCCTTTAATTCCTTTTTCACTTAAAAATTCGATCGCTGGCAGTGATACTTCAACACCTCGCGGAGCCAGCCCCACAACAATTGCAGTCGCGCCCGGGCGGATTACATCCCATGCGGTTCTAATTGTTTCTGGACGACCAACAACTTCAAATGCGTGGTCAACGCCTCCTGGAACCAGCGCCATCACATCTGCGACAGTGCTGCCTTTAGAAGCATTAACTGTATGAGTAGCGCCATGTTTTATCGCGCGTTCCAAATTACCAGCCTGCATATCTACCGCAACGATTTTGCTTGCACCTGCTAAACGACATCCGGCAACGACTTGAAGTCCAACACCGCCGCAACCAATTACAGCAACTGTTTCACCAATCTTAACTTTTGCGGCATTTCTTACCGCACCGATTCCAGTCATTACGCCACATCCAAGAAGTGCGGCTTGCCAAAGCGGCACATCGTCTTGCACGATCACGGCAGCTCCGGCAGGTACTACTGCTTTTTCAGCAAAACATGAAACAAAGTTAAAGTGTCTAAGTTCAGTACCATCTTTTTCATGAAGTCGTGATGTTCCATCTAACAAGTTGCCAGTGTAAGCATGTTCTCCCGCAACTTCACATAAATTAAAACGAGAAGCAATGCACTCCTTGCATTGACGGCAAGGTGGAACAAAATTGAAAGCGACGCGATCGCCAACTTTTACATTTGTCACACCAGCTCCAAGCGCTTCAACAACGCCAGCACCTTCGTGTCCAAGAATTATCGGCCAACGAGTGGTTCCTAAATTTCCATCTGCTAGATGAACATCAGAGTGACAAACTCCAGCTGCTGCAATTCGAACAAGAATCTCGCCAGCTTTAGGTGCATCTAAATCAATATCCAAAACTTCGATTGGAGATTTACCTCGCGTTACCGCTGCTTTTATGCTCTGCTTACTCATTACTTATCTCCCAAGCTCTCTTCGAATCGAGCATCACGCCACGCTAGCGCTGCCTTTAAGCCATCTTTTCGGACAATGTCATCAAACTCTTTCTGCTCCGGACTATCGGAACCATTCAAGATTGCCGATACATCCATGTTTGCATTTATAGCCTGACGAATTCCGGTTGCTTCAGCTGCACGGATTAATCCGATTTTTGTAAGACGTAAAGTTGAAAGTGGAGTTGGTGCAATTTTCTTTATTAACGCATTTACTTCATTGTGCAGCTCAGCTTCAGGAACTACCTTATTTATCAAACCTATTTTCAAGGCTTCCTCAGCCGAAATTGTCTCCCCAGTAAAAAGAAGTTCATTAGTTTTCTTCTGACCAATAATAAAAGGCATAAGTAGTGTTGCTGGTCCAGATCCATATTTAACTTCTGGTTCTCCAAATTTTGCTTTATCGGTTGCAATAATCATGTCGCATGCCATAGCCAATTCACAGCCGCCAGCTAGAACCCAACCATGTACTGCAGCGATTGTAGGTTTTTGGAATCCCCAAAGTTGCATCGTTATGCCGACATCGTCTTGCAAAATTGAATGCCAACGTAGTGCGCCAGTGATGCCGTCTGCTGCAAGTTCAGAGAGATCGTATCCGCTTGAAAATGCACGGCCATTTGCAGTTAGAACTAAAACTTTAGTGTTGTCGTCAGCTTCAGCACTTTTTAGCGCTTCTCTAAGTGCGCTAACCATCTCGTAGTTAATTGCATTCAATTTATCGGGGCGGTTCAAAGTAATCCATCGTGCTGGACCCTTTTGTTCAACCAAAATTACTGGATTGACTACATCGCTCATATCTTTACTCCTTCATCAATAACTACTAATGCATCAACTGCAATAGTTTCATTCTCTCCAATAATTAACGGATTTACATCAATCTCAACAATTTCGGGATGTTCTATTGCAATTCGGCCGAGCGCAACTAGGGTAATTGCTAAAACTTTCTTGGAATCCGGCAAGCCAGCTTCTTTAACCATTGCGATGGCAGTTTCCAGATCGACCGGCCCAAGCATCGTTATAGGCTTCTTGCTCTCAACTGTTACGCCACCGTGCCCTACCGCTAAAACTGGACCAAACTCTTCATCGCGCACCATGCCGCAAAGCGCTTCGATTCCTTTTGGAATCTGTCTAGCGACAAATGCGCTCCCATTGAGTTTTGTGATCGCTTCTGTAACAGCATCTTCAGTATTCAAATTTAAAAATACGCCGCCGCCAGAACTTTTATGTGCCGGACCATCACTTTTTACGACTACTGGGAAACCTAATTCTTTCGCTACTTTTACGCCTTCAACTGCGCTGCCTACTCGACGCCTTGCTGCGATTGGAATGCCATAACGCTCCAATATCTCAGCCGATTCGAATTCTGGTAGCGCCCCAGCTTTGGTTACAAAGCTATTGATATCAATAAATTTTTCAGTAAAAGGCTTTCTTGCAACCGGCTTATGCCATGAACCTGCACGACCTAGCGCTTGAATACCTTGATTAATTCCGCGCAGTAATGGAATTTCATAATTGTTACAAATATCAATTATTTCTTGCGGTGCATCTACTGCATGTACTGAAACGACTGCAGGTGAAATATCATATTTAGCTGCTACTTTTCCTAATGAATCAACAATCATGCTACACCAAACTAATTCATCCTCACCGCGATATTTAGAGATATCAACTTGCGCAATTAAAGTGTCATACACGCCTGCTTCTGCAAGCAACTCCATCGATCTTGGAAAAACAACTTCAGGTGTATCTACACCCCATGCATCAAGTGGATTTTGCGGATGTAAATAATTTGGAAATTCTTTATTTAGGGCAATCGCGGTTTTCTCTGGCAGCGGTGTGATTTCAACGCCGTGTATTTCTGCTCTATCTGCAAGCAAGCCACACTCTCCACCAGATTCCGATACGGCGCTTATTCTTATACCGTTAGGACGACGCTTTTTACCAAGAACTTCTAGTAATTCAACCATCTCTGGAAAATCTTCAACTTCAATTGCGGAGAATCTTTTAAGTGCGGCCGAGAAAGCTTGGTTTGATCCAACTACTGCGCCGGTATGCGCTAGTGCAATTCTTTTCGCAACGCCAGATTTGCCAACTTTGAGCGCAACAACCGGTTTACCTGCGATCGCACATTTTTCCAAAGCATCGATAAAAGCTGCTGGGCGTCTAATTGTTTCAATGAATATTCCAATTGCTCTAGTAGCTACATCATCAGCCATAAAATTCATAAAATCAGATACGTCGCGATTTAATTCACCGCCAGTAGAGGCAATAAAACGGAAACCAATTCTTGGTCCGATCGTGGTAAATGCTTCGGCAATAGAGCCAGATTGTGCGGAAATTCCAACGTGCCCTGCTTTAAATGAAGACGGAATCGATCCTATCCAAGGTGAGCCACCAGGTTTTGCAATTCCCATGCAATTTTGCCCAATAATCATGGAACCGTTTTCCAACGCGCGTTCTTTAATGCGAGCCGCAATCTCTGGACCTTGCGCACCGGCTTCGCTACCAAGGCCGGGAAAAAAGAATGCACGCGTTCCGCGTTCCATTAATTCATAAACTGCTGCTTCTACTCTTTCATGTCCAACCATTACCACAGCTAGCTCTGGAGTATTTGAAAGTTCACCAATGCTTGGTACACAATTTAATCCGAGCACTTCGGGCTTCTTTGGATGCACACCAGAAACTGGAATGCCGCTAGCCAACATATTGCGAACTACTGCAGCGCTACGAATAGATGGTCCGATAATTACTGTACTTTTCGGATCAACCAATAAATCTACGGGACGAAGTGCGCTGCGCTCATCAATCTGTAGCACTCTATCGTTCCCCTTTTACTATTTATTCAAACTTAGAAATTGAGATTTATATATTGCAACTCTTGATATTCAAGTAGTCCATCTTTTCCACCTTCACGTCCATCTCCCGAAGCTTTAGTACCGCCAAATGGAGTTTGTACATAACCAAATGACGCACCATTAATTACTACCATTCCGTACTCCAACGCTTCTGATACTCGATGCGCAATCGCTAGGTCTTTTGTAAACATATATGCGCCAAGTCCTGACTCAGAATCATTAGATTTTTTTACGGCATCAGCTTCGTTTTCGAATTTTTCAAATGCGACAAGTGGTCCAAAAGTTTCTTCGCAAGTAACCAATGATCCTGGCGCAGCATCGATTAAAATGGTCGGCGAAACCCAACGCTTTGGATCCAATCCGACTGGAACTTCGCCACCAACTACAACTTTTGCACCTTTTTTCTTAGCGTCATCAAGTTGATGGTTCACTCGAATTACCGCTTCTGGAGAAATCATTGGGCCAACTTCATAATCGCTTCCAGTTCCATGGCCCATGCGAAGCTCAGAAACGGCGCTCTTTGCTGCGGCTAAGAAAGTATCGAAAATATCCTTGTGAATTAAGACTCGGTTAGGTGCAACACAACTTTGGCCCTGATTAGCAAACTTTCCAGCGAGCAACATTTTAATTGCGAGATCAATATCTGCATCTGCGAAAACAATGAACGGCGCAACTCCGCCGAGTTCAACGGTAACCTTTTTTAGTTGTTTACCACCACGCTCCACCAGCATTCGACCAATTTCTGTTGATCCAGTAAAACTTATTTGTCTAACTTCTGGACGTGAAAGTAAAACGTCGCCAATTGGTGCTGGTTCGCCGCATACTAGATTTAGGACACCGGCAGGAAAACCTGCATCGTGAAATACTTCAAAAATTTTCATTGCTGATAGCGGGGTTTCTTCCGCTGGTTTTGCCACAATAGTATTTCCTGCAGCTACCGCTGGTGCAATTTTGCGGAGTAACATTGCATTTGGAAAGTTCCATGGAGTTATACATGCAACAACACCTCGAGCGCGACGGCGCAAAATAAATCTTTGATTCGGTGAATCGCTTGGAACTAATTCGCCATTTGATCGACGGATCTCCTCGGCATACCAAAGTAAATAATCGGCTCCCCATAAAACTTCGCCCACAGATTCTGACATTGGCTTGCCTTGCTCCAACGTCATGATCTCGCCAATTTCTTGAGCACGTTCAATAAATAATTCGTTAGCTTTTCGCAAATAAACACCACGTTGATTTGGCGAAAGCGCGCTCCATGCCGGGAAAGCTGCTGCTGCTGCATCTACCGCAAGATTTGTTTCTGCTGGTCCTGCTGCCGGAATAGCTGCGATAACTTGACCTGTTGCCGGATTTTGAACCGATAAAGTCGCACCGTTGCTTGGCTTGACCCACTGGCCGTTTATATAGATACCGCCAGAAATTTTAATAACCATTATTAATTATCCTCATCATCAGTCAGAATTTCAGGAAATCCTGGTGCTCTTAGTTCAACACCAACTGCATCTTCTAGCAACTTTATTACCTTAGGTGACCAAGCATCCCCGCCGTATTGAGCCTTCCCACGCACAAAAGCTTGTTCCGTAATTGCTGCCAGTTCTAATGGAACTCCAAAAGTTCTTCCCATTTCAGTTGCAAAGCCAATATCTTTCAAAGCTAAATCCATTGTGAAACCAATATTGTATGAACCACTTAATACTAATTGAGTTTCAGTTTCGTGCACAAAACTTGTTCCAGAGCTAGCTTTAATTGCCTCAAAAGATGTTTTCATATCTAATCCGCCTTGTTTGGCGAGCATCATTGCTTCCCCGGCTGCGACTAAATGTATAAATGCCAACATGTTAGTTATTACTTTAATAATGGAAGCCTTTCCAAGTGGCCCCATATAAAAGTTTTTTCCGCCAACCGCTTGAATTACCGGCAAGCATTTATCGTAAACTGCTTTATCGCCACCGATTAGAACTGTAATTTTTCCAGATGCTGCCTTATGAACTCCACCTGTAACTGGTGACTCCAATGTATCGATTCCTTTACTCGCTGCGATTGCGGCAATCTCTTCGATTACATGGCGATCATTTGTGCTCATCTCAATCCAAACGCCACCTTTTTTCAGTCCAGCTAGAACTCCATTTTCAGCGAGCAACACAGTTTTAACTACTGACGGAGATGGCAAACAAGTAATCACACAATCAACGGTCTCTGCCAATTGCTTTGGGCTATCCGCCCATTTTGCGCCTTTACTTAGTAACTCCGTTGCTAACTCCTTGCGGATATCGTTCACAGTTAAATCAAAACCATTTCGCTGCAAAGATGTTGCTAGATGAACTCCTAGATTTCCTAATCCAATAAATCCTACGCGCATCGCATTACCTCTCTATGGTTAATTATTTACGGAATTTAACGGTTCACAAAAATTAATCGATTGGATGATCTGCCATTTCCAAATGAAGTCGCTCACCTTTATATGGATGTGCCAGCGCAACCTCTTCGTTTAATTCAACACCTAGACCTGGTTCTGTAGTTGGCAAGAAATAGCCATCTTCCCATTGCAATGGTTTTTTCAATAGTTTCGCATGGAAATTGCCCAACACTCCAATTGATTCTTGAATTAAGAAATTTGGAGTTGTTAAATCTACATGCAAGTTCGCAGCGGCTTCGATAGGTCCAGCATAAAGATGTGGAGCTATTTGGGCATAGTGCGTTTCAGCAATCGCCGCGATCTTCTTGGTTTCCATAATTCCACCAACGCGTCCGATTGCCATTTGCAAAATTGCAGCGGCATTATTTCGTAGCACTCTTGCGAATTCATATTTTGTAGCTAGCCGTTCTCCGGTTGCGATTGGAATTGAAGTACCAGCTGCCACTCTTCCCATTTCTTCTGGCATATCAGGTGGGGTTGGCTCTTCGAACCAAAGCAAATCAAATTTCTCCAATCTTTTTGCCAACCGGATTGCGCCAGCAACGGTCATTTGACCATGAGTTCCAAACAATAAATCTACTTTTGTCCCTACAGTTTCACGAAGGGTCTTAACAAAATTCTCGGTTTTATCTAAAATCTCTAAACTTAATTGGCGTGGATCGAAGGCGGAGTAAGGTCCGACAGGATCAAACTTCAACGCGGTAAAGCCTTGTTTCATATATTCGACGGCTCGCTCAGCGGAAATTTCAGCGCTTGAATAAACTGAATTATCTTCACCAGGTGCTGGGTAAATGTATGTGTAGGAACGGACTCGCTCACGAACTTTTCCACCCAATAAGTCATAAACCGGATGGTTTGTCTCTTTACCCATAATGTCCCAGCAAGCAGTTTCAATGCCGCTGAGAATTGCCATCATTGAGATATCAGGACGTTGTGTAAAGCCAGAGGAATATGCGCGTCGCCACAGTTTTTCTATTTCAAATGGATTACTGCCTATTACATATCTAGCTACAACATTTTCAATCATTTTTGTTGTGACATCGGGGTGGAACGGCACGGCATATACCTCGCCAATACCTTCCACCCCGCTGTCAGTAATAAGTTTTACAAAGACCCAAAAAGCGCCGCCATCATGTGGTGCCGGAGTACCGACCACATAAGTTTTTGCGCTTACGATCTTCATAAACTCCCTCGATTTCTTTACTTGACTCTAATTACGCAACAAATCCGACAGAGCGGAGTGTGAAGTTATTTAGAGCATTACCTGATGGGCTTCCTGCGCCAAAACCATCGATCTTTGCGCTGTAACCATCTAGCTTGTTGTAGAAGCTAGTAATGATGTATCCACCTTCGTTGTACTCAATTACTTGAGCATCATGAATCATCTGCGCGCGAAGGCCCTTATCAGCAGTCTTAAGAGCTTGCGCAATCAGTGCTTCATACTTTGGATTACTCCAACCAGTTTCCTTAGCGTAATCGCCACCGCAATAAACAAGTGTGGCCGCCTCTAAGTATGTGCGGTTGATGTAATAATCCATGGCGAATTTCATCGCTCCTGGCCAACCATCCCAGAATGTAGAAGGTTGAGTAACTTTTACAGTAACTCCACTTGCTGTTGCATTCTGAGCAAAAATTTGCGGAATTGCTAACATACCTTGAGCATCATCTTCAGTTGCAAGATCAATACTCATGCCCGATACGCCAGCTTTTGATAGCAATCTCTTTGCTTGGTTGGTACCAATTGTGCGCTGACGAATATCAGTTGCATAAGCTTCGTCGTAACGTCCAAGTATGTCGTTACCAACTTGAGCTAAGCCACCGTACGCCTGCTTAACAACGGCATTGCGGTCGATCATCAAGCGGAATGCTTGCCGAACACGCACATCATTGAACGGTGCCTTTAAGCAGTTCATTGCAATTGGTACATAAGCACCAGTCTTTGCATTAAGAACTTTTAGGCCCTTAGTTGCATTGATTGTTGCGTATTGTGAGTTAGGTAGATCGGTAATTGCATCAACTTGTCCACTGACAAGCGCATTTACGCGAGCTGTCTCATCTGGTAGCGAAATAATTTGAACTTCGTCTACATATGGTTCGCCAGTACGCCAGTAGTTAGCATTCTTCGTATAAACGCTCTTTACACCAGGTGTAAATGACTTAAATACGAATGGGCCAGTTCCAACTGGAGCGGCTGGGTCATACCCAACAGGAACTATTCCCATTGCATAGTTTGAGAAGATTTCATCAAAAGTAACATTCGCAGATTTAAGTGGAATAGTTACAGTCAATGCATCTGCTGCCTTAAGACCAGTTTGATCTACGCCAGCAAGTGAGCCAGCACGAACTGCCTTTGTCTTAGGATCGAGAACGCGCTTGATTGTGTAAACCACGTCATCAGCGGTTAGCGCTTTTCCATTATGGAATTTAACGCCGCTCTTGAGTTTTACTGTCCAAACATCGCCAACCTTATTAGGGGTAAAAGATTCAGCGAGTTCGTTAACTAGTTTGAAGTTTGAATCGCGTGTAACTAAGCGATCATAAAGTTGGTACTGGCGCGCAGTATCAGCAGTGAAACCACCAAGATGTGCATCTTGGGTTTCTTTCGTGCTACCTGAGCCAACACCGATTCTAAGTACGCCACCTTTTTTGATTGTGGCTGCACTCGCTGATGATTGTGACAACATGGCGCCACCGGCACCAAGTATCAAACCGCCAGCTGCGGCACCTTTTAATACTCCACGGCGTGAAAGTTCTGCCGAGAATATATTGTTCTCTTCTTCCATTTTTTCCCTTTCCTAGGTAGGAAAATAAGTACGGTCAGACGGCCGTGCTTTGGTATTACTTTTTACCGAGACCTCTTGTAGGAGCTCCAACAAGAATCGCAGTATTGCCGAGCGCTAACTCTCCCTCGCCCATCGATTGATGTGCAGATGGAATTTCTTCAAACGTCATTACTTCGCCAAGCGCCGGATGGATTACTCCTGATGCAAGCAACTTGTTATATTCGATTGCTTGTTGATCATTAGTTCCATGAGAACCTTGCAAACGTTTCTGACGTGTCCAGTGGTAACGCAGATCTACAACTGCGGAATAACCCGTAGTTCCAGCGCAGATAACAACCATTCCGCCTGGTTCACAGACGAATATTGAAGTGGGGATTGTTGCTTCACCTGGATGTTCGATAACTATCGATGGGTCACGCCGCGATCCGACAATTTCCCAAATCTTTGATCCGAAGGCGCGAGCGCCTGCAGTCCATTCCTTCTGGCCTTGATTATCGGTCCAATGTGGTGGCGTGCCCCAATGACTAAAATCATTGCGGTTTATATAACCTTCAGCGCCAAGTTTTACGCAATATTCGCCGCGTTCATTATTTGAAACAACCGCAACAGGTATCGCACCAACTGAACGAGCTAATTGAATTGCCATAGATCCAACGCCGCCCGATCCACCCCACACAAGTACAACATCATCTTTCTTTGCAACATGTGGTGCCCAACCGAATAACATTCGATATGCAGTTGTGCCGCACAGCGTTGAAGCTGCTGCCTCTTCCCACGTTAGGTTTGCAGCCTTTGGTAAACACTGATGTGATTGCACTAAAGCAAATTGGCCAAATGAACCATAATTAGTTTGGTAACCCCAAATTCTTGCTGACGGTGCAATCATTGGATCTTTACCAGCGATAATCCAAGGATCATTTGCATCCCACCAACCATCATGGAGAACTACTTCATCACCAACTTTTACATTTGTTACACCGGAACCAATTGCATAAACAATTCCTGAAGCATCACTACCGCCGATATGAAAATCTTCAGGTTCGCCAGCTTTTTGACGAACTGCGATTACATCGACTGGTATCCCTCGCGCTGCCCATACATTGTTGTAATTTATTCCAGCGGCCATCACACCAATAAGAACTTGACCTGGACCCGGTTGGGGAACATTTACCTCTTCAACTTTGAAAGCATCTTTCGGATCGCCAAATCTTTCTTTACGAATGATTTGCGCCAACATTGTTGATGGAACTTCACCAACTGGCGGAAGCGTGCCAATTTGGAATGCGCTCATTGTCTACTTGGTCCATTTCTCTTAGTTCTTGTAGGTAGTAGCAAGGTATGGGTAGTTGCGCCTGCATACAATTGTTGTTGCGTATATGGCAAATATAGGTTTACGCTCACTCAATGAGTTCAAAACGGTTAACCAACGCTGCTGGGCTGCGTCGCGATATCGAACTACTCCAAGTGCTCGGGAAACACGAGGCTCAAGTTGGCTCGGGGCTGGGTGTCATCCGGATTGCTGAATTAGCTGGTCGGGAGAAAACTCAAGTATCAAGAGCGCTCTCAACTCTTGCAGAACAAGGTTTAGTTGATCGAGATTCCAAAACTCTGCTGTATCGGTTGGGTTGGCGCTTGTACGCATTAGCTGCGCAAACTTTCGAAGCCCATTTAGTAGGAATTGCGTCACCTTATTTACGTCGCGTAGCTGAACTAGTAAAAGAAACAACGCATCTTTGCGTTTTAAGAAATGATGAAGTTCTAACGATAAGAACTGAATCTCCATCGCATGCATTTCGAGCACATTGGGAAGGTCTTACTTCGCCGGCACCATCTACTTCTGCCGGACGAGTACTGGTATCTGAATGGGAAGAAAGTGCAATTCGTGCAAAGTGGACGAATGCTGAATTAGCAGCAGCCGGCGGCGCTAAACATTTCACTTCAACTGATGAATTCTTAAAAGAGTTAAGTAAAATTAAATCCAGAGGTTATGCAATAGTCGATGAAGAATTTGAAATAGGAGTCGTAGGTTGTTCTGCGCCAGTAAGAGATCTAAGTGGTCGAATTGTTGCAGCGATAAATGTTGGAGCTCCGAAGGCACGATTAGGTACAAAACTAAATCAAGCTGGACAAATTACTAAGAAAATAGCTGAAGAACTTTCAGCCGCGCTATATTCACCAACCCAAAATTTGCGTTAAGCCTTTTCCGCGGCGGCGAGCTGGCCACAAGCGCCATCAATTTCGCGACCTCTAGTATCACGAACCGTTACTGTAACTCCATAGTCTTCAAGAATTTTCACAAACTCCATTTCATCTTTTTTTCTTGATGCAGTCCATTTTGAACCAGGAGTTGGATTTAGCGGAATTAAATTGACGTGCGCATCTCTATTTTTCAATAGCCGGCCAAGTAAATCTGCTCGCCAAGCTTGGTCGTTAATATCTCTAATCATCGCGTACTCGATGGAATATCGCCGACCCGTGTTATCCGAATATGCATCAGCTGCCATTAAAACTTCTTTAACTTTCCAACGAGAGTTAATTGGCACCAAAGTGTCGCGAAGTTCATCATCAGGTGTGTGAAGTGAAATTGCAAGCGTTACTTGAATATCTTCCTTCATTAACTTTTCAATACCTGGAACTAGGCCAACTGTTGAGACAGTTACTGAACGGGCTCCAATACCAAGTCCGTCTGGGTTTGGCGAAATAATATTTCTGACGGTGCGAATAACTGGATTGTAATTAGCTAACGGTTCGCCCATCCCCATGAAAACCACATTTGATAGTCGAGTTGGTCCATCGCCGATATCACCATCATTACAAGCTTTTGCTGCCGCAACTATCTGCGCAGTTATTTCACCAGCAGTTAAGTTTCTAGTTAAACCTGCTTGACCGGTAGCACAGAAAGGACAATTCATGCCGCAACCAGCTTGCGATGAAATACAAACAGTGGTGCGATCTTTGTAACGCATAATTACCGATTCCACCATTACGCCGTCATGTAACTTCCACAAATCTTTTCTAGTCTTTCCATTATCGCAATCCACTGATCGCACTAAAGTGATTAATTTAGGCATGAAATGCTCGGCAACAAGTGGTCGCATTGTGGCTGGGATATCGGTCCAAGTTTCAGGATCATCACTAAAGTGTGTGAAGTAATGAGTTGATATTTGGTTAGCGCGAAAGGCAGGCAAGCCCAACTCAATAGCTTTTGCGCGACGCGCTTCTGGCGATAAATCAGCTAAATGCTCAG
>Ga0214919_10007985_pt1 | contig 14122 bp, 22 predicted proteins | sample LL1503_MetaG_FD_177994 | JGI IMG/M metagenome (GOLD analysis project Ga0214919, IMG submission 177994) | Freshwater microbial communities from Lake Lanier, Atlanta, Georgia, United States - LL-1503 | ecosystem: Environmental > Aquatic > Freshwater > Lake | place: USA: Georgia | collected...
TTTCTCATGTTGTCTTTTCTTCTTCTCCTTTACCGAAATCATAATACAAATATATGAATTAATTTTAAATTTATAAAATGTTATATTCTATTTTTATGCCATTTCCAAGCACTGGAAACCATTTCATTGACCTCTCTATTTGGTCTCCATCTAATTTCTCTAGCTTTGGTTGAATTAGAGTATATTTTTTCAACATCACCTTCTCTTCTTCCACTAATTTTATAGTTAACTTTAACTCCATTAACCTCTTCAAATGCCTTAATTATCTCAAGAACCGTTAGACCTTCTTTTTCAAATCTATTACCACTTCCGAGTCCAAGATTGAAAACATCATAACTCTTTGACTCATCACTGAATAAATGGTCTACTGATAAAACGTGAGCATTTGCAATATCCGAAACATGAACATAATCTCTAATACAAGACCCATCTCTAGTATCATAATCATCTCCAAAAACCAACATCTCATCTCCCGTTTCAGCAGAATTACAAATTACTGGTAAAATATTATTCGGTTTATTAATTGGTGATTCTCCAATTAATCCAGACTCATGAGCACCAACTGGATTAAAGTATCTTAATGCGATTATCTTAATGTCTGGATTTACTTTTGAGAAATCTTGTAGAATTCTTTCTCCTACTAACTTTGTATAAGCATAAGGTGATTCAGGTTCAGATAATGGTGATTCTTCGGTTGCTGGTAATTCTTTTAGATTACCATATAATGAACAAGAAGAAGAGAATACAAAGTTTTTGATACCAAAGTATTTAGCTGTATCTAACATATTTAATAATGAGTTAATATTATTATCGTAATATTGAATTGGGTTCTCAACTGACTCACCAACAGATTTGAAAGCAGCGAAGTGAATTATACTATCAACTTTATGCTCAGATAGAATATCATCCATCTGTTCTCTACAATCTCTATGATATATTTTAATAGGTTTACCTGTAATTTCATACAACCTATTCACTATAAGTGGATTTGAGTTTGAAAAGTTATCAACTATAATAACATCATACTCAGGATTTTTTAACAGTTCTACAACCGTGTGAGTTCCGATATATCCGGCACCTCCTGTTATTAAAATTGTTTTCATACTTTTAATATTTTATTTAATTTATATTCTCTCATCTCTTTTATAGTAAAGTCTATAAACTCAGATGAGTAAAGTTTTTGCTCAAATTGTTTGTTAAATCTATTTCCAGTATTAAAAATAAGATATTTACCGGATTCAACTTCTACTCTATGTGGAAAATCAAACTTAACTATATCAACTGGTAAGTTTTCTTTCCAAATTATTTTATAATCACCTAATTCTTTAACCTTTTCAACCAATTTTGAAATATCAATATTGGTATCAAACCCCGCTAATTTAAGATGTGTTTTTATTTTTACTTTTAATTTATTTTCAACATACTTATTAAGCATCTAATAAACCTTTTATATTTGCTGGTGAGTAGTTTATTGATTTAAGAACTTTATCATCAGATTTTCTATAAACCAACCACTTACCATTAATTTCTTTACAATATCCTTCAGTTCCATCTTTATATCTATAATAAGATATAGTTTCAGTTGCTTCTCTTTCTGATTCACACGCTTTTGACATATTACTTCTTTGTACTTCGTTGAATAGTTCTACGAATTTATTACCAAGTCCAAATTCTAAAACAGCTCCAGAAAGAACATATTGTAAATCACATAAAGCATCTGCTATTTCCACTAGATCACCATCTTTAATTGCTTGTGATAGTTCATCTAATTCTTCTTGTAAAAGAGATACGCGAAGTTCACATCTTTGTTCAGATGGTATTTGTGGTGTTTCTAATACAGGAGCGTTGAAAGTCTTGTGGAATTCGGCTACTTGGTTTAATGAGTTAATTTTTTCCATGTTAATTATATTTTGTTATTTCTTATATGTTTGTTTTTCTACTTGGTTGAAAAAAGAATTCTACTTTTTAATATATAAAGTAATAAATAAAATATTAATATTATGAAATACGTTAAATCATTTGAGTCACATAGAAATTCTAAAAAGTCAGAATCTATTAACGAGGAGTTATTAGGAGGTATCATTAACTTTTTCAAGAATATGTGGGGTAAAGCTATGGAAGAGTTAAAAAAATTAGGAGATGATCCTGATACAACACAAGTTAAAGATTGGATTGGTAGTAATCCATTTAATCCAGCTGATAATAACTACTTATTTAAGAATGTTATGGATGAGTTCAAAAAGAAGCTAGAAGCAAATGACCAAGATGCACTAACACTTGTTGATAGTATTTTAAATCCAGAAACTGGTGTTTTAGGTAAACAAGGATTAGCTCCTCTTTATGAAAATTTGAAGAAAGCTTTCCCACCATTAGAAGGTGAGCCAGCTAGTTCTCAGTATGCAACATTTGAATATATTTTTAATACAATTAGAACTAAAGCAATTATTCAATATAAATTTGCAGCATCAACAGATGGTAAAGTAGATCCTAAGAAAATCAATATTGATTTGAAAGACATGACTCACTTACCAGATGTTAAAAAGTTATTAACTACTGCTAAAGATGGTAAAAAGAAAAAAGAGGTAATTGTTACTTGGTGTGAGAAAACACTTTTTCCTCAACTTGATAAATTCGCCGATGCTATTACTGAAGATGAGGTTAATAAATACTTAGAAACTAAGAAAATTCCTGTTCCAGAAGAAGGACCAGAAGGTGGGTATAAAGTAGGTGATAATGTAGTTTATAAAAGAGAAAAGTTTGACCAAGCTAAATGGGATGCCTTAACAGATGATGATAAGAAGAAACCAAATGAAGGCAAGATGAAAGAACTTCAAGTTGATGGAATTGGTATTAAGAAGATTTCTAAAATAGAAGGAGACAAGATATCATTTGAAGGAGCTGAATTTACTAAGACAATGGGTGATATACTTATGAAAACTGAGGAAGTAAAAGCGGAAGGACAAGAAGATTTAGTTAAAAAACTTGGTGATATGAAAACTAAAAATCCAGATGATATTAAAAAAGTAGGAACTTTTGTTGACTTTATTTCGGATGAAGCTAACAAAGATAAAGTTGCTGAGATTGATAAAATAATTGGTGGCGGTGAAGAAGCAGCAACAGGAGCATAAAATACTAGACTTCAAAACATTTGAATCTAAAGAAGAACATCTAAGTGTAGAAGATATAAAAGAAATATTTATTGAAGTTTTAGACTTAGGATATGCTGCTACATTTTATGACGCTAAATTTGGAAAATATTACTTTGATTTGAAAAAAGAATCTCAAAATTCATTTGGCTGGATTGACGCTGGTGCTTCTTGGGGTTGTACCGATTTACTAGCAATGAGTAAAGAAATGACTAGTTTATTTTCAATATTAGATGATATTAAAGAAAGGTTAAATTCGATGGGATATACTGTAGGATTTGAACCAGAGTTTTCATTTGCTGAATCATCTATGTTTTCTATTCCTTGTCATATACAACATTCTAGTCAGGATGAAGACGAAGATTAATATATAAACTATGAGTTCAGATATCAGAAAAAAACTTGAAAAGTATTACTATAAGATTGACAAGCTTGCTGTAAAAGGTAAAGATAAAATCTTTGATTATTATAAATTAATAGATGAGTTTATAGATAAAGGTGAGTTTGATAGTTTCAGTCAAACCTTATATTACTACTATGAAATCGACACATCTATTTACAATGGAGATATTCCTAAGCTAAAGACTAAAACTTGGGATGTAATATTATTTCAAACAAATAGTTCCTTTCAAAAGAAATTGAAAGTTTTATATGATTCAAAAAATGTATATCAACAAGGATTTGATATTTATAGTGATTCTGTACAGACTATGGGATTTCAAATATCATTACCACTATCAGTAACATACTCAGTAACAACCAGTACTCAATCAGTTACTCCTTTTAGATATAACGATAATATATATTTCACGGTTAGTAATGACATTTATCATATGGAATTATTTAAATGTGAGTGGATTGTAATAGATGGTATTGAACAACCATATCAAAAGACATTAGAATTGTTTCAAAGATTTAGAATAAGTGCGAGTTATTCTACTTATTTATCAGAGATGTCAACTTCACATGGTCGCCAATATTTAATGAGAACATATTCAAGAAATCAAAATGTCGATTTTACTAGATTGAATTATAAATTAGATGTTTCTAGAAATTCTTTACTTGGTCAAATAATGGAAATTGATACTTTTTCACCTCAGTCAAATTACTATTTACAAAGTAAGGGATTCGCAACTAAAATGGGACTTGGTAAAACTCTTATTGATGTAACTAAAGTTGGCACATATAGTGTTCTTATTGATACTAACGATGATTCTTTCTCCGAAGAAGCAAATCTATTAAATAGATATAGAATAGCTATTGATTATCTACTATCTTAAAACATTTAATTTAATTTTAATATAATATAAAAAAACTATACTAAAATGAAATTAAGAGCAGTAGACTTTGATACCTTAACAAGAGGTTTTCAACCATATATAGATGGATATCTTAAAATTGAAGCAGAGAAAAAATCACTAGTTGATAGTATCCAACCTCAGAAAAAAGAAATTGAAGCAATTATAACTTCAGCATCATCTGGATTGATAGTTGATGAAATGACTCAAAAAAGAAATGTGGAAAGATTTAAAGTCTTACAAGATGAGTTAATGAAAAAAGACCAAGAGTTTAAGACAATGCTTAAAGAGATGAGAGATGAATTAAATACTTCTGTTTATGATCAACTTGCTGAAATAATCACAGAGTGGGCTAAAGAAAATTCAATTGATATGGTCACTGGTAAAATGGAAGTTGTTTATTGTAGCGATGAATGTGATTCTACTAATGATATCGTTGAGATATTGAGAACTAAAGGACTTTACCAAGAAGAGAAGAAAGAAGAATATCAACAATAATTAAATAAAAAAAGAGAGTTTTTAACTCTCTTTTTTTATGATCTGTTCTATTTTAGTATCTCTGTTATATTGAATTTGAAATTGTGAAATCGATTTTTTTATTTCATCTTGATAACTAGGAACATTCGCATATGTATATTGTAAATCTTTATCTGCCATAATTTGTAAAATTGAAGATCCGTCTATAAAAAAGAATATGGATAAGTCATGTTTCTTAAACCCAACATTAACACTATAATTGACTCTTTTTGATATTAACTCTTCTAATATATCACAGAAGTTATCTATTAATTCATCACTATTACTCAATATCTGGTATAGATCCATTTAGAAATAGTTTTAAGTTTTCTCTCATATCAACTACTTGATGAAGTGTCGCTTCTTCATCACCTGGTCCGATATGAACGAGATAAGCCCCACCAACTTCAAATCCCCACTCTTCTAATATTAGAGAGTACATTGATAATTGTATTGAATATTCGTTGTGATGGTTTTTGTAAAAATCTTGGAAAGGAGCCAGTAACTTCTCATAAGTTCCCTTTTGATGTTTATCATCAGTAAACTCTTTATTTGTTTTCCAGTCTAATATGTAAATTTTACCTCTGTATAAAAATAAAGAATCTATCATACCAGCTATTTTCCATCTCTTAGAAAATACTCTTACTTCAAATTTAAGAGGTTCTAGTTTGTGAAGTTGTAATGAATGAATTTTATTGAATTTGTTTATTCTATGAATAACATCTAAATTACTTGGTAGTGGTTTCCATATTTTATTATAGTAATCCTCAATCCATTGGTGTGTATCTGTGCCAACTTCATTCGCATAATCATTTAATTTCTTCCACTCTCTTAATATTTCTTCCTGTTCAACTCCTCTTTCTTCGGCTTTTTTCTTTGCCCAATAATCTTGTTCAAATGGTTTATGAAATTGTTGTATGAATCTTGTTACAGAGATAAAAGGTTTATCCTCGTATGTATATCTATGTAGTTTTGGATCAAATTGAAACTGAATATCATCAAAACAATCTAGTTGATTGCGTAGTAAATCTATCATTTACATATTTTATTTTTTGCAGTTGTTACTTTTATATATAATAAAAAGATAAAGTTTATGTTAGAATTACTACATTTCTTAGATAGTATATTACCAATATTTGTTATACTAACTTTTGCTAAAGCAACTTATGAGTATATAAAAGGACAGAAGTGGAAAAAATCAGAGTTTCTATCAAAAGAAATAAAAGATTTTTTTGATGATGAAGATATAAAGTTAGTTTGTTCTTTATTAGATTGGAACTCTAGAAAAGTAAAAATTGATGATAAAGTAATATTAGTAACTGACGAACTTTTAATAAGTTCCTTAAAAACACATAATATTAAATCACAATTTACTAAAGACGAGGCGTGTATAAGAGATTTATTTGATAATTTTTTTGATAAAATGTCCTACTTCAACATACATATAAAAAATAGTCTAATTGATGAAAAGGAAGTATTAAACTATTTAACATATTATATTGATATATTACACACACCTGGTAGAAAACCAATTGAACTTGTTAAGATTTTTGAAAAATATATTGAATACTATGATTATAGTAATATGATCGAATTAGTAAATCGACATAAAAAATATAAAAGAACTTAGACTAATCCATCTAAGTTCTTTCTTCTACGATATTTCTGTTTAGACTTTTCTGTTTCTTCTTCAACATATCCTCCTCGACCATACATATAGTTCCCATAGTAAAGAAGTGTAGCATCTTCTAAATTCTCTTTGATACAATCATCACAGATAGCGATTATAAATTGATCTCCATCATGATTTGATCCATAACCAGCATCAATAATATGAATGATACCATTATCAATCATTTCATTATTAACATTGACTAAACTACCATCAGGTCTTTTAGAATTTTTCCAAAGAATATCTTCCTCATTTTGAGGTGAATCTTCAGTAGACACATTAGAACTAAAAGGTCTTGTGTCAGGAATTACGTTATTTTTCTTACAGCAGATACAGTACATTATAAATCAAATATTTTTATTATTTTTCTTTTCCTAATTCCTTGTTTTGTCCAATAATATCTTTTAACATTCGTTGATGATAAACTAGGAAGTATTCTTATAACTGATTTAAAATTGTTACTCATAATTATTAAACTTCTGTTTCTATATCTATAAGGTCTGCAACACCAGCAGGCGAATTATCTGAAAGAGTTCTGATAATACTTTGTATATCAGGTGAGTTCAAATCCATGTCACTTAATAGTCTATCAAAGTAAGAAGACGATCGAGATCTGATTTTTCTGTTAGCGACTTGTTTTTTTCTATCTTCAATTCTTTGTGTGTTATTAAGATTCTCATGCTCTCCGATGAAAACACAATCATCCAACTCTTCATCATATCGACAATCTCTGTTCAAGATATATTGATCATTTATATCTGACCAACTTGTATTATTCTGACTAGTCCAAATATCCATATAGTTGATGTAAACTGAATCACCTCTGTATCTAAAAACTTTATCAATAGAGTCAAATCTTAGATAATCTGAATCATGTTTTGAACCATCTGAAGAACATAATGTTCTAAAAGAAACTCCTTCTGGCATATAATTGTAAAGTTCACCAGAGTTAATATCAATAAATTTGAAAGTATCCATATAAGGATATGTTCTATACCCATTGAATTTTAACTTTACTTTAAGTCTTAACTCTTGTTTCTTTTGACCAACTTGTTCAAAAAACAATGTATTGAACCAATTTTGATCCGACTTATGTAAGTAACCATTTTCACTTGCCCATTTCTTAAAATGGAAAGCCAATTCTTCATCAGATGATGTGTAGATTCTATCCATTACTTTATAAGATTCAAAATCCCAAAGTAAAGCTCTACCCATTAATCCACCACACTCGTTTAACATCACCAACATTTTTACGGTGTCTCTATTATCAACATAAATGTTTAGATAGTCCTGACAAGAACTATGTTTCATGCAAGACACACCGAGACTTCCTCTATCAGAAGCGTAAGACTCGTAATGGTAAAACTCACGAATAGACTCACCACAAACAATCTTAAAAGTGAATTTAGGTTTGTTAACATGAGACCTATATAAATTAGAAAACTTTTCTACTTCCTTTGATGGAATATTTTTGAAAATCTTAGAAATGAAAGCCCCTGGCTTTGCTTGGAACCTACGAGAAGAAGTCCAGTATTCATCTGGATTAACAATAGACATTCTATCTTGTGTCATATAGGATATCTTTGTTACATCATCACTTGATATAGAAATGAAGCTTATTGGATTTTCAACCAAGTCTTCTTTATCATGTCTTTTTTTAAGAAGTAGACTGGCTACAACAGAATCTGATTCAAACTCTGATAGAACTGCTTTAAGTTTATCAGATACTAATACATCGTGAGTTTTTCTTTCGTATGGCATTTTTTAATTTTTTTGTAAAATTAAGGAATTATTTCTTATCTAAATATTATTAAATGTTAAAATTCTTACTTCTTTATTATTATGTAGTTTTTTAATTGAATAATATAATTTTCTACCTTCATTTGTCAAATCTCTAAATGATGCTGTCCAATTTCCAATATTATCTCTGATTTCATACGAGTAATCAGACCAACCAACACAAATAGCACTTGTCATTGGCATAGACATTATCTTTTTAACATTGTCCTCACTTTTATAATTTGGAAAGTAAAGACTATCATACTCATTGTCTTTTAGAGTTCCTTTAATTAATTCATCAATACTAATTTTAAAATCCTTAGATCTTTGTCTCATATTAATATCATCTGAAACAAACTCACCAGGCATAAGTAATCTTAGATTTGATAATAAATAAGCACTATTCGACATATCAACAGAGTCAAATGCAACAATGTATATAAATGTTTTACCGGTTTCCATTCTTGTTATCATTTTCCCCGGATGTGGGAAATGTACAAAACCAGAGTTATCTTCTTTTAATTCTTGATCAAAATTTTTCATTAGATACCAAGTGCTTCTAAAACATTATTACGAACGGCCCATTGTGTCATTTTCATAATTCTATCTGTCTCATTTTTAATGATATGAGAGTCTTGCTTATTAAATAATCTCAAGTAAACTTGGAATGCCCAAAAAGCATCAATGTAAAAATCATGTTGAATTGTAGTTATTTTTTCAGACTCAGTAAATAACTGATGTCTTTGGTCATTTGTGATTTTAATAAGACCATCTGATGCCGCAAATCGAACAGAGTTCTTAAATGCGTCAAACTTACGATGATTGATTTGAGGTACATCTTCTTTATCACCAAGGATTACTTGACGTAATTTTGATAGTTGAATACGATGTCCAACAAGTGATCTTAATGATTCAATTTGATCATTAAAGGATTCACCATTTAATCCTTCTGAAGCATCTTCAGCCGCTTTTGTAACTCCAGTAAGATGTTTCTTAGTTAGACCTACATTGTTAGCACCAATCATATAAAAGTTAGATGATTGTGAGTAAAGACCTACATTAAATGAAAGTCGTCTTGACTTATCTGTTGAGTTTAGAATATAGAATGATTTATAGAATTCAACTCCACCAACCTCAACCTTATCTGAAATAAGTTGAAGGTATTGTTGACCATTAGTAATTTTCAATTGGTACTTACTAATTGTGAAGTTTTTCTCAATTAGTTCAATTTTATTTTTTAGATACTTAACAATGTCAAATATCTCATAACGATTTGAGACGTTAGTGATGTTAATAACTCTTCCACCAAATTTAGTTATAATTTGGTTTTGTTCGTTTTTTTCAATCGAAATTTGATCGATGGTTTTGAAGATTTCCTCTTTGTTATAGTTTCTAAAGTTTCTCATGTGGGTTTTTTATTTATACAAATATAAGGAATGTTTTGATATATGTCAATGTTAAAATAAAAAATTAATATATAATCTATGAAATTTATCAGTAGATACAATAACTTCTTAAATGAAAGCACTGACAACAATGATGTTGTTGATAGTATAGTTGATACTATGTTAGACTTTATTGATGAAGGTGAAAAGATATCATTTTATTCTGCTAGTGGTAATATGAACTATAATGATTACTTAGATAAAAATAGTAATTACCAAAAGTTCAAACCTGTTCTAAAAGCGGGAAATAAAATTATCAGTAAGTTCAATATTGTTTATGTTCCTAAAAACAATAGCTATGATGGTGTTGTTGAAATAATGGATAATATGAAATCTACAATTGGTAGATTAGGAGATGATGGTTGGGTTCTAAATGACTTTGTGACTAAATCTGATAAAGGAGATCATTATGGTGAGACTTGTAAAGTTAAATATATTGAATTTATATTCACTAAAGCAGATGTTATTTTAGATGATGAAGAGTTTGAATTACCAGATGAAGATAAATTGAGAGAAGCTATTGAAAATCAAGGAATAAATATTGAAAATATTACTATTGGTGATTCTGAAACCGTTGTTGAATTTAGTGATTATGATGATTTTGGTGAAATGAATTCAGAGGCCTGGTATGTAGAAAGGTTTGAAGCAATATGTGATCTTTTTGGATTTAGTTCATTTGATTTACAATACAGAAGAGCTACCGTAACATTTGAATATTAAGAATAAAGATAGTGTTCATATTTTTTCTCGTCACTTAAATCTATATTCATTGTGATTTCTTTTAAAGGTGTTGTAAATGTGACCGTTACGGTTGATAAATAATCAGACTCAACTCCGTTCAATAACTCTTCAAGTAAAATTTCTCTTTCTTCTTCCCTATCCAATTTCATACCAGTGTCAATTATTAAATTAATTTTCCAAGGCAATCTTTTAATTGTGAATGTTATAACAGAAATCTTATAAACATTTGGTTGTCTTATCTGTCTCTTGAAAGTAAAAAGTGCGAAAATAACCACCCTAACAATATAATTGTGGTAAATTTCATTCATATCGAGTTTCATATTTAATATATATTATATGATTAAGCGTTGGTCAACTTTTAATGAAAATTCAGATGAACCTAAATTCGATAGCAAATTCGTTAGAAGTAAGTTATCTGATAAATTAATGGAAGTAAGAGAAGTATTTATGGACTTTGAAGATATGGGTATTGTATCTTATACTGCAGTTGTTTCTGGATATGAAGAAAGTGGCTATTCTAGTTTCGATCCAAAAAGAGGAGACTTTGAAAGGTTTTTAGATTATATAACACCAACACTATCATTAGGTCTTACAAAAGATGATAATCTTGGTGGACCTGGACTAGATCAGAAATATAGATTACTTGGTAGAAAAACTAGTAAAGTATCAGATAAAAACATCTGTATAATTGTTGATATTAAACTACCTGGTGAATCAAATGAATTCGGTTCTACCGTAATTGGCAATGAAGGTATTAAATTATTTGATGATATGCTTACAGCTAATTCGAGATTAATTGATACCGGATATGATGTTAAGATGGATTTGAATTCTAATCATAGTCAATATAAACCTGTAAAATTCTTAATTTATTTTAATATATAAACAATATGAAACACTTAAAAACATATCAATTATTTGAAGCACACGGTGTAGCAGAAGCTACTCTTATCTATAATGAATTCCTATTATCTGAGTTCGATAAGAACTTTGATTTATTTATGAAAAAGGATGAATCTGTTAATAAATCAAAAGGAAGAAATTATTCAAATACAATAAATTATACAAAAGAAGACTTGTCAATGTTTATTGAAAATGGTCTTTGGTCTAAGTTTCCCGTCTCATCAATGGAAGTAACCTACACATTAGAAATAATGACTGATGTGGAATATGCTATAAAATTTCCGACAGCTGCTTCTCGTAAATTATTTATTGGAACAGGAGCTTGTTATAATATTGATGAAGAAGATGGGTCTTCACTACAACCAGCTATAAACGATAAATCAGATGTTACTATTCATTTAAAACTTGAAATTGGTGCTCTTATCACTAACTCATTTACTGATAAAGATGGATTATCTATTGAAGTTGAATCTGCTATAACACACGAATTAAACCACGGGTATGAAGGTTGGAATAGAATGAGGAAAGGTAAAGGTCAATTATCAACTGATGTCACTTGGGCATTAGATGTTAATAGATCTAGGATTAAAAAAGATATTTGGAAGACATGGTATGATGAGATTGGTTACTATATTTACTGGAGTGAGTTACATGAAATGAATGCAATGGTTCAAGATGCTTGGCCGTATGTTAAACGATATGATATAGACGAACTAAAAGAAAAAACACCATCTTGGAGATTTGCTAAAAGGATGATAGAATTTGATGCTGAAATTTTCAAAGATCTAATGACCGATAAAATTCTAAGTGTTTATCCAGATGCTGATGTTGATTTAATGTTGAGAAGAATTAAAAATGGATTTGCTAACGAACTAATAAAGAAAAGAGAAGAATCTATTAACAATAAAGAAGACAAACCTACTTTATCTGGAGAAAATATTAAAGCAATGTCTGTTGATAAATTCTTAAACTTCATACAGAAAAGAATCAATAGAGCAGGTAGTAGAATACAAAGAAATATCACAAAATTATATTCATTAAAAAGTAATACTAAATTGTGAAATTAATTAAATCATATAAACTATTCTTAGAAGAAGTAAATCTGAAACCTGAGATAGACTTGTTTTCATCACAAGTGGAATTATACCATTGTGGTGACCACATATGGGCTATTAAATCACCTGATGATCATACAAGAGCTCTTATGTTTATGAGACCACAAGAATTTTATGAATCTTCATTTGAAGAAATCATTAGCAAACAATTTAAGGTGTCAAACTTTGTAGACATTTACAAACAACATTATGGTAAAAAAGAATTTACATATGGTTCTGATTGGTCAGGTTTTAATATACCATCAACAATTTTAGAAGATTGTATGTTCAATATACCAGAAGATGAAATTAATAATTGGGATAAATTAATGTTGTCTATTATCAATATTATCAAAGAGAAAGAAGGTGATCACAATTACTACCTATTAGGTGTTGATGAGTTATCAAATAGATTACTTGAACACGAATTTGCTCACGCTATGTATTTTACTCTACCAGAATATAAAGATGAAATGTCTAAAATGAATGATGAGTGTGATCCTAATGTAAAAGATATGATGTATAAGTGTATCACTGAATATGGTTATGCTGATCATGTTTTACCTGATGAGTTACAAGCTTATATGTCAACTGGATTAGGTAGTAAAATGGAAGAAATGAATATTCCAGATATAGAGATTTGGCAACAGAGATATAGAAATATATTTGATAACTATTACTCTCAATCACTTTATACAAATCCTGAAATGGTAGATATTAATTGGTAATACAATTTAGTAGTTTGTTAATCTTGTCTTCTCTTTCTTCTGTCTTCAGAAATCGTTTATATTCACTTAGAGTTACGATCTCTTCTTCTTTGAAGAATGACTCATTCATTGAACTTTCAACAAACCAGATACACTTATAATTATCATTTACTTTATCAAAGATGGTCATTTTGTTACCACCGGTATTTTTAATTACAATGTCACCCGTTTTATACTTCATAAATAAAATAGAATATTTTCTATCTTATTTATTAAATATAACAAGTTCCCATTTATCTTATTAGTTGATTTAGAAGTTCTATCATTATATATGATAGTTTATAACCAGCAAACGCACCTATAGCTGATGGTATTGGAAATACAATCATTTTACCTAAGTCAGTTACATACTTAGGTCTGTTTACAATCTTACCCATAAACATATAATAAGCAATATAACCAATTAAAACAGCTAAATCGGTTTTTGTAGCAATGAAAACAACTAAGGTAGCACCAATGAATCCAAAAAGAAAGTTATCTCTAACTCCTTCCCAAACCTCCTTAGGAGTCGCTTCATTCCATTCCTTAATTATCTTTTTATATCTCATTACTCATAGTCAAAATAATTATCTGCCGCTTCTATAGTTCTTTTAGATAATTCTTCTGAAGTAAGATTAGCGCAATGAAAGAAAATACCATCACCATCAACAGAACTATAAGAAACTTCTACATAATTTTCTTTTTCAAGTTTTATGTAAATCTCAGCTAACATATCTTCTGTGTAGTCTGATCTTAATGTAATTACATTATCATCAGCAGAC
>Ga0214919_10007987_pt1 | contig 14121 bp, 11 predicted proteins | sample LL1503_MetaG_FD_177994 | JGI IMG/M metagenome (GOLD analysis project Ga0214919, IMG submission 177994) | Freshwater microbial communities from Lake Lanier, Atlanta, Georgia, United States - LL-1503 | ecosystem: Environmental > Aquatic > Freshwater > Lake | place: USA: Georgia | collected...
TAACTGCTGATTTTGGTAACGACTTTCCCAACATGATAATTGCTACAACAACAAAGGGAAAGGGAGTTTCATTCATGGAGAATGTACCTATTTGGCATTATCGCTCTCCATCCCCCGAAGAGTATGAAATTGCAGTTAATGAAGTAAGCGGTGGAGCTTATGAGAAATAAGTTTTCGGAATTGCTGTATGAGTATGCAATAAAAGATCCTCGCGTATATGTAGTTGTTGCGGATATCAGTCCTGCGGGCTCCATGGCTAAATTTAGAGATGAATTCCCCGATCGATTCATAAACGTGGGAGTTGCGGAACAGGCGATGATTGGGATTTGTGCCGGTTTAGCGAAAGAAGGTGCAATCCCTTTCGCCTACACCATCGCAGCCTTCTCAGTAGTTAGACCCTATGAATTTATCAGAGACGATATTGCCTTAGCGGGTCTAAATGTCAATATAGTTGGTATAGGTGGTGGATTGATTTACTCCACGCTCGGACCAACACATCACACGACAGATGACATTGGGTTGATGACATTGCTTCCAGGAATGAAAGTCTACTCTCCTGGTGATGCCAAAGAAGTTGAACTTGTTATGGAACAAAGACTTGGCTCACATTCTGGCAATGGTCCTTCCTATATTAGATTAGGAAAGGCGGGAGAACCTAATCTCCCTGTAATTGAAGGGAACAAATCAAGGTCAAAGGAAATGACCAATCTTAGATTCTTAAAAGTACAGAGCAATTCAAAGGTATTAATGATCAGCTATGGAGTTTTGGTGAATAGACTTCTCCAAGTATCTGAATTAATGTTTGAAACAAAGAATTTGAGAGCCGATGTTGCTTCAATGCCCTTGGTATCACCCGTAGATTGGCAACAAATTGAAATTGACATTGCTCAGTACTCTTTAGTTTGTGTTGTCGAAGAACATCAAGACGTTGGTTCTATCGGTCTTCAGTTCGCAGCAAACGGCAAACTTATGAATAAAACAATTCATAGAATAAATCTAGGTTCAAAGTTTATAAAGAATTATGGCTCTTACGAGCAAATTTTAGACTCCTCAGGGTTATCAGTGGATGATATCGCAAATGAGATTGTTCGTGAAGCCTATCGGTTAGACAATGATGGCAGGGAATGAAGTGAAAATTCAGAGTTACGAATCTGCAATAAAGTATTTACAAGCAAATCCGGATACTCATAAACCTGACTCCGAAGTTTATTCACTCGTGGAAGAATCCCTAAAAAAAATAGGAGTAAGTGAAGTTTTACGTGCAAATTTAGAAGATACCAATTTTTCTTTTGTGGGACTCCGAAAATTTAGAGTCATCTTCCCTTTTTTGCAAATGGGATCCGTTAACACCGTTGATCTACTTCGAGTCGACGAATTAGTTATGTTCGCGTACTATGACAAATACATAGATGGATATGAGGTATTTTTCGATCTTGGTGCAAATGTTGGATTGCATTCGTTGGTCGTGGCTGCCCTTGATACCAAGGTAATTGCCTATGAGCCTGATGAAAAACACTTTGGAATATTAAAGAACAATGTAAAATTAAATGGATTAAAAAACATCGAATGTAGAAATGCCGCAATTGGTACAATTAATGGTGATGTGCAATTTATAAGGGTGTTGGGTAATACCACTAGCTCGCACATAAAGGGAGAGAAAGCTAATCCATATGGCGAACTTGAGGAGTTCACAGTCCGATGTGATGAATTGAATTCACAGCTGACCCCGTATAAGAGGTCTCTTCTGAAGATTGATATAGAAGGAATGGAAGCAAAGTTAATCCAAAGCATTTCCAAATTTAACTGGCAAAAAGTTGATGCGTTTGTTGAAGTTGGAACTATGGACAATGCAAAATTGATTTTTGAGTATTGTAAAGATGTGGGACTTAAAATTTACACCCAGCAAAGCGGTTGGGCCAAAATATCGGATGTGTCTGAGATGCCAATCAACTACAGGGGTGGATCAATTTTCCTGACTTTCTCACAGATGAAGTGGAATTAGGATTTAATTTGTGAACTCATTAATTTTCGAGCTAAATACAGTTCACGGACTCCGGCTCTCAAATGAAGAATTCTAGGAGCAGAAGGGCGACCCCTCTCCTTAGATCTCACTTTGTGGCCTGTCCGAATTGGCAAGGGAAGATTCAAAATGCTTTGCCCGCGGCCTACAGCACATGCAAGTGCACGTATATGGTTTTCGTGCTGCATATTTGGGTGAATAACATCTCTCAGCAACGAGGAAGGATAAATGATTAGACCGTGAGGGTCGACAACTTTTTTGCTGATTGAAAAATAAAAAAGCCACTTTAAGATTTTCGCCGCCAGGTACTTACCGGTGGGTCTTTCTTTTCTCAAATTACTTCGAAATCCAATGACGACTTCAGCAGAATAGGCCTGATTTACTAAATCATAAAGTCCAGCAGCATCAAACATAAAGTGACCAGGAATCGGTACGCATTTCTCATAAGAAATAAATTTTAAACCTTCTGAGATTGCAGTTGATATTCCAAGAGGCGGTTGGGCAACAATATGGATCAAATAGGGATTGCTTCCACTTTTAAAGTAATCTTCCAAGTGACTAATTGTTTGGTCATTACTTCCATCATCAATTGCCACAATTTCCATTGGAAATGTTAGACGCTCCCCAAGCTCTTTCAAGCTTTCAAGTGTCTCTAGGAAATCAGAAGCCTCATTTCTCGCAAAGGCTATAAAGGAAAGGCCGTTAGCTTTACTACTCAACTCAAATATCATTTTCTGGCCCCAACGGAATGTCATACCACCCATTCAACCTATAAACAAAAGCTGTTATCTCCGCCGAGGTAAAAATCACTTCTCCAAATAAAGTCAACTGTACATTATCATTAGAATCAATACTCATTAATCCTCGGACTGTTTGCTCATGTAAACGCAATTGAAACCCAGAAAGATCGAAACCATTATATGACTTTTGCAGTGCATTTTCTATTTCACTAATCGTGTGAACTTGACTATCGAATTGAACCCATTTGAATATTGCTAGGGAACGTGACCTTTCCACTGTTCCAGGAACTAATAGAATCCAAATCATAAACAACATCGAAGATGCAATGAACTTTAGAACGTTAATTTTCTTTTTGAGTTGAATAATCTCATCTGCTTTACTGAATTTTTGTTTCAAAAAATACAAAAAAACTAAACATGATAATAAAATGACAATTACGGCTTGATCAAAAATTAATGAAGTAGGTTGAAAAACCCTCCAAACAACCAGGGTTATATTCATCAGGATGAAAGAACCTACGAAAACAAAAGGCAGATCTTGCTTCTTTTCCATAACAAGAGTTTACAGGAATCAGCTCAAAATCCCGACTCATGGATGCAGCAAATTTGAAAATTTGTTTGTCGCATCTCTTCCTGGATGACAAGTGTTTATCATAGAGTTAAATTCTCAACAACATATTTTCCGAAAGGTAAAGCACTAGTCCATCCAGGTGAAACGGCATTTAAAACATGTGTTGAATTGAGGTGGCTTGAAACAATGAAATCTTGGACCAATTTGCCGGTAGGTAGATGAACTAATTGCGCGCGAACCCCTGGGGGCTTTTTGCTCCACTTACTTACATCAATTACATTCGGAACCAATTCTGAAGCCTCTCGAACCAAAGATTTCAATTGGAACTTGGGGAATTCTGACCGCAAAATTGATCCAAAGTCATGGGCATCGTGTCTAACTATGGAGCTAACGCCTTTAAGCGTTTGATTTATGTCATTAAATGACCAACCCGTGAAGGTTGAATATTGCTCTCTACCAGCGATAGGGATTGCAGTAGGGCCAATTTTTACTTTATCGTCAAGCGTTAAAGTTAGATGAACACCGAGGAAAGGATTCACAATATGAGGTACTGGATATACTAATCTTTGTATTGGTAACTTCGATGTAGCAGTGGCTCTGTAAACCCCCATAAAAGGAACCATGGCAAATTCTCGACCTACGCCGATTTTACGGGAAAGTCTATCCGCTTGTGCCCCGGCAGCATTGATGTAGTGTTTAGCGACAAATCGATGGGTAGTTTCTATAACCTCATTGTCTTTCACATCTAAGGTAATCTCGTCGGTGTAATTTATAACCCCTCCAAGAGATTCAAACTCTACCTTCAGAGCTTGAATGATTGAATTTGGGTCAGAGATTCCAGTTGATGGAGACCAAAGAAATCGCTCATAGGTTTTTGCGAGAGGCTCAAAATCCTTTAATTTAGATGCGTTAAAGAGTTCTAAATCGACTCCATTAGTTATTGCACGCTCTAATAAGTCATCGAGTCTCAGATTCTCAGATTCATTTCTCGCGACAACAACCTTACCGACATTTCGAACCGGCACTTGATACTTTTTAGCTAGTTTCCTTAATTCTTGATTTCCTTCCCTGCAAAATTTTGCCTTCAGAGACTCGGGCGAGTAATAGAAACCTGCATGCAGCACGCCTGAGTTTCTACCACTTGCATGAAGACCTAAATAACTTTCTTTCTCTACTATCCTTACCTTCAAGCGAGGATTCCCACTTAGCAATGCGATGCCGATAGATAGGCCTACAACCCCACAGCCAATTACTAGGTAATCTGAACTAAGACGATTTTGGTACTTCAATTGTCCTCACAAATCTCACGACTCATCCCGTGCCAACTCCAATCACTCAATTTCACTTCTTAACAATATTTAGACATAAAAATCCTATAATGATCCAAACTAGAGTCCGCTTAGCCTAACACTCCGTCTATACTAGTGTTGCCGTATCCGTAGGAGGGTCATGCACGTAAACAAAGAAAAGATTGATGGACAGTCACCTAAGGAGATTGGCGTATTCCCAAAGCTCTACGCGGCATTCAGTGGCTTTGCATTTCTACTCTACTTCTTCGCGCCACACTATGCAGGTATAAATCTTGCGGCAGGCCTAATTTTTAACTCAGCCGATGTGTGGTGTGTGGGCTCACTGCCAGTTTTTGGACCACATTGTTTTGGTGATTTTGGTTTAGGAATCATGATGGTAGAGAAGAATCATCAAGTTTGGACTCCAACTGATTCCTATCCACCAGCCAATTACCCACCTGCAACTTTTGCAATTTACGCCTTTTTTAGATTAATCTTGATTACTTTTGGCTACACATTTACAATATTTTTTTACTTATCAACATTAGCAATCTGCGTTCTTTTGCCAATCTGGTTCTTAACAAAACAATATTCACGCAGCGATCGATTTTTCTTGGTGATGGTATTAGGAACTTTTTCAGTCCCATTCTTATCTGTTCTAGACAGAGGTAACACAGTAGCATTTCTAGTCCCATGCATTCTTTTTACATACTTGGGAGTAAAAATTGGGTCAGATAAAATCCAAATTCTCGGAATGGTTTTGGCGGTCGCATTGAGGCCGCAGGCAATACTTTTGGTAACAATTCTGATCTTCCAACGGAAGTACAGATCAGCTGTGAAAGTAATCTCCTTGAGCCTAGTTAGCAATTTACTCATAATGCTTGCATGGGACCATTCAAACTTCTCAAGTAACCTAAAATATTATATTGCTTCACTGGTAGGTTATGGAAACAAGTCTATCGATGCTGATTTTCCTTATAATTACTCACTAGCTAGAGCCATTTATAAGATTTTAGAATACATTAATTTAGGAATTAGCACACAAAGACTTGAGAGCCTAGCATCAATTCTCGGCTACCTTCTAATCGTCGCACTATTGGTAACGATTTATGTAAAAAAAGTACATGAAATTAAAACACTTTTTTATGTTGCATTAATTTCGATGTTTCTCTTGGCACCCGTAACTTATCTGTACTATACGATATTTATAACACTCACTGTTGCTATTGCTCTTGACAGGAACACTTCAATTAGAGAATCTGAAGTTAACAATTCTAGTTTTGCCAGGGCTACGCTGATTTTACTTGGGCTAACGTTGACTCCATTTTACATACCTGCCCCAGTAAGTCCCCATTGGAACGTTATTCAATTAACAATACCTCTATTTTGGTTGGTTTGGATACTTGCAACTATTTTCTTATTTGCATTTAACCGGGCTAAAACCATTAATCTCGATGGAATCTGAATTGTATTTCTAAGAATTAAGAGCAAAGATTGTTTTTGTTGTTCTGAGAAGCCTTGTTCTTGGATAGAAAGTGTATAATCTTAGTCATGGCGATGATTGGGATTACTGGTGGAGCAGGGTTTATCGGATCCAATCTCGTGAAAATGTTGGGCAGAATTGGGCACGAGACTATTGTTGTTGATGATTTATCTACTGGACTTGAAAGTAACATTGTCAATATAGCTTCAAAATTTCATAACAATTCCATTTGTGATTATTCTGAACTAACTGATTTGCTGAGCGAGTGTTCAACAATTTTTCACTTAGGAGCAAGAGGATCAGTACCCAGATCCGTAGTTAACCCGATGGCAACTAACGAAGTGAATGCAACTGGAACTTTGAATGTGTTAGAAGTTGCTAGGAATTCTGGTGCCCATGTCATTTTCAGCTCATCATCTTCTGTTTATGGGCGAAATACAGATTTGCCTAAAATGGAAAATATGTGGCTTGGACCCATGACACCTTATGCAGCCAGCAAATTGTCCGCAGAAGCCTATGTTCAGGCATATTCAAGTTCTTATGGTGTGCCCACAACATTACTGAGATTTTTTAATATATATGGACCAAGACAACGCCCTGATCATCAATATGCGGCCGTTATCCCGAAGTGGATTTGGTCTGCTATGAAAGGTAGAGAAATTGAAGTATTTGGTGATGGAGAGACAACGAGAGACTTTACCTATGTCGATACGGTGGTTGAGATCTTGGTGAGTGCGATGGAGAATAAAAGGACAACAGAAGGAGCAGTGAATCTTGCCTTTGGTAATCACATCTCATTGAATACGATAATTGGCCTGTTAAAGGAGGAATTTCCTAGCCTTAAAGTGAATTACAGGGAACCAAGGCAAGGCGATGTTCGCAACTCTCAGAATTCACCTAAATTGATTAAAGAATTGTTTCCAGAGGTTAAACCTGTTGAGTTTGAAGATGGATTCAAGAAAACTATGGCGTGGTTGATGGAACACGGGGATTCCATAGCTAATGGCCCAGAAACTCTTGATTAGAGACATCTGATGTGCGGAGTCTGTGGAGGTGTAGGTGTAAGTGCTCCGAATTCAGAGTTACTTGAGAGCCAACTAGATTCTATTCGGCACCGAGGACCAGATGAAGTGGGCATGTTTTTCGGGCATGAAGTTTCCCTAGGAATGTGTCGGCTAGCTATCGTAAATATAAAGAGCGGGAAACAACCATCTTCTGATGGTCGAGATTTAGTAAAGCTTATTTTTAATGGAGAAATCTATAATTATCAAGAATTAGCTAAGTTAATTTCTAGAGATGAATTAACCTCTAGTCAACCTACGGAAGGGGAAGTGCTTGTTCATCTCTACTTGAAATTTGGTTTGTCGTTTATTGAAAAGCTGAACGGGATGTATGCGATAGCGCTGTATGACTCTCGTGACAAGTCCTTGCTTTTGGTCAGAGACCGAATGGGGAAGAAGCCACTTTGGTATTCAAAACGGCCAGATGGCACTCTTACTTTTGCCTCCGAAGTTCGAGCAATGATGCTAGAAAAGCAAAATCTTACTTTTCGCACCAATTCTGTTTTTGAAGTATTAAGTAGCGGCTATATTCAATCTTCTAACTCGACCTTTGAAGAAATCAAGCAAGTCCCTCCAGGTAGCTACTTGATTTGGCGTGACGGGGAAGTTTCTGTGAATAAATATTGGATTCCCACCTTTACTCCAAAAAATGATATTGGATATGAAGAGGCACTCGAGGAGACCCAGAGGCTTATCGAGAATGCGGTAAAACTCCGCTTGCTTGCAGAAAGACCCATTGGTGCTTTTCTCAGTGGAGGATATGACTCAACAATAGTTACGAGCTATTTGGCGAAACTTTCAAGTCAAAGAATACAAACCTATTCAATCGGCTTTAGAGATGCAGAATATGATGAATCAAAATGGGCTTCCAAGGTTGCAGCGCATATAGGAACCGATCATCATGAGGAAATCATTGAGCCAGATCCGGCACTGATTTTGAGTGAGATTTCTAGAGTTCTTGACCAACCATTTGCAGATTCTTCAATCGTTCCTACTTATTTGCTTTCAAAGTTTGCAAGAAGAGATTTGGTTGTTGCCTTGGGCGGTGACGGTGGTGACGAGATTTTTGCAGGCTATGACCGCTATCTGGCTGCGCCCATATTACAAAGCGCAAATGTCTTGTTAAAGCCAATGAGCGCAGCAGTACAGAACATAGGGGCTTTAAATAAAATCATCAGTCCACGAAAAATGTCTCGCCTCAAATCCCAACTGTCACAAAGAGAGAATCTTTTTGATAGATATTCATCAATTATTGGACTAGTTGAGAAGGAGCTGGCAGCAGAATTAATTCACGATGACCTGCGAAACGAGGCGCATTGGGTCAAAGGACAGACTGCGTTCGAACAAGGGAAACTCTCCAATCTGGATCGGATGATCCGCTTTGACATTGAAAACTATCTGCCTGGAGATTTATTGGTGAAAGCAGATAGTGCGTCAATGGCAAATAGTCTGGAATTGAGATCACCACTGCTTGATGTAAATGTCGTGGAATGGGCATTAACTTTGCCAGATAAATACAAAATCAAGAAGTTTGAAACAAAGCACATTTTGAAAGACATTGCCCGGAAGCAGGTGCCTTCATATTTGGTTGATAGACCAAAAATGGGTTTTGCTATTCCGAGAGCGCGATGGTTAAGGGAAGAACTTAGGGAAATGAGCTTTGATCTATTAACTGACAAAACAGCGCAAAATCGCGGTTGGTTCAAACCCAAGGTAGTAGCTCGAGTACTCAACGAACATCAATCGGGGATAGACAAGGACCATGTAATTTGGCCGATGATCATGCTAGAGCTTTGGGCTAGAAATTGGCTCGATTCTTGATCAATTTTAAGTAAAGCTCTTTGTGGTCTTTACTTAAGCGTTCAGAGCTGAATCTTGATTGAGTAAAATTACGGGCCGAATTACCCAAATCCTCTCTAAGCTTCGCGCTATCAGCCAGAATTTTTATTGATTGAGCAATCTCGCCTGATTGAAAACCAGTTAACAATCCAGTTTGGTTATGAATTACAACTTCATTCACTGATCCAACATTTGTTGACACCACGGGGATACCAAACATTCCGGCCTGGATTAAACTAATCGGAGTGCCCTCATTATCAGATGTCAAAACTACGATATCTGACGCTGACAAAACTAGCTCGATGTTTGATTGCCAACCTAGCAAATCAACAGGTAGTGACTCATGCTCAATTCTGTTTCTCATGTAGTCATAGAAGTCACCTTCCCCAGCAACAAAAAACTGCACATCTGGAGACAATAATTGTAATTCAGATACCACATCAAGAAATCTGTCTGGTCTTTTTATTTGTGTGATTCGACCTATAAATGCACAGTGAATTTTCTTGGGATTCAAGCCTAATTGGATTTTTGATTTGAACTTCTCCAGCGGAGCCCCTAGTGTGATACCTGGGGGCATTACACCGAACTTTCTTAATTCTCCTATATTTCTATCTAACAAATCTTGCCTTACTTGTTCACCTACCGCGAGCAAATATGTAGAAAATTTCGCAAGAACATATTCTGCCAGTACTACAAGATTAGTTTTGTTCTTTGAAAAATAACCTTTGAGTAAATGGCCATGAAAAGTGTGGATACGAATAGACCTATGACCTGAAATGATGGAAGCTACGCGTCCTAAGAATCCCGCTTTAGCAGTATGAGTGTGAATTATGTCGGGCTTGAATTTTCTAATCGCTTTTGCAAGAAAAAAAAGAGCTCTAATGTCACTTGTGGCGCTAATGTGGCGACCAAGTCCGGGAACCCTGGTAACGCGAAGATCTGTCGCCGAAGTCTCTAGATAATCAAGTTCGTCCGGTGTGCAAAATCCTGCATATAGTCTGTGCTCAAAAATCTCAGAATCAAGATTCCTCATCAATCCAGCGACTTGAACAGCCGGTCCTCCCACATTCATGCGGGCGATTACACGCATGACCTTAATCGGGGGCTCTAATCTTGGAATCACTTGGCAATAGTGCTACAAATCCAATGTGTTATCCATGCATGGCTCAAGTTTCGTTAAATTATCTGTACTTTTAGGTAGTCTAAGGCAATGCCACAAAATGAAAAATCCAAAATTCTTGCCATTATAGGTCAAGGATATGTCGGCTTACCGTTAGCTATGTCTGCAGTAGGCGCAGGCTGGAAAGTCATCGGGATTGATTCATCAGAGACTAAAGTTCGTGGGATAAATGATGGGATAAGCCCAGTAGAAGACATTGACAATTTCCAGTTAGCCTCTGCAATCTCGACTGGAAAATACTCAGTTACATCAGATGTTAACTCAGTCGGTTTAGCCTCAGTGGTCGCTATTTGCGTCCCCACACCATTAGATGCAAAGCGTGAGCCTGATACCTCCATTTTGGAGTCTGCTGCTCAATCAATTGCTCCTCACCTTAACTCTGGAACCTTAGTTATTTCTGAGTCAACATCTTATCCAGGTACTTTGAGAAATTTGATTATTCCAGTTATTGAAAGGTTTAAGAAGAGCGAAACATCTGGTTTGAAGTTTGCTAGCGCGCCAGAGAGGGTGAATCCAGGTGACAAGAAATGGAGTATGACAAATACTCCAAGATTAGTTGGTGGCATGGATAACTTTTCAACTAATGCAGCGATGGAATTCTACCGAACATTTTGTCAAGAAGTTATTAGAGTGGATTCCCCGGAAGTAGCAGAAGCAGCAAAGTTGCTGGAGAATACCTTTCGCCTTGTAAATATAGCTTTAATTAATGAATTTACCCAGATTTGTAATGCTGCAGACATAAATGTTCATCAGGTGGTTGATGCAGCTTCAACCAAGCCTTACGGATATATGCCGTTTAAGCCGGGTGTTGGTGTGGGCGGGCATTGTATCCCTGTCGATCCACTGTATCTGACTTGGTGGAGTAAAGGATTAGGTATAACAGCTAATTTAGTTTTAAGTTCAGATAAAATAAACTCAAAGATGCCTGAATTCGTAGCCAAAAAAGCGCTGGCTTTGATTTCGAACAAGAAAGAAAATCCGAATGTTCTAATTCTTGGTGTGGCTTATAAACCCGGAATTAGTGATCTGCGAGAGACGCCAACAAATGCATTGCGGAGCTCTTTAGTTTCAATGGGAGCAAATGTTGGATGGATTGATCCACTTGTTTCGGAGTGGGATGGTGACACACCAGTTGATTACGAATGGGATTGTGATGTTGCGATTGTAGCGACGAACCAACCAGGATTAAATTTAGAAAAGCTAATCGCAAGAGATGTCAAGATATTGGATTGTACAAATTCATACGCTGGGAGAAAAGGCGTTACACTCTTATAGTGCAATTTCGCGCGCGATGTCTTCAATGATTTGATCTAGATTTCTGGATGGCTGCCAATCAACCAATTTCTTAATTAAATCTAGGTTAGGAACTCGTCTTTCCATATCCTCAAACCCAGGACCGTAGGCATCTTCATATCTAATGTATTTAATTACGCTCGAGGAGTGTGTTTTCTCGATAACCAGTTTGGCCAAAGAATTAATGGAAATTTCATAATTGTTTCCGATGTTGACCACTTGTCCAATGGTTTTTGGTGAAAATGCGACCAGACAAAGAGCTTCCACAACATCACTCACATGTGCAAAACAACGAGTCTGTTCCCCATTTCCATAAATTGTGATTGGCTCATTCTTAATCGCTGCTTCGATGAACCTTGGCACCACCATTCCATAATTTCCAAGCTGTCTAGGTCCGACGGTATTAAAGAAACGTACTATTCGTGATTCTAAATTTTTTTCAATAAAATATGCATATGCAAGAGATTCATCGATGGCCTTCGCCTCACTGTATGACCATCGCAAGGTTGTTGGACTTCCCAGGATTCTGTTGTCTTTTTCCTCAAGGGAATCTGAGATGTTCTTTCCATAAACTTCACTACTACTTGCAATCATAATTGGAGTTTTGTTTTGAGATGCTGCTTCAAGAACATTTTCCGTACCTCTAATATTAGTCAATAAACTCTCAAGCGGTTTCTTGACAATGTTAAAGACCCCGACTGCAGCTGCTAAGTGAAACACGTAATCAGATTCAGAAACCAATTTATTTACTAAATCAATGTTTAAAATTGAATCCTCGACGTATTTAATTTTTTTGCTAAAAACAAGCTCTTGAATATTCTCAAGTCGTCCCGTGGAAAGGTTATCCAATACTGTTACGTTATGACCTTCGCCGACTATCTTATCCGTCAGGTGCGAGCCAATAAACCCGGCTCCTCCAGTGATCAAAATTTTCATTTTCCGAGTGTAGTTCATAAATCTATTGATGTAGAGATGTAACGCCTAATTCAAGATCTACAAGGTGTGTTAACAAGCCTAAAGTCCCATTAACTTTGCCTGATAATCAAAGTCTGGTACAGCATTTCTCACGAAATCAAATTTTCCGACAGCCTTAACAACACCTTCAGCCATGTAAACAACTTGATCAGCACTTCTTACAGTTGACAGGCGATGTGCAATTAGAATTACAGTGATTTGTCCGCGCATTGAATCAATTGATTTTGAAATACTTGCTTCTGTCTCTCCATCTAATGCGCTGGTTGCCTCATCGAGTACTAATAATTTAGGGGCAGTAAACATGGCCCTAGCTATTCCTAAACGTTGTCTCTGACCCCCACTTAATTTTGCACCCCGTTCTCCAACCTGCGTATCGATTCCAAGTGGTAGCTCTGAGACAAAGTTATCAAGCTGCGCCACTTTGATCGCATTTAAGACAAGCTCATCGGTGGCTAGATCTAGTGGGTACCCAAGTGCAACATTCTCCCGAATAGTTCCTGAGACAATTGCAACGTCTTGGGGGACATACGCAATCGCTCCTGGCCATTTTCGTACTGATATTGAAGGTGACTTGCCTGACAGTTCAATGCTTCCTTCATTTGGTACTAAGACTCCTAAAAGGACGTCTATTAAAGTTGTTTTACCCGCACCTGATGGGCCAACAATTGCCACGGATGATCCTGCCGAAATTTTTAAAGTTACATCACTAATTGCAGGTTTCACATTTCCAGGGTACGTCAACGATAGATTTTTAGCGGAGACTTCTGGCTCAAAACCTGAATGGAGCAAATCTAAATTTGTGTGGATGACCTTCTCGATTGGTGCGTTTCCTAGACTTTCAATTAGTTCTAGAGTCGGGGTAGCCGCACCCATGCTTGACCTAATCTGTAGCGAGCTCTGCTGTACACGTAATACTGCTGGAGCAATTCTTGTTCCAGCAGCGAGGAAGATTGCAATAGTGGCAACTGCTCGAGCAGTATCCTCGTAAACAAACTGGAAAGCTCCTATTAATAGCGCACCAATAATTATTGTTGACTCAATAATGTACTTACTCAAGTAAGGCATTATTCCTAGCTGTGCAGACGCATCTGCTAGCTTAAATCTGATCTTGCCTATCTCTTGCGCGTAATAATCTCTTCGATCCTTCACGACTGACTCTCTATAGGTAGATAAGACTTCAATAATTTTTTCATTACTCTGAATGGTTAAATTCGAGTTCAACAAACCTAGATCTTTAGCGCGGAGATTTAGATACTTGTACAAAAGCAATCCAATCATTGTGAATATCGCAAAAGTGCCGATAGAGGTGAACGGATCGACAATAAAAAGTCCAATTGCCATAATGAACAAAAGAGAAATATCAGCGAGCAGCACCACAGTTGTGGCTAACACTTGCAAAGTTATGAGCATTACTCCATTAGTAACTGCAAACAGCGAGTGTTGACTAGTTTGACTTTGTATTGTGAGTAACGGTTGTGAGAGTAGTCTGGAAACTAATTCCGAAGAGATCATCGCTCCTCTTCGGCTGAGAAAAAAAAGTATCCGTCGTGTAAAAAACATGGAAAGAATTGTTCGGCCAACTAGCAAAAATAGAGCAATCAGGCTTAGAAATATTGCTTGCGTTTGGAAATCCAGAGAAGAAATTCCCAGAAATGCAAGAATGTCTTCAA
>Ga0214919_10007988_pt1 | contig 14119 bp, 14 predicted proteins | sample LL1503_MetaG_FD_177994 | JGI IMG/M metagenome (GOLD analysis project Ga0214919, IMG submission 177994) | Freshwater microbial communities from Lake Lanier, Atlanta, Georgia, United States - LL-1503 | ecosystem: Environmental > Aquatic > Freshwater > Lake | place: USA: Georgia | collected...
ACTTTACCGCGCTTTTTTACGGTTGACGAGTTGCCCCGCTATAACAATTACTAAAGCTAAGAAAAACATCGATGAGCCGATGACGTTGGCTTGGGCTGGAATTCCACGGGCGGCGGCCACATAGACAAACTTCGGAAATGTGATGAGAGTGCCTGAGTTGAAGTTGGTAATGATGAAGTCATCGAATGAGAGCGAGAACGCCAGAAGTGCAGCCCCTGCAATTCCAGGTGCTACTAAAGGAAGCGTTACCCGGCGGAAAGTCTCTAGCTCATTGGCGTAGAGATCCATCGCAGCTTGCTCCAGCCGTGGATCAAGGCTTGCAATACGCGCCTTAACTGTGACCACAACAAAAGAGATGCAAAACATTACGTGCGCAATAACAGTTGGCCAAAAACCTGGGTTGATTTTAAAGACCAGAAAAAGTGAGAGCAGTGATGCACCCAAAACAATTTCAGGAGTCGCCATCGGTAAGAAGATAAGTAGATTCGAACTTGAGCGGCCTCTAAATTGATAGCGTCCAATCGCAAAGGCGATCATCGTTCCTAGAATTGTTGCAAAAGTTGTTGCAAGTAACCCAATCTTTATTGAATTACCTAAAGCACTGCATACCTCTGGTGCGCCACAAGGGTTCTTCCAGTTATTTAAGGTGAAGCCTTTCCAAATTAAATTACTCTTACCTGAATCGTTAAAAGAAAAAGCAAAAGTATAAGCAACTGGAATAAAGAGATAAGTAAATCCAAAAATCATATAAATACGTAGAAGGTTGCGCCCAAACCACCGCGAAAAACGAGCTTTAATTGGAATCGATGGAATAGTGGCATCCTTAATGTTGGTGCTCATACCAACTCCTCCGTTCCTGCTTTACGGATATAAAGAGTTACTAAAATCAGAATTGCTGCCATCAAAGTAAAGGAGAGGGCAGCGGCAGTCGGGTAGTCCACAATCTTGAAATACCTTGACTCAATAACGTTACCAATCATCTTGGAGTTTGGGCTACCAAGAATTGAAGCATTAACGTAATCGCCTGCTGCCGGAATAAAGGTCAGCAAAGTTCCTGCAACTACACCTGGCATTGAAAGTGGGACCGTGACTCGTCGAAATGTTGTTAAAGCATTGGCGTATAAATCACCCGACGCCTCAATAGTGCGCGGATCAATACGCTCGAGAGAGGCATAAAGAGGCAAAGTCATAAATGGTAAGAAGTTATACGTCATGCCCGCTACCACTGCTACCGAGGTGGAGGTAATAGTTGTCTGTTGACCCATTAAATGCAGAGATCTAAGCGTGGGAACAACAAAACCCTCTTCCCCCAGAATCTGCTTCCAAGCAATAGTACGCAGCAAGAAAGATGTAAAGAAAGGTGCGACAACCATCACCAACAAAATATTCTTAAATTTCCCCGACTTAAATGCAATTGCATAGGCAAGTGGATAAGCAATTGCAAGGGCAAATATCGTTGAAAACGTTGCAAAAATAAATGAGCGAGCAAATTGATCACGGTTATCTAAAAATGCGTTGACATAGTTGCTAAAAGCAAAGCTCTGTTCATACTGGCCAGTGTCTCCTCCGGAAACCGGAGTTTGTGTTGATGTCTGAGCAAGGTTGACGATAGGCAGAATAAAAAAAGTAAAGAGGAAGGCAAAGCCAGGAAATAGTAAGAGGTAAGGAACGCGGACCTTTGGCAAGGTGAAGTTCATTACTCGCCGATCTCCTCAGGATTGACTTCAGTACCGGCCTCGATATCTTCATCTCCTCGCAACCCAAAAGTAAAACTCGGCTCCCACGAAATAATTACTTCTTCGCCCTTGTTAAATGGTGGAACTCCATCATCGTTTTGCTCAAAGACCATTAACTCTTGCCCCCATGGCATGGCAACGACGTATTGCGTACTTACGCCGATATATGAAACATCTTCAATTCGTCCCCCGGTGAGTGTATTTCCACGAACCGCTGTGCCCGTGCGTGAAATTCTAAATTTTTCAGGGCGGATACCTGCATACAGTGAACTATCTACTGCATGGCTACGATTCTTAGGCATAGAGATTTTCTGCCCGAATAAGTCGATAACTAAATTATCGCCATCATTGCCATCAATCTTGCCTTTAATTAAGTTGGACTGACCTAAGAAGTTAGCTACAAATGCAGTCTCTGGATCATCATATAAATCAGCAGGTGAACCCATCTGTTCGATTTTGCCCTCATTCATCACCGCAATGGTGTCAGCCATAGTCATGGCTTCTTCTTGATCATGAGTAACGTGAACGAAAGTAAGGCCAACCTCGCGCTGAATCCACTTAAGCTCAATCTGCATCTGGCGGCGTAGCTTCAAATCGAGCGCACCTAATGGTTCATCGAGGAGCAATAATGCTGGGCGATTCACAATTGCGCGGGCAAGTGCGATGCGCTGCTGCTGGCCGCCTGATAACTGTGTTGGTTTACGCTCTGCCAAATGAGGTAGTTCGACGAGACTCAAAACTTTATCTACTTGTTCTTTAACATCTTTTATTCCACGTCGGCGTAAACCGAAAGCGATATTTTCAAAGATTGTTAAGTGTGGAAATAGCGCATAGTTCTGAAAAACTGTATTAATCGGACGCTGATACGGACGTGTTGTCGTAATATCAGTCTCACCCAAATGAATACTTCCAACTGTCGGTTCTTCCAGCCCTGCCACCATGCGAAGCGTTGTGGTTTTACCGCAACCTGATGGCCCAAGAAGTGCAAAGAAGGAACCCTTGGGAATTGTCAGCGTTAAATCATCAACAGCTTTAAAATCTCCGTAGGATTTAGTGATTCGCGTTAAACGTAAATCACCACGCGCATTGATTGGATCAATAGACACTAGTTGCCTTGAGCCTTTTGGAAAGCCTCTGACCATGATGTCTCTTCATCGGGAGTCAATGAACGGAAGACCTGAAGGCGAGAAGAGGTTTTTTCCGTTGGGAAAATGTACTCACTCTTTGCCAGCTCTGGAGCAATCTTTTCCATCTCAACCTGTGCGCCCTTTACTGGACATACATAATTGACGTAAGCGGCAACTTCGGCAGCAACTGCTGGGTCATAGTAGTAATTAATAAGCTTTTCAGCATTTGCCTTACCCGCAGCTGAGGCAGTGGAAGGAATCATTAAGTTATCACCTGAAATTGTTCCGCCAGATTCAGGGATAGCAAAGTCAAACTTGCCTGCATTCTCACTGGAAAGAATGAACATGTCACCGGACCAACCAATTACTGCAGTTGCATCACCAGATGTTAAATCTTGAGCGTATTCATTGCCCTTAACTCCACGAATCCATCCATCTTTAATCTTCTTAGCCATAAAATCAACTGCATTCATGAACTGCGCTTCAGTTACCTTTGTAATATCTACACCTTGTGCCATTAAAATAACTCCAATGGTGTCGCGCATTTCAGTGAGAACGACGATCTTTCCCTTATTTTGCGGGGCAAAGAGCTGATCAAGTGTGTGAATTCCCTTGGGATTCTTTTCAACGTTCCAACCAAAGCCAGCCATGATGCCCTGCCATGTGAGGGATGATTCGCGGTTTGGATCATATGAAGGTGATTTTAACGAATCCAAAATGTTTCCGTGGTTCGGAATATTTGCGAGGTCAAATTTTTGTGTGTAACCCAAACGAATCCAACGCGCTGCCATCCAGTCAGTTGGAGTGACAACGTCATAACCAATATCTTCGCCAAGTTTTAATTGAGCTTGAACTTTTCCAAAGAACTCATCGTTATCGTTGTAGTCTTCAAAATACTTCGCATCAATTCCAGTCTCTTTTGAAAACTTTTCAAGAGTTGGATACTTCTTGGTCTTGGCATCAAAGTCTAAATACAGCGGCCAGTTACCCCATCGAACAGTCTTAGCGCTTGAAGCACTATCTCCACCTGAACCACCACATGCAGCAAGTAAGCCCGCTGCGCCCAATCCTCCTGCGCCAGCTAAAACTCCGCGGCGAGATATGCGAGCGCCAAGAATTGAACGCGCTTCTGGTGAGAGTGGGTGCTCTGTTGCCATTGTGGGTTGCTCCTTATTTGTGGTTGCTGCTGGCGCACATACTATGCCCCGAGATTAGTCATTACGTGCTTAATTCGTGTGTAATCTTCAAAACCATAGGCTGATAAATCCTTGCCGTATCCAGAGCGCTTGAATCCCCCGTGAGGCATCTCGGCTACAACTGGAATATGGGTATTGATCCAGACACAACCAAAGTCAAAGGCCTTGGCCATTCGCATTGCACGGCCATGGTCCTTGGTCCATACGCTTGAGGCCAAACCGTAATCGACACCGTTGGCCTTAGCAACAGCATCTGCCTCATCACTAAATTTCTGGACAGTTATAACTGGACCAAAAATCTCATGCTGAATCATCTCGTCATCTTGATTGAGCCCGGCTACGACAGTTGCTGGGAAGAAGAAGCCTGGGCGATCGAGTGCACTGCCGCCCGTCATCACAGTTGCATGTGCCGGGACGCGATCTAGGAAGCCGCTGACTCGAGCCAGCTGGTTGGCGTTATTTACTGGACCTAAGAAGACATCCTCATCGGGTCCACCAATGGCCACCGCCTTGGCCTGCTCGGTTAAAAGCGCCACGAATTCCTCGTAAGCCGCGGCTTCAACAATGACGCGCGTAGCAGCCGTGCAGTCTTGACCTGCATTGAAATATCCGGCGATAGCAATTGCTTCAGCGGCGGCAGGTAAATCAGCATCGGCGAATACAACAACCGGGGCTTTTCCACCAAGCTCTAAGTGCACTCGCTTGAGCTGAGTTGCAGCTGATTGCGCTACTTGAATTCCTGCTCCGACAGATCCTGTAATCGAGACCATGTCGGGACGTTTGTGCTCTACAACTGCACGACCTGTTTCGCGCTCTCCACATACAACATTGAAAACACCGGCTGGTAAAAACTCTGACATGAGTTGCGCCATCCATACAGTTGAAGCAGGAGTTGTATCACTTGGCTTCAATACAACTGTGTTACCAGCTGCGATTGCCGGCGCCCATTTCCAAACGGCCATCATCATTGGATAGTTCCATGGTGTTACTTGCCCAATAACTCCCACTGGTTCGCGGCGAATCATTGATGTCATGCCTGGCATATATTCACCGGCAGATTTTCCTTCTAAGTTTCGTGCAGCACCTGCGAAGAAACGTATTTGATCAACCATCGGTGGTACTTCTTCCGATGTCGTTAAAGATTTTGGCTTTCCGGTATTGCGGCATTCAATCTCAATGACCTCTGATTGACGCTCTTCAATTGCATCGGCAATTTTTAATAGCGCGCGTTGCCGTTGCGATGGTGTTGAATCTCTCCAACCAGGAAATGCATTACTTGCTGCGCTAAAAGCGGCATCAACATCGGCAGCATTAGAATGCGGTGCGGTTGCAAATGCCTCACCGGTTGATGGATTGATAAGTATCGTCGTCTCTCCGGACGTGCTGTCGACAGAGTGACCATTAATAAAGTTCGTTAACTTTTCCATAGCCGTGAGCCTACCAAGTGCGGGAAAAGCTAACTAGTCGGTTCTGGTTTTTTCCGCCGCCGCTAATTGGCCACACGCGCCATCGATTTCGCGGCCTCGGGTATCTCGAACAGTTACGGGCACGCCATACCCTTCCAGGATTCGAACAAACTCTGCCTCGTCTTCGCGCCTAGAAGCCGTCCATTTTGAGCCAGGAGTGGGGTTGAGTGGGATTAAATTGACGTGGGCGTTGCGATTTTTTAGCAGACGGCCCAATAAATCTGAGCGCCATGATTGATCATTAATATCGCGAATAAGGGCGTATTCAATGGAGTATCGCCGACCCGTCTTCTTCTCATATGCATCGGCAGCGGCCAGCACTTCTTTAATCTTCCACCGTGAGTTAATGGGGACCAATGTGTCGCGCAGTTCATCATCTGGTGTGTGCAAAGAAACTGCCAATGTAACTGAAAGACCTTCTTCGGTTAATTTCTCAATTCCATTGACCAGTCCAACAGTTGAAACTGTAACCGAGCGAGCACTAATTCCAAGGCCATCGGGTGCAGGATCAATAATATTGTGAAGGGTTCGCACGACCGCGTTGTAATTAGCTAAAGGCTCACCCATTCCCATAAATACAATATTTGATAATCGCGTTGGTCCGCCCGGAAGTTCACCGTTGGCGCATGCACGGGCTGCAGCCACAATCTGTTCTGTGATTTCACCGGCACTCAAATTACGAGTGAGTCCAGCTTGTCCGGTTGCACAGAATGGGCATCCCATTCCGCACCCGGCTTGCGAAGAAATACAGACTGTTACGCGATCGGTGTAGCGCATTAATACGCTTTCAACCAAAGTTCCATCATGTAACTTCCATAAATCTTTACGAGTCATACCGTCATCACATGTAACGGATCGAACTAGCTCAATCAGCTTTGGTGTTAATTGGTCGGCGATACTTTGACGCATCTCTGCGGGAATATCAGTCCAGGTTTGTGGGTCATCTGCTAAATGTGAAAAATAATGCGTTGCAACTTGAGTCGCTCTAAATGCTGGCAGACCCAAAGTCTTGGCAACTTCACGGCGTTCTTGCGGTGAATAATCGGCTAAGTGCTTAGGAACCTTTTTACGTTGAACTGGTTCATCAAAAACTAAATTAACTTCAGGGATACTCATAACCACGCTTTCACGAGCTCAAGGGCTAACCACAACGCCGGTGCTGAGATTAAAACTGAATCGAGACGATCTAACATTCCGCCATGGCCAGGCAGCAGCGATCCCATATCTTTAAGGGCTAAATCACGCTTCATTGCGCTCTCGATTAAGTCGCCACATGTTGCGGTAAAGACAATCATTAAGCCAACCACCACGCCAATCCACCAATGCATATTCATGATGTAGGTAAAGGCCAAAATTCCACCAGTGACTGTAAATACCAAAGAGCCAATAAGGCCTTCCCAGCTCTTTTTTGGACTGATCATTGGGACGAGTGGATGTTTGCCGAATAAAACTCCAACAATGTAGCCAAAGGTGTCGTTACAACCAACTAATACAACGAAGGTCATAACGCGCTCTAAGCCTGTGCTGGTTCGGGCGAGAAGAATGAGAAAGCCACCCAGGAATGGTAAATAGAGAACAGAGAAAACCGTGGCGGTAGCACTTGCAACAAAGCCTTCTGGGCCTTTCGTAAGTAATTGAATGAGTAGAACCGGAAGCGCAATTGCAGTTGCAACTGCAAGGCCTGCAACTCCCCCGTTCCATGTTGCATATGAAAGCGCTAATGAAGCGAGAATAAGTGCGTTTATGGAAAGATAGATTCCACGGACTTTAAAAGCTCGCACAATTTCACGAATTCCAAGCAAAACCGCGGTGGCGACCACACAAGCGAATATCTCACGATGATAGGCAAGTGCGAACCAGATCAAAGCGATTAATGAAAGCGATACGGCGATAGAAGGAAGGAGTTTTCTTCCTGCACGTTTATTGATCGCATCATTAATCGAATGAATATCAGACATTTACGTAAAACTCCTTAGATTTCTAGGAGTTCGGTCTCCTTATGCTTAAACATCTCATCGACCTGTGCGACATGGTCTGCAGTAATTTTCTCAAGCTCTTTTTCACCACGCGCAACATCGTCTTTTCCGACATCGCCATCTTTTTCCATCTTTTCGATAGCTTCTTTAGCTGCACGGCGGATATTGCGCATGGAAATTTTTGAATCTTCAGCCTTACCCTTGACGACCTTGATGTATTCCTTACGTCGCTCTTCAGTGAGTTGAGGAAAATTAATTCGGATTAATGAGCCATCACTGGAAGGATTTACGCCTAGATCTGAATCTCGAATAGCTTTTTCAATATTAGCCATTGCACCCTTATCAAATGGCGCGATAGTTGCCATGCGTGCTTCAGGAACTTGAATCGATGCTAACTGTGAAAGCGCAGTATATGTACCGTAGTAATCAACCATGATCTTATTAAATAGCGATGGGTGAGCACGACCGGTACGGATTGAAGCGAAATCATCTTTTGCAACCTCAACAGCCTTGCCCATCTTGGTATCTGCATCCTTAAGGACACTGGCTACATCTGACATCGTTGCTCCCTTTTCCGGCGGCCTCAATCGCTTAAGCGACCAAGGTTCCAATCATCTCACCGCGAACTGCGCGACCAATATTTCCATTTTTCATTAAATCAAAGATCACGATCGGCAGTTGATTCTCACGGCAGAGCGCAAAAGCTGCTGCATCGGCTACAGCTAATGACTTTGATAAGACTTCGCTATAAGTAATGCTGTCGTACTTAGTTGCCGTTGGATCCTTTTTTGGATCTGCGCTATAAACGCCATCGACACCACTCTTAGCAAGCAGTAGTGCCTCTGCGCCAATTTCTAATGCGCGTTGAGCTGAGACAGTATCGGTGGTGAAGTAAGGCATTCCAGCGCCTGCTCCGAAAATTACAACGCGGCCTTTTTCTAAGTGACGAATGGCACGCAGTGGAACATAAGGTTCGGCAACTTGTCCCATAGTGATTGCTGTCTGAACGCGAGTTTGTACGCCCTCTTTTTCAAGGAAATCTTGGAGTGCTAAACAGTTCATTACCGTTCCAAGCATTCCCATGTAATCCGCACGCGCACGATCCATACCGCGCTGTTGCAGTTCTGCCCCACGGAAGTAATTTCCGCCGCCAACAACAATGGCAACTTGTACGCCAGTTCGTGCTACATCGGCGATTTGTTTAGCAATATCTTGAACAACATCGGGGTCAACACCAATGCCCTTGGCTCCGCCAAAAACTTCTCCAGAAAGTTTAAGGAGCACCCGCCGATACGTTCCTCGTGTACCGGGCATGAGTGCTCCTTATAACTAGTAGGTCGTTATGTAAATCTTAAGCGTTAACCCTTTAAAGCCTATTGACCCACGCGGAAGCGATGGAAAGCCTTAACAGCTGTTCCTGCCTCATCGAGAATCTGCTTCACGGTCTTCTTGGCATCTTTAGCAAAGGACTGCTCAATGAGTGAGACTTCCTTTACAAAGCCAGTCACACGACCTTCAACAATCTTGGAAAGGGAGGCCTCAGGCTTACCCTCTTCAATAGCTGTCTCGTGTGCAATGCGGCGCTCATTTTCGATCAGATCTGCCGGCACATCTTCGCGATTAACGAACTGTGGCGCAAAGGCTGCGATGTGTTGCGCAATATCTTTTCCAACTTCGCCAGCATCTTTAGCTAACTGAACAAGTACGCCGACCTGTGGTGGTAGATCAGGACTTGTGCGGTGTAGATAGATTCCAACTGGTGAGTCTTTAAGAACTGCAATGCGACGAACTTCAATCTTCTCGCCCAACATTGCATTGGCTTCATCAACGACTGATTGAACAGTGCTTCCGCTGGCCATAGTCGATGCAAGGAATGCCTCGACTGAATCTGATTGAGCATTTTGTAGATGGGCAAGAAGCTCATCGGCAAGTGCAACAAATCGATCGCCCTTGGCAACGAAATCTGTCTCACAGTTCAGTTCTAGCATTACGCCAAGGTTGCCCTCGACCTTTGCTACAACTGCGCCGTTTGATGTCAGACGTCCTTCGCGCTTAGTGACTCCCTTGAGTCCCTTAACACGAATCAAATCGATCGCCTTGTCGTAATCGCCTTCTGCTTCATCGAGTGCCTTCTTGCAATCAAGCATTCCCGCAGCAGTTGCCTCGCGAAGTCTCTTTACATCGGCAGCTGTATATGCAGCCATAGTGATTATTCTCCTTCTACTGGCTCGGATGCAGGCACTTCTTCTGCAATCGCTACTTGAGCTGGAACCTCGGACGAAGGAACGTCACTTGTTGGTTGGGACAAAGCAATCTCTTTTTCCCAGTCAGCCATAGGCTCGCCGGCAGCAACTTCTGCTGGTGCATCAGACTTAGTCTCTTCCTTAACCACTGCAGAGCGTGCGGCAAGGCCAGCAACAATCGCGTCAGTGATAACACGAGTAAGCAGACCGATTGAACGGATTGCATCATCGTTACCAGGGATCTTGTAATCAACTTCATCTGGATCACAGTTTGTATCCAAGATTGCAATAACTGGAATACCAAGCTTTTTAGCTTCTTGAACCGCTAAGTGCTCTTTCTTTGTATCGACTACCCAGATTGCTGAAGGCAACTTGGTCATGTGACGAATTCCGTCGAGGTTCTTGAAAAGCTTTTCGCGTTCGCGGCGAAGCATCAAAAGCTCCTTCTTTGTAAGAAGAAGATCGTTGGTGTTCTCAAGTGCTTCTAGCTCCTTGAGACGCTGAATACGCTTGTACACAGTTGGGAAGTTAGTAAGCATTCCGCCTAACCAGCGCTCAGTAACGGTTGGCATACCAACGCGTGCTGCTTGCTGAATGATTGGCTCGTGTGCTTGCTTCTTAGTTCCAACAAAAAGAATGTGACCGCCTTTAGCGACCGTATCCTTCACGAACTCATATGCACTATCGATAAGTGCGAGTGATTGCTGAATATCGATGATGTAAATTCCGTTGCGCTCGGTGAAAATAAAGCGCTTCATCTTTGGGTTCCATCGACGAGTCTGGTGTCCGAAGTGGACTCCGCTGTCGAGGAGCTCTCGCATTGTTACAACTGCCATGACGGCATACTCCTTCTTAGGTTTTGTGTGCATGCAGCACGAACAAAACCCGCTCGGTTGTGGCTTAACTATTTGTTAAGCCCGTCGCACTGAGAGTCATCGACCGAATAAACGGACCGAGATGATTCACCTGGCCCTAAGGCCAAGGCAGTGCTGAGATGTCACCAGCGGATTGCTCTGCTGGTGCAGGTGGAATCTTACCTGAGGTAGGCGAGCAGATTTACCGCCCGATGAGGCGCAAAAGCCCCCATGCTGTGATGCGAAGGATGGCCTCAATGGCGATCGAGAAGGACATTTTTGATTGGCCATGGGCACGCTCGATGAAGGTAATCGGTATCTCTCCGACCGATCCCCCGCATGCGATAGCCCGCCGGGTCATCTCGATCTGAAAGCAATAGCCCTCACTCTTAATTGTAGAAATATCCATCCTCCGTAAAAGCTGCGCGTTATAAATTCGAAAGCCAGAGGTTGTGTCTTTTACATTCAGGGATAACAAAAGATTGGCATAGATATTTGCACTCTTTGATAAGTATTCGCGGAACATACTCCAATTTTCGATCGCCCCATCGGCTACCCATCGAGAGCCAATCAAAAGCTCGCTGGTGCCGATCCACTCCATCATTGTCTTTAAATCTTCGACTCTATGTGAACCGTCGGCATCCATCTCAATCACGGTGGAATATCCGCGCTCTAGTGCAATTGCAAAACCCGTTCGATAAGCATTTCCTAATCCCATTTTTTCAGAACGCGATACGACTTCAACTCCGTGGGCTAAGCAAAGCTGCGCCGTGCCGTCCGGAGAGCCATCATCGATTACTAAAATATCGACTGGCAACTTGTTGAGATCAACTAGAAGAGCGCCAATGCTTTCAACTTCATTATAAGTAGGAATGACAACTAAAGATTTATTCATGCTCGTGGGTGTGCCTGTTTAAATACTTTTTGCAATCGCGCAGTTGAAACGTGGGTATAAATCTGAGTTGTTGCAAGTGATGCATGGCCCAAAATTTCTTGCACTGTTCGCAGGTCTGCGCCGCCTTCTAATAAATGCGTGGCAGCTGAATGACGCAGTGCATGTGGCCCCATTCGCTCGATGCCCTCAATCGCCGATAGCGCTTCATACACAACGGTGCGAACTGTGCGTTGGTCGATACGTTTGCCACGTGCACCAAGAAAAACTGCATTGGCAGATTGCTCATTCACAAGTGCGGCTCTGCCATCTTGTATCCACGTTTGCAATGCAGTTACTGCTGGTCGCCCCATAGGTATCGTTCGCTCTTTATTTCCTTTACCTAGCACTCTTATTGTGTTGCGGTTGTAATCAATGTCCCCAATATCTAAGCCACATAGCTCTCCAACTCGCGCGCCAGTTGCATATAACAGTTCGAGCATCGCAACATCGCGCAGAGAAATGGGGGTCTCTTCCTCACCTGCGCGCGTTGCCATGGAATCCATCGCTAACTTTGCATCGTTTATATCTAAAATCTCAGGCAAGCTTCGATGACCCTTGGGAGTAGCAAGTGATACACCAACATCGGTTGCGATGTATTTGTTCTTAAGCGCCCACTTAGTAAATAGGCGAACCGAAACTGCTCGGCGAGAAAGAGTTGTACGCGCTCCCCCTTTCACTTGCTGGTTAGCAAGCCATGAACGCAGATGGGCTAACTGCAAATCTGAAATGGCGGTGACTCCGAGGGCCTCAAGATGCTGCAACAAGGATGTTAAATCGCCCATGTAGGCCCGGATCGTATGGATAGAAAGACTGCGTTCGACTTCTAAGTGGCGTTGAAAAGTAACTAGCAACTCTTCAAATTGATCGCTCACAGGTAAAACTTTACTCGGGGCTCGTGCGTAAGAGTCTGATTTTTAGGCTGGACCGACTGCAAGCCTCCAGAATTCGGCCTCACATTCGAATGGGCGTGCTTGGTCATTGACTGGACATGGGCTACCCTCACTCCAGTCAACCTGGGGCTAGCACTCATCACAGCCTCACTCCCAATTGCCAGGAGCCGCACGTGAAGCTGAAAACCCTCTCCACTATTGTGCTCTGTCTATCAATCTTTATTAGCCCGCTCACTACTCATCCAGCCGTAGCGATAACTCCGAAATGCCCCATCTTTGATTTCAAGCAGATGTTCATCGCCGATTTCACTACTGGCAGCAAATGGGACAACAGCAGCGGAGACCTACGTATTACGTGGTCTTCGCGATCCACATCTATTTACGATGAGACTATCGCTCGACCATTTAGCGACAAGGAAAATGCCTGGATCCGAATCGCATTTAAAAGCTGGGACAATGCGTTAGATACTGTTTCATTTCAAGAAGTAGAACCAACGGCATCACCAGATATTGTCATTGGCTTTGTCCCTCTGAAGCCATCTGCTATTCAATTAAACGCAATGGGGTTTTGGAATACATGGATTGCAGATGGAATACGCTACAAAGCAACTATCAAATTAAAAGCCTCTGACATCAAATGGTTTTCAAATAAAAACCAATTCATACATTCAGTACAACACGAACTAGGCAATGCCTTAGGTGTTGGTGATCTAAACCCTTCATCTGCATTCACGAGTGTCTTAGAAGACCCGTGGCAACCTCCCTACGGCCTATCCCATCTAAGCGACACAGACACCGCGATGATTCGTCAAATGTATGGCGAATCAACGTGCACGCCAATCCTGACAACTAAACCCTAATATTTCTGAGGCAGCGCAAAGGTTGCCTCCCCCGAAGTCTGGGAAGGCAACCAGCGCTGTTCAAATAACTCGCTAGAGCTATTTGACAGTTATGTATTTAATTGCAATGCCATCGATACTTACTCGGATTGTATCTTGGTGCCGCAGTGCAATCTTGGTCTTAACCAAACCACGGCCGCTAGAAGTGAGTTTTACTGAAGAGATTTCAACCCACTTCCTAACCTGCTTACCTTTAACTACGAATAAAGTGTTTACCGAGACAACAACTTTTCGATTACCGTACATATCGGCTAAGTCAAGGCTGATTGTCTTAGTCGGCCCTGCGCCTATGATTAACTTGATCGTATTGATCACAGACTTATCCATAGCTGCACCGCCACCGCCTTGCGAGGCGGCTGCATCTGCTGCGGCTTTCAGATCCGCTAGAGCTTTATCGGCTGCGGCTTTAGCATCGGTTGCGGCTTTCAGATCTGCTAGAGCTTTCTCTGAAACTGCTTTCAGATCTGCTAGAGCTTTCTCTGAAACTGCTTTCGCATCAGCTAGAAGATTATCGGCTGCGGCTTTAGCATCGCCTGCGGCTTTATCGGCTGCGGCTTTAGCATCGCCTGCGGCTCTATCTGCTGCTGCTTTAGCATCGGCTGCGGCTTTATCTGCTGCGGCTTTAGCATCGGCTGCGGCTTTATCTGCTGCGGCTTTCAGATCCGCTAGCGCTTTCTCTGAAGCTGCTTTCGCGTCAGCTAGGAGTTTATCTGCTGCGGCTTTATCTGCTGCGGCTTTATCTGCTGCGGCTTTATCTGCTGCGGCTTTATCTGCTGCGGCTTTATCTGCTGCGGCTTT
>Ga0214919_10007989_pt1 | contig 14119 bp, 12 predicted proteins | sample LL1503_MetaG_FD_177994 | JGI IMG/M metagenome (GOLD analysis project Ga0214919, IMG submission 177994) | Freshwater microbial communities from Lake Lanier, Atlanta, Georgia, United States - LL-1503 | ecosystem: Environmental > Aquatic > Freshwater > Lake | place: USA: Georgia | collected...
GAGTCATCTCCGCCGCCTTCAACGATCGTTGTCTCTTCCTTGCTGATTACAACCTTGCGAGCGCGACCTAGCAGTTCTAGTCCAGCGCTCTCTAGCTTCAATCCAACTTCTTCAGAGATAACTGTTGCACCAGTAAGGATTGCAATATCTTGCAACATCGCCTTACGACGATCACCAAAGCCAGGTGCCTTAACCGCAGCTGCGCGGAAGATTCCACGAATCTTATTTACAACAAGTGTTGCCAACGCTTCGCCTTCAACATCTTCAGCGATGATCGCAAGTGGCTTACCTGATTGCATTACCTTCTCAAGAACCGGTACTAGATCCTTGATATTTGAAATCTTTGAGTTAACGATCAACACGTAAGCATCTTCAAGTACTGCTTCCATGCGATCTTGGTCGGTTACGAAATATGGAGAGATATAACCCTTATCAAAGCGCATACCTTCAGTGAGCTCTAGCTCGAGACCAAATGTATTTGACTCTTCAACGGTGATAACGCCTTCCTTACCGACCTTATCCATCGCTTCAGCGATCATGTCACCGATAGTTACATCGGCTGCTGAGATAGATGCAGTAGCTGCGATCTGTTCCTTTGAATCAACGCTCTTGGCCATTGCTGCTAGTTCAGCAACGATGGCAGCAACTGCCTTTTCGATGCCGCGCTTTAGCGCCATTGGGTTTGATCCGGCAGCAACGTTGCGAAGTCCTTCGCGAACTAGTGCTTGTGCAAGAACGGTTGCAGTAGTTGTTCCATCGCCAGCGACATCATCTGTCTTCTTGGCAACTTCCTTAACTAGCTCTGCGCCGATCTTTTCCCAAGGATCATCAAGTTCAATATCTTTAGCGATTGAAACGCCATCGTTGGTAATTGTTGGGGCGCCCCACTTCTTTTCTAGAACAACGTTACGTCCGCGAGGTCCAAGGGTTACCTTGACTGCGTCAGCGAGGACGTTCATTCCGCGTTCTAGTCCGCGACGGGCTTCTTCATTGAAGGCAATCATCTTTGCCATGTAATTACTCCTTGTTTGTAACTCGTTTAGTGTTTAACTAATTGGGGCGTTTTATCACTCACACCCCGAGAGTGCTAACGCCAAATCTAGACGGTCTTATTCCCCGCCGCAAAACGAGGGTTGCAGTTACCGCGCAGAGCGCGCTCTCATGCGCGCCTCACGGAGGCGACGCAGGCGCTTAACGAGCATCGGAAAGGCGGCAAGGGCATCGTCCCGGTCGATCAGATCGTTTAGGAGTTGGTAGTAACGAGGAGCGGTGAGGTCAAAGAGCTCTTTGATTGCAGACTCTTTCGCACCGGCAAAGCGCCACCAGTTGCTCTCGAAATCAAGGATGCGTACTTCGAGGTCGGAAAGTGAAGACCCCTGCAACCCATTTATTTCCAAGTTATTTTCGAGCGCTGACATAAGTCAAATCTTAAACCAGTAGGTGTAGAAATTGTGGGATTTAGCCAGTGTTAGATTTTAAAGGGTATCCAGAATCAGCGAAATATCTGTGATCTTCGTCCAAGGGTTAACGATTGCAAAGCGCAATATCGCTTGTCCTTTATCTGATGATGGCGGGATAAAACCGATTTGATCGGCCAATAATTTATCGCTCCACTTTTGATAATCACTTGTCTCCCAACCCTTGCGAGTAAAGGCAACGATTGAAAGTTCGGGTTCGTGAATTAAATCTAAGTTGGGATGCTTTCGAACCAGATTGGCTGCTTCACGTGCCACGGTCAAGGTTTCTTCCATCGCCTCGGTGTAGGCATCTGTTCCGTGCGCAGCAAGTGAGAACCAGAAAGGTAATCCGCGCACGCGACGAGTTAAATGAATTGCGTAATCAGATGGTGACCAAGAATCGTCGTGCAGAGTTTCTAAATAAGAAGCATGTTGGGTATGCGTCGCTTTTGCAATCTCAGGGTTGCGATAGATAAGTGCACAAGCATCAAATGGCGCGAAGAGCCATTTATGCGGATCAACGATCAGCGAATCTGCTTTTTCAACGCCGTTAAATTTCGCGCGAACCGATGGCGCACAAAGCGCTGCTAAACCATAAGCACCATCGACGTGGAACCAGATATCGCGAGCGTGAGTCGCATCGGCAACGGTAGTTAAATCATCAATAATTCCGAGGTTTGTAGTGCCACCGGTTGCAACTACTGCAAATACGCGAGTTTGCGTGGTCGCATGTAATTCATCAATCGCTTTCGCAACAGCGTCACCGTGCATCTTGCGATCACTGCCTGGTTCGATCTTTAGTAAATCAACATCCATGATGTGTGCAGCGCTAGCTATTGAAGAATGTGCTTCTGCACTGCAGGCGATCGCCCAGCGCGTGGTATTTGGATATTTCTTACGAGCTGCAGCACGTGCCACAACTAAGGCAGAAAGATTTCCATTTGTTCCACCTTGTACAAATACACCACCAGCAGTTGCAGGAAGCCCCGCTAAATCTGCGATCCAACGCAGCGCTTGGTTTTCAGCAAAGACTGCACCGGCGCCTTCTTGCCAAGAGCCACCATAAAGTGAACTTGCACCGACTACCAGATCGAAGAGATTTGAATATTCGGTGGGCGCAGATGGAATAAATGCCAAGTTGCGGGGATGATCTGTTGAAATACAAGCCTTTGCTAAAACATTTGTAAATACTTCAAGCGCTTTATGACCACCTAAACCTTTTGCGGTGATCGTGCTTCCAACTTCGTTAAATAAATCTTCCGCAGTACGGGGTCCATCAAGTGGTGGATCATCCTTTAAGCGATGCAGGCTATAAGCCAAAATCTCTTTCGCAAGTTCTTCAACCTCAGCGTTAAAGGCGTGAATTGGCATGGTCGGTGCGGTTGGCCTTTCGAATCAGGTTGCGCATCATCGTTGGAAAGACGAAGACGTGGAAGGGGAGTACAAAGTACCAATACATCTGGCCACCTAAACCACGGGGAGAAAAAGTCGCCTCTTGCACGACAAGGCGGTTTGTCCCGTTATCGATCACGCTAAATTCCAGCCACGCTTTTCCGGGTAATACCATTTCTGCGTAAAGTTTTAAGCGCTTGCCGCGTTCTAACTCTTCTACCCGCCAGAAATCCAAACTGTCACCTACGTGCAGTGTTAGCGGATCGCGACGTCCGCGACGTAAACCGACTCCACCAACGATGCGATCTAACAATCCGCGCAAGTACCAAAGGTAATCTGCACCGTAGTAACCATTTTCACCGCCGATACTTTCAATCGCCTGCCAGATAGATGCTGCGGTTGCATCGGTTATTGATTCGCGACGATCGCGCAAAACCATTTCACCAGCCCATTCTGGATCGCCTTGCGCTTTCTGCCAAGGCGCTGTTGGGTAGGCTGCATCTGACCAACGCGTTATGACATCACGATCTGCAATTCGTGACAGCGCCAATGAGATTGCTCCTTCGACGTCAATAAAGCCTTCAGGTGGTGGCGGAATAATCACATCAATACTCTTTGCCGGATCGGCAACTACTTCGCTAATTAAAGATTCAACAAGTGGTCGCGCAAGTGAAGTTGGAACTGGAGTTACAAAACCGATCCAGAGGCTCGAAAGCTTTGGCGTTAGTACTGGAACTTGAACAATCCAGCGTTTGCGAAGCCCCGATAACTTGGCGAATTTCTGCATCATGTCGGCATATGAAAGAACTTCTTTGCCACCGATATCGCAGATCTTGCCGACTGGCTTTTCCAGAGATGCTGCTTTGCGCAAGTAATAAAGCGCATCGCGAATCGAAATCGGCTGCGTTAAATTAGATACCCACTTTGGCGTCGTCATAATCGGTAGACGATGCGTTAAGTGACGCAACATCTCGAATGATGCCGAACCCGAACCAATAATGATTCCCGCGCGTAGTTCGAGAACTGGAACAGATGTGGAAGCTAGCTGCGCACCGGTATTCATACGTGAAGCTAAATGTTGACTGCGATTCTTATCGTTGGCGATTCCACCTAAATAAACGATCTGCTTAACGCCTTGTCTTTCGGCTGCTTGTGCAAAGTTCCGCGCCATTTCGGATTCAATATCATCGAAATTCTTACCTAAATTAATGGAGTGCAACAAGTAGAAAGCTGTGTGTACACCGCTTAAAGCGCGATCTAGATCAGCAATTAAAGTGGCATTTCCTTCAACCACATCTACATCTGATGCCCACGGTTGGTCGGCAACTTTTTGACGATCGCGTACCAAAATTCTTACATCACATTTATCGCTGACGAGATCTCGTACCAACCGACCACCAACATAGCCAGAGGCTCCAGTAACGAGTATTAAGCGCTGCGAGTTCATAGTTGAGAGCCTAGACTGAGCACATGGCTTCTTCTACTCGACCTCGCGTTGTAATCCTAGGCGCTGGCTTTGGCGGGCTTACCGCTGCAAAAGCGCTGGCCAAGGAGGCTGATGTAACAGTTGTCGATCGCCATAACTTTCAAACTTTCTTACCGTTGCTCTATCAGGTCGCAACTGCGGGATTAGCGGCAGATCATGTCGCTCACCCAGTGCGCGGTGCACTTCGCAAGAGCGGCGTTAAATTCCGTATGGGTTCACCGATTTCAGTTGATCATAAAAATAAATCTGTAAAACTAGATTCTTCGGAAGTTCTCGAATTTGATCATTTAGTAGTCGCGCTTGGTTCTGCCACCGCAGACTTCGGTGTAAAAGGCGTTATGGAACATGCGCTTGGTATGAAGAGTGTTCACGAAGCAATCGGAATCCGCGCCGAAGTTATGCGCCGTTTTGAAGATCTCTGTCGTTTTGAAGATCAGACTCGCCTTTCACTTACCGTCGTCGGCGGCGGCCCAACTGGCGTGGAAATGGCTGGCGCACTTGCCGAACTAAAGCGCGGGCCATTAAAAAACGATGAAGCCAATGCTGCAAATCATATTGATATTTACCTGATTGAAGCCGGCCCACGCATCTTGCCGATGTTTAGTGAAAAGTTATCTGCCCGTGCCAAGCGAGATTTAGAGAGACTAGGTGTAAAGGTTCTGCTCAACACTGCCGTGCAGGAAGTTAAACCGCGCCAGATTTTAATTAAGGGCGGTGCAACAGTTCCATCTGAAGTAACTATTTGGGCGGCAGGCGTTAAGGGCGAACCAACTGGCGCTCTCCTAAATCTGCCACTTGATGGAACGCGAATTAGCGTTGCGCAAAACTTGCAGGTTAGCCATTATCCGCACATTTGGGCGATCGGAGATATCTCTGGTGCAAAAGGCGCAGATGGAAGCTTTTTGCCGATGGTTGCACCGGTTGCGATGCAACAAGGTCGCTGGGTTGCAAAGCAAATCATGCGCGCTTGCCGTGGCCAAGAATTGCAAGACTTTAAATACCTAGATAAAGGTTCGATGGCAACGATCGGCCGCCACAAAGCCATTGTTCAATTTAGGGGAATTCAAGTTGCTGGCGCACCAGCCTGGTATGCCTGGTTATGGCTGCACTTATTCTACTTACTTGGTGGCCGAAACAAGATTGGCACCATGGCTGACTGGACCTGGAACTATTTAACTTTCGACCGCGGCAACCGCCACATTATGGATAGCCTCTAAATTAATGGAGAAGTACATAGATTTACGTGGGCATCAGACTTACGCCTACGAATGGGAAAATAATGGCGAAGCGGTTGTACTTCTGCACGGCGGCCTAAGTCAGACATCGCATTGGGATTATGTTTTAACGCCCGATCTCGAACCTGACTTTCATTTATTTGCCTACGATCGCACCGGTCATGGTTACACCGGAGATCGCGCGGGTTCTTTCCACTTTGACTATCAAATTAAAGAAGCAATTGCCTACCTCGAAGATATTGTTAAAGAGCCAGCGCATCTAATCGGTTGGTCTGATGGCGGAATCATTGCGATGTCAGTTGCGATTGCCCGCCCTGAGTTAGTTAAATCCTTGGTCTTAATCGGTGCCAATTACAACCATTCCGGAACCAGTATTGAGATTCCTTTTTCTGAACCAAGCGATGAAGATAAAGCCGAATACGCAGCAACTTCGCCCGATGCTCCAGATACGCAGAATGAAAAGATCAAGAAGATGTTACGAATTTGGGAGACTGAGCCAGATATTCCATTGCGTGATTTAGCGAAGATTCAATGTCCAACGCTGATTATTGCCGGCGATGACGATGTTATTTCGCACGAACATACCCTTTCGATGTATCGCGCAATCGAATTAAGTCAGTTGGCGATTATTCCGGGCACTTCACACATCGCACCGAAGGAAAAACCAGCTTTATTTAGCGCGATTGTGCAGCAATTTTTAACAGATCTAAATTATCCAGTAACGAAGATGCCGATTCGGCGCGTTAGCAATCAACCGGAATAATTGTTCCGGTCTTAACATCATAAATAGCTCCGGCAACGGTTACGCCTTTGCGGAGCAACGGGTAAGCGCGGATGCGGCTAACGTCTGTTGCGAGCGCAGCTTTTTGATCGCGCGTTGTGCGAAATTCAAGTGAACGAGTATCAACGCTATATTTCTCATCAATAAGTGCGTGTATATCTGCTTCATCGCCGTTAGCCATAGCGCAGTCCGTATGTGGCATAACCAATATCCGATCAACGTTTAATAAATATGTTGCCAGAACCAAGGTACGGATTACGTCCTCTGTTACGCGCGCTCCTGCATTGCGCAGAATCTTGGCATCGCCAGAGCGCATACCGACAACGGAGAGCGGATTGATGCGCGAATCCATGCAAGTGACAATTGCTAATCCTTTAGCGGCGCTGCCTGAGAGATCTGAATATTTGAAAGTCTTTGCGTATTCAGAGTTGGCGCTTAACAGGTCATCAAATTGCTCGTGAGGGAACGAATCGTTAGTCATCATTTCCCCTTTTTTGTTGGGTAAATTTTGGAGCCCCCCGTCAGGATTGAACTGACGACCTGCGCATTACAAGTGCGCTGCTCTACCACTGAGCTAGAGAGGCTTGCTGCCATTGCAGGCAACGGGCGTAATTATGGCAGTTATCGCCATAATGTAAAAATCAAAGAGATATACGCATCAGACAGGTAGGTTTGGCCGCATGCGATTGGGCGTTTTAGATGTGGGCTCCAATACCGTCCACCTCCAAGTTGTAGATGCCCACCCAGGTGCTCGCCCAAGCCCAGCAACAAATCAAAAGGTGGAACTTCGCCTTCACGAATATTTAAATCAATCTGGTGAGATAACTCCGTCTGGCGTTGCGCTTTTAGAGACTGCGATTGCCGATGCGATTTCGCATGCCAAAGAGTTTCAAACTGAAGAAATTCTCGCCTTTGCAACTTCTGCTATTCGCGATGCCAAGAACGGTAGAGAAATTCTCTCTGAGATAAATCGCAAATTCGATATTGATTTACAAGTTCTATCTGGTGACGATGAAGCAAAGATGACTTTCTTAGCGGTTCGACGCTGGCTCGGTTGGTCAAGTGGGCGATTACTAGTTCTCGACATTGGTGGTGGTTCTCTCGAAATTGCAGTCGGCGATGATGAGAGCGCTGAAGCAACTGTTTCCATGGCACTTGGCGCATCTCGTTTAACTCGCGAATATCTGGGATCAGATCCCCACACTTCAAAAGAGATAAAGGCGCTAGAAAGTTACGTCGCCAGTGAATTAAGAAAATCAGTTCCCGAAGACATCATGTATCACGTTGCCGATCACTTTGTAGCAACCAGCAAAACATTTAGAACTTTGGCGCGCTTAGGTGAACATTGGTTTGACGATAATCCGAAGTATTTGAAGATCAACTCGCTAACCAAAATGATCCCCAAGCTGCAGGAGATGACCAATAGGGCCCGCACCGAACTTCCTGGAGTATCGCAAAGTCGCGCACGTCAGATAGTTGCTGGTGCGATCGTTGCCCGCACCGTGATGGAGCATTTACATATCAATGAACTTGAGATTTGCCCTTGGGCCCTACGTGAAGGCATTGTTTTACGCTGGCTAGACTGGATGGAACGCTAAAGCTTAATTAGATTTGGGGTTCGTCAATCCAATCACAGGCGATGACTTCGCCGTTTCGGCAATGTAAAACAATCGATTGCGCAGGCTCTAGTTCGCGATCCATTGATTTGAAGTACTTCTTCCCAACTAACTTCTTGACCAACTTGGGAATAATCGGATTATGGCTACACACAATCGCTGATATTCCATGATTCATTAAATCTTGCACATAATCTAAAGGTGCTTCTTTATCTTTGGCATAGCCATATTCGGATAAATCAGCGGAGAAAATTGGGCTAATTTCCAGAGAGCGAACCATCGGATCGATAGTTTCGATACAACGCAGAGCATCAGAGGTATGGAACTCCGAGACTCCGTACGGTAGATAAATTGGTAGTAAACGCTTCGCTTGCAATTGACCGCGGTGTTCGAGCGGGCGGTCACCATCATCGCCATCCCAATCATCACGCTTTAAAGCTTTAGCGTGGCGCAATAAAATGATTGGGAAAGTATCAGCCCCAAAATCTAAAAAGAAATCTACTACCTGACGATCATCTTTATTGGTTAACTTTTCTTTCACTTTCTTTGGAGAAAGCCATTCAATTTGATCTACCTCTTTTAGATCTGTTGCACCGCTTTTAATCGTTGCCTGTGCGGACCAGTAACGAACCTCTTTGGGTGCGCCTTCAAATTCATAAATTACTTCGCCAATTTCTGGCCCAAAGATAGATTCGTATCCAGTCTCTTCCAAAATTTCGCGATATGCAGCTGCGATATGAGATTCGCCCTCTTCGACCTTTCCTTTTGGAAGCGACCAGTCGTCATATCTTGGTCGGTGAATAGCCGCGATCTCTAACTGTGAGCTCTCAGATTTGCGCCATAAAACCGCGCCGGCAGCTTGAATCAGCGGTACGCCAATTTCTTTACTCACGGTCTAGCCTTTCGATAACGCTTAATGTAAAGGCCTTGCAGATCTTGCAAGGCTTCTCCTGATTTGCTTACAGTAATTCGCTTCCACGAATCACCTTCTTGGCGCCAGCTAGCTGTTTCTTCGCTCATCGATAGGTCTATTAGCTCTTGCAGAGATGCCTTATGCGTTGGGCGTTCGATCCGTACCAAACTCTCAACACGTCGATCTAAATTGCGATGCATTAAATCTGCGCTTCCAATCCAATATTCATCTTCTCCGCCATTTGCAAAGTGATAAACGCGAGAGTGCTCAAGGAAGCGGCCAAGAATAGAACGGACCGTAATATTCTCCGAAAGCCCCTTTACGCCTGGGCGAATCGCACATATGCCGCGGATGATGAGATCGACCTTTACTCCTGCAGAAGATGCTTCATAGAGCGCTTCCACAAATTCTTCATCAAGGAGTGAATTCAACTTCATCTGAATTCCGGTCGGCTTGCCCGCTTTGGCGTTGGCAATTTCGTTCGAAATCTTTTCAAGTAAGCCGCTCCGCAAAGTGCGTGGAGCGACAAGCAGGCGTGAATAAGTAGAGTGCGGAGCAAAACCAGATAGTTGATTAAAGAGCTTGGTTAAATCTTCAGTTAAAACAGTATCTGAACTAAGGATTCCTAGATCTTCGTAGAAACGAGCGGTCTTCGGATTGTAATTTCCCGTTCCGATGTGGCAGTACAAACGCAATCCTTGCGATTCATCACGTACAACTAGAGATAACTTCGCATGAGTCTTAAGTCCCATCAAACCGTAGACAACGTGCACGCCCGCTGCTTCAAGTTTTCTCGCCCACCGTACATTTGCTTGCTCGTCAAAGCGCGCGCGGATTTCGATAACTGCCAAAACCTGCTTACCCGCTTCTGCGGCTTCAATCAACGCTTCGATAATCGGTGAATCACCTGAAGTTCTATAGAGCGTCTGCTTAATTGCCAGCACATTTGGATCTTGGGCCGCATGTTGCAAGAACTGAACTACCGATGAAGTAAAGGATTCATAGGGATGGTGGAGCAATATCTCACCTTGGCGAATTGCAGCGAAAAACAAGTCTGGCTCTTCAGAATCTACCTCGCTCAGAGCGGCAACTGTGCGTGAACGAAATGCTGGGTACTTCAACTTTGGCAGATCTAGATCTGCGATCTTAGTTAGATCTGTTAAATCAAGTGGTGCGGGTAGCGAAAGTACATTCGCAGGATTGATATCCAACTCTTCGCAGAGTTTGTCTAATAGGTGCTGGTCAATTCCTTCCTCAATCTCCAGACGTACCGGTGGACCAAAGCGGCGGCGGGCGAGCTCTTGTTCAAGTGAGTTAAGTAGGTCTTCAGTATCTTCTTCTTCAAGTTCGATATCTTGATTTCGAGTCACGCGAAATGTGTAATGATCTTGAATCAACATTCCCGGGAAGAGCTCTTGTAAGTGAATTGCTATCAGATCTTCGAGCGGCAAAAAGCGCTTGCTGTGAGGAATAGGACTTACTGAAACTAAGCGAGAGAGAATTGGCGGCACCTTAACGCGCGCAAAATATTCTTCTGAGCTCTTCGGGTTCTTAACAATTACCGCAAGGTTAAGTGATAACCCTGAAATATACGGGAACGGGTGCGATGGATCGACGGCGAGCGGAGTCAATACCGGGAAGATGCGATCACTGAAAATTCGCGAGACATGCGCGCGTTCATCATCAGATAAATCATCCCACCGGATGATCTCAATATCGTGAGTCTTGAGTTCTGGTGCGATCTTCTTCTTAAATAAATTTGCATGGCGCAGCGTTAACTCTTTAACGCGTTCCGAGATAGCTTTGATTAATTCAGCGGCTGTGTAACCTGCAGAATTTACAAGATGAGGATTGGTTTCAAGTTTTCCTAAAACTGAGGCGACGCGTACCATATAAAATTCATCGAGGTTCGATGCAAAGATTGTTAGGAAGCGAACTCTCTCCAATAGCGGGATTGATTCATCCTCAGCCATCTCCAAGACGCGTTCATTGAAGGAGAGCCAACTTAACTCTCGATCAATTAAATGAGCAGCTTCTGGCATGTTGTAATCATCTCTCCTTTCGGTGAATTTCTAGTAATCGGTGAGTGGACAGGGGCTAAACGGGCCAGCTAATAGGGGTCGGATACTTCGCTGTGCGACCATCTCCTGATGATTTTCCACGTAGCCGTCGCCAGATCCAAGGCAGTGCAAATGTGAAGAACCAAATCGCAGAAATCACGCGCTTTTTCAGCCACGGTGTTGGTTGAGCTGGTGGCAATGGAATTCGCCATGATGGATCAAATTCATAACCAAGTTTTTCTAGTAACGCTTGCGCAACGCGATGGTGGCCTTCCGCATTTAAATGCAGACGATCGAATGCTAAGAAACGGTTATCGCTAAAGAATGTTTCTTGATTGGCATCAACAATGATTGCTCCGACTTCCGCACCAACTTTACGAACGGTCTTATTGAATTCACCAAAGCGAGCAGCCCAGACATCAGAGCCGCGACCGGTATTTCCGGTGCGTTCTAAAACTGTAAATAACATCACTGTTGCACCGCTCGCCGCGACTCGACGTACTGCTTCTACATAAAGCGCAGCAGCTATATCTGGTTTGTAACTTGGGCGCAGCGCATCATTGGCTCCAGCATGGAACGAAAATAAAGTATCTGGCCCGGTTACATAAGTAAGTGCCAGCGGAAGTTGATCATCAATTACCTGTTTCAACAACTTGCCACGAATCGCTAAATTGGCATAGCTAAATCCATCTACTCCTTGCGCCATAACATCAGCGATGCGATCGGCCCAGCCGCGATATTGGCCATCGACCATCTCATCGGACATACCCTCGGAATATGAATCTCCGCAGACAATTAAACGTTTGTACTTCATTTCGATCTCAACCTTTACTTACGACGCTGCTCGTCTATCCAGAAGAGCGCGATTGATGTTGCAACGCTGGCATTAAGTGATTCAGTGGTGGCGCGCATTGGAATCGAAACAACTAAGTCGCATTTCTCGCGAACTAAGCGCGAAAGTCCCTTTCCTTCGCTGCCAACAACGATCATGACATTCTCTTTGGCAACCTTCATGCCGCTCAAAGTTTCATCTGATTCGCCATCTAAACCGATAACGAAACAGCCTAATTTCTTAGCATCCTCAATACAGCGCGCCATATTTGTTACCTGGGCAACTGGCAGACGAGCAGCAGCTCCAGCAGATGATTTCCAAGCAGATGCAGTCATTGCAGCGGCGCGACGTTCGGTCATAACAACACCTGCGGCGCCAAATGCGGCCGCACTTCGCACGATTGCACCCAAATTACGTGGATCGGTAACGCCATCTAAAGCAACGATTAAGATCGGATGATTAGCGCGCTCTGAAATTTCTTGGAATGAAGAATATTGGTATGGCTTAATTGCCAAGATGATTCCTTGGCTATTAGCGTTTATTCCTTCAAGTTCGGCGCGGTGTACTTCGCGAATTGGAAGTTGGTGGTGCAGCGCAAGTTGCAGCGATTCGGCAACGCGATCATCAACATCGATGCTGCGCGCCACAATTAGTTCTGTTGCTGGAACGCTGGCACGAAGCGCTTCCAGAACTGCGTTACGACCAGAGACAATTTCGCCCTTTGGCTTATCGCTACGTCCTGTGCGAGTGCGCGGTGCAGCTTTCTTTTCGGCAGCCTTCTTTCGTTTTGCAGCAGCGTGATATGGACGATCTTCCGCTTTAGGTGTTGGACCTTTACCTTCCAAGCGACGTTTATTCTTTCCGCCAGTTCCGCCAGTTGGTCCCCTTTTAGAACTAGTGCGTGCTGCTCCACGTGGTTTTGCGCTGCTGGCCATTTACTTCTCGCTTATCTGTGAGATAGACCAACGTGGCCCTTGTGCTGTGTCTTCAATTGTAATTCCGAGCGCTGCAAGTCCATCGCGGATTTGATCTGATGCTGCAAAATCTTTTCGTTCGCGTGCGGCGGTGCGCTGTGCCAGCGCTAATTGAATAACGCCATCGAGTGCCTTGATTAAATCTTCACCACTGTGATTTGCATAGGCAGGATCAAATGGATCACAACCAAGTACCTCAAGTGCACCGCGAATCTCACCTGCGGATGAAGCAATAACTGAGTTATCTCCGCTGGTAATTGCGCTATTTCCAACTCGCAGCGCTTCGGAGATGCCAGCAAGCGCTGTTGGCACTGCTAAATCATCGTTCATAGCATCGGTAAATGCTTGTGAAATAAAGGGGGTTGGCTCAGTACCAAGAATTTCAGTTGCGCGAGTTAAGAAACCTTCGATGCGACGAAACGCTGTTGCCGATTCGGCAAGTGCTTCATGCGAAAACTCGAGCATCGAACGGTAGTGCGCACTGCTGAGATACCAACGTAATTCAATTCCGCGCACAGTCTTTAAAAGTTCTGCTACTTGTAACGAGTTACCAAGTGACTTAGACATCTTCTCGCCAGAAGCGGTAACCCAAGCGTTGTGCATCCAGCGCTTAGAGAACGCGTATCCCGCTGCTTCAGATTGGGCGATCTCGTTCTCGTGGTGCGGGAAGATTAAATCGAGTCCGCCGCCGTGAATATCAAATGCTTCACCTAGGTAAGCGTGTGCCATTGCAGAACATTCCAGGTGCCAACCTGGGCGACCTGCACCCCAAGGAGTTGGCCAAGATGGATCTCCGGGCTTTGCCGCTTTCCAAAGTGCAAAGTCGCGGGGATCTTTCTTATAAATTTCATCAGCATCTGCGGCTGGCTGCAGATCATCAATCTTTTGACGCGACAAAGTTAGATACGACTCTAATTTGCGAACTTCTAGATAAACATCGCCATTTCCTGGCGCATATGCCGCACCACGTTCGATGAGCAAAGTCATGAGCTCGATCATCTGGGTGACATGGCCCGTAGCGCGAGGTTCATAGGTTGGTGGCAAAACATTCAAAGCTGCATAGGCATCAGAGAATGCGCGCTCGTATTTCATAGCAACTGCCCACCAAGGCATTTGCTCGTGAACTGCCTTATGCAAAATCTTGTCATCGATATCGGTGACGTTACGAATAAAAGTTACGTCATAGCCAGATTTAGTTAACCAACGGCGCAAGATGTCGAAGTTAACGCCTGAGCGCACGTGACCGATGTGTGGGGGTGCTTGCACAGTTGCACCGCATAAATAAATACCGACTTCGCCCTCTTTGAGCGGCACAAATGGGGATGTGGTTCGCGTTAGCGTGTCATATAAAGATAGCGAACTCATTGGCTAAG
>Ga0214919_10007990_pt1 | contig 14118 bp, 11 predicted proteins | sample LL1503_MetaG_FD_177994 | JGI IMG/M metagenome (GOLD analysis project Ga0214919, IMG submission 177994) | Freshwater microbial communities from Lake Lanier, Atlanta, Georgia, United States - LL-1503 | ecosystem: Environmental > Aquatic > Freshwater > Lake | place: USA: Georgia | collected...
CGGGCCGGCAATGATGATCACGCGTGGTGCGGGATTGCTGGACATGTGTCGCGCCTTGCCGGCTCAGAACCCCGACCCCGGCGTCTGCAGAAAGTCCAACTCCTCGGCCGTGCTGGCCCGTCCCAGGATCGTGTTGCGGTGCGGAAAGCGGCCGAAGCGCGCGACGATCTCGAGGTGGCGCTGGGCCCAGTCGACCAGCCCGGCCAGCGCCGGTTCGTCGCGTGCCAGTTGCTCGAACAACTGCACCGAGGTGCGCTGGTGCGACAAGTCCTCGGCGTGTTCGAACGGCAGGTAGACGAACTGGCGTTGCACGCCGGTCAGGTCGCGGTCGCGGCCTGAGGCCACCAGCGCGCGGGCGATATGCAGCGCCTGGCCGTCGCCGGCAAAGCTGCGCGGCGTGCCGCGGAAGGCGTTGCGGGTGAACTGGTCGAGCAGGATCAGGCGTGCCAGCGCCGGCGCGGCCTGCAGCGGGCGGGTGATCCAGTCCCGGCTGACATCGGTCTCGTCGGCCAGCAAAGCGGCTTCGATCAGCGGCCCGAAGCGCCGGGCTATCTCGGCATCGAAGGCCGCGTCTTTTTGGAACCAGGCGGCGCGCGGCAGCGTGTGACCGGGGTCGTCGGGCGCGCCGAACCAGAAATCGAGCACTTCGTAGGCGGTGGTGTGCATCGCGGCGCTTTCAGCGGGTTTCCAGCAGGTCGTGGGTCTCGGGATGGCGGCGCATGTAGGCGCTCACGTAGCCGCAGACCGGACGGACCTGCCAGCCCAGCGCCCGGGCCTGGTCCAGCACCTCTTGCACCAGCGCGGCGGCCAAGCCCTGGCCTTGCAGCGCTGCTGGCACCTCGGTGTGGACGATGTGCATCACGTCGCCGACCAGCCGGTAGTCGGCGACGCAGCGCCCACCGGCCAAGCCGGCCTCGAAACGGCCAGCGGCCGGGTCATGGGTGACGGTGAGCTGGGTCATGGTCTTGTGTCCTGGGGATGGGCGCTCAGCGGGCGAGCTGCTGCCAAAGAAAGGCGAACTCCAGCGCCATCATGTCGGCTTTCTGGCCGTTGTCGGCGGCGCCGGCGTGCCCGCCCTCGATGTTCTCGTAGTACAGCGGCGCATGGCCTTGCTCGGTCATCCGCGCCGCCATCTTGCGGGCATGGCCGGGGTGCACCCGGTCGTCGCGGGTCGAGGTGGTCAGCAGCAGCTTGGGCAGTTTCATGCCGGCCTTGACGTTCTGGTATGGGCTGTACTTGGAGATCCAGTCCCATTCGGCGGCAATGGCCGGGTCGCCGTACTCGGCCATCCAAGACGCACCGGCCAGCAGCAGGTGGTAGCGCTGCATGTCGAGCAGCGGCACCTGGCAGACCACGGCGCCGAACAGCTCGGGGCGCTGCAGCATCACCGCGCCCACCAGCAAGCCGCCGTTGCTGCCGCCTTGGATGCCCAGGTGTTTGGGCGATGTCACCTGGGTCGCGATCAGGTCCTCGGCCACTGCGGCGAAGTCGTCGTAGCTGCGCTGCTTGCCGGCCTTGGTCGCCGCCTGGTGCCAGGCCGGGCCGTACTCGCCGCCGCCGCGGATGTTGGCCACCACCAGCACGCCGCCGTGGCGGTACCAGGCGGTGCCGAAGCCCGCCGAATACCAGGGCTGCTTGGAGACCTCGAAGCCGCCGTAGCCGTTGAGCAGCGTCGGGTTGTTGCCATCGGCGGTCGCGCCCTTGGGCCAGACGATGAAGTAAGGCACGCGGGTGCCGTCCTTGGATCTGACGAAGCGTTGCTCGACCCGCAGCCCGCTGCTGTCGAACTGGGCCGGCAAGGCCTTGAGGGTTTCCAGCCCCTCGCTGTCGGTGCGGCCCAGCAGCAGCGAGTCGGGGGTCAGGAAGTCGGTGTAGGTCAGCGTGTAGGCCTCGGCCAACAGGTCGGGCCCATCGACGAGTTCGGGGTCGTGCAGCGCGCTGGCGTGCAGCGTGCCGGGGAAGGGCGTTTTGATCTCGCGTCCGACCCAGCGCTGCTGGTCCGGCTCGCCCTCGGGCCGCCAGGCCTCGAGCTTGCCCGCCACATCGTCCAGCACGTTGACCAGCACCTGGCTGCGCGTGGTGCTGAACCCCGCCAGCGAGCGCGTCGCGCTGGGGCTGAACAGCGCTTGCAGCGGCGGCATCGCGGCGGCATCGGCGGCGGCCAGCACCGCGCTTGCGTCGCCCACCAGCAGCGACCCGGCCGGCCAACGCGTGGACCCCAGCACCCAGTCGCTGCGCAATTGCAGCAGCGCGCGCTCGCGCCAGAAGCTGATCGATGCGTCGCTCGGGATGTTGATCTTCTGCAGCCGGTCGCCTCGCAGCAGGAACTGCTCGCTGTGGTAGAAATCGGTCGCTCGGCTGAACACCACGCGCTCGAAACCTGGCGTGAGCTCGACCTGCGCGCTGGCGGCCACATCTTGTGTCTGGCCTTCGAACAAGGTGGTGGCCGCAGCCAGCGGCTGGCCTCGCTGCCAGCGCTTGATGACCCGTGGGTAGCCCGAATCGGTCAGCGATCCGGGGCCGAAATCGGTGCCGACATAGACCGTGTCGGCCGACCACCAGGCGATGTCGCTCTTGGCCTCGGGCAGCTCGAAGCCGCCCGCGACGAAGGTCTTGCTGACGCTGTCGAACTCGCGCACCACATGGGCATCGGCGCCGCCGCGCGACAGGCTGACCAGGCAGCGCCGGTAGTCGGGCGCCAGGCAGGTGGCGCCGGCCCAGACCCAGTTCTCGCCCTCGGCCAGCGCCAAGGCGTCGAGGTCGATCACCGTCTCCCAGGCCGGCGCGGCCTGGCGGTACTCGGCCAGCGTGCTGCGCCGCCACAGCCCACGCGGATGCTCGGCGTCGCGCCAGAAGTTGTAGAGCGCGTCACCGCGCCGGGTCACATAGGGGATCTTGTCGCGCGAATCCAGGATCGCGCGAAAGCCGTCGCGCATCGCGGCAAAGCCGTCGCGCATCGCGGCAAAGCGCGGTTGCGCCTCCAGCACCGCGCGCGAGGCGGCGTTGCGCTCGCGCACCCAGGCCAGCGCTCGCTCGCTCTGCACCTCTTCGAGCCAGCGGTAGGGGTCGGCGATCTGCTGGGCAGCGGTGTCGGCAGGCAGGGTGGTCATCGGCAGGCAGGCGAGTAGGGCAGCGAACAAGGCGGGCAGCAACGGCACGGTGTACGAGGTCAGCGCTTACTGCCCGCCGCGCCACAGCGCTTGCGGCAGCAACTCGACCGATTCCTTGCCGTCGCTGACATAGACATGGCTGTCCTGGATGCTGACCTGCAACTGCATCGAGCGGCTGCACATTTTCGCCAGCGCCAAGCTTTGCTCGGACGGCAGTTGCCAGATCTCGAGGTTGCGCAAGCGGGTGATCTTGTTGGCGATGCCCGCGTACCAGATCGGCGCCGAATAGCTGTAGCAGTACAGCGTGACGCGCCGGGCACGGCCGCAGGCTTTGGCCAGGCGGCGCTCGTCGGTGGGCTGGCCGACCTCGATCCAGTGCAGCAGTTGGTCGGTCAGGTCTTTTTGCCACAGGTCGGGCTCGTCCGCATCGGCCATGCCGCGCGCGAGCAGCAAGCCGCCTTGGTGGTCGTCGGCAGGCACGTTCAGCGCAAAAGCCAGCAGCCTGGTCATCAGCCGCTCCTCGGTCTCCGAGGGCTGCAGCGGCAAGGTCAGCGCGTGGTCGCCGTAGACATTGCGGTCCATGTCGGCGATCTGCAGATGGGCTTTGTAAATCGTGGCTTTGATGGCCATCAGGTCGGCTCCGTGTTTGCCGTGGGTCCGGGCCCTGGCGCTGTGCCGATCGGCAGGGCCGATGTCGGGACAGCGTCGCAGGCCAGGCCACCCGACGGCAAAGCCGGCACTGTGCCACAGGCTTTGGCTTCGACTTCGTGCAGCGCCTGGCGATGGTTGACCGAGGGCGCTCAAGACGGCTGGTAGGTCAGGCGCACATAGATCGGCGCGAAGGCCTCGGCCTGGGTGATCTCGAGCAGGTGCTCGCGCGACAACTCGAGCATCGCGATGAAGGTCACCACCAGCACCGGTGTGCCGCGGTTGGCGTCGAACAGCTCGTGAAATTCGGCAAAGCGCCGCCCGGCCAAGCGGCGCAGCACGATGCTCATGTGCTCGCGCACCGAGAGCTGTTCGCGGCTGATCTGGTGGTGCTGGTTGAGCTTGGCGCGCTTGATGATGTCGGCCCAGGCGGCTTGCAGGTCGGCCACACCGACATCGGGAAATCGCACTTGCAGGCTTTGCTCGATGTGGATCTGGGCGCGCAGGAAGTCCCGGCCTATCACCGGCAGCCGGTCGAGCCGGGCCGCCGCGCCCTTGATGCGCTCGTACTCGAGCAGCCTGCGCACCAGCTCGGCCCGTGGGTCTGGGCCTTCGACGCCGTCCGCAGTCTTCTTCGGCGGCAACAGCATGCGCGACTTGATCTCGATCAGCATCGCTGCCATCAGCAGGTATTCGCTGGCGAGCTCGAGGTTGTGCTGGCGGATCTGGTCGACGTAGGTCAGGTATTGGCGCGTGACGTCGGCCAGCGGGATGTCGAGGATGTTGAAGTTCTGCCGCCGGATCAGGTAGAGCAGCAGGTCTAGCGGGCCTTCGAAGGCCTCCAGAAACACCTCCAGCGCATCCGGCGGGATGTAGAGGTCGTGCGGCATCTTGAACAGCGGCTCGCCGTAGAGCCGCGCCAGCGCCACCCGGTCGACCGGCAGCAGGTCGTGTTCGATGGCCGAGTTCGGCTCGACCGCGTCCAGCGTCGAACCGATGCGGCCTGCGCCCGCGTCGATAGCGGCATGGTCCGTCAAGCCGCTGCCTTTGGCTCTCGATCAGCGCGCGGCCAGCCGACGATCAGGGCTTGAGCGGCCGTGGGAAATAAACGTAAGGCGACTGCGCGACCTTGGCGTCGTCGAAGTCGGCCTGGGCGCTGCGGTCGATTTGCTTGTCCCACAGCAGCGCGCGGCCGGCGCGCTGCTCGGCTTCGAGCGTCGGCTTCTTGGCCTTGAGCTCGGCGATGAACTGCGTGACGTCGGAGGTGTAGGCTTTCCAGAACAGCGGCATGGCGGGTCCACGGACAAAGAAGGATTTGAATAGTTTAATCGGCGGGCGCGGTCGATCTTGCTTGTCGCTGCGCTGCGGATATGGGATTATCACGGAGTGTCGCTAGAAATCGAACTCAAGTTCCGGATTCCGACTGATCGCCTGGCGGCGCTGCGGCGCGCGGTCGCGACCCGAACCGCGCAGGTCCAGCTGCTGGCAGCGGTCTACTTCGACACCGCGGACGACGCGCTGGCGCAAGCCAGGATGGCGCTGCGGCTGCGCTGCGAAGGCGGGCAATGGGTGCAGACCCTCAAGGCCGAAGGCGCTAACCCGATGCAGCGCCTCGAGCACAACGTGTTGCGTGACGCTGCCGATGGGGGCCGGCCGACCTTAGACCTGTCGCTGCATGACAGCCACGAAGCTGGCGCCTTGCTGGCCCGGGCCTTGGCCGGTGCCGCGTCGCTGGTCGAGCGCTATGCCACCGTGGTGCAGCGAACCCGGCGTGTGCTGCGGCTGTCGGGCGCGTCGATCGAGATCGCGCTCGACGAGGGCCGGATCACGGCAGGGGCGGCGCCCTCCGAGATCCGTGAAATTGCCTTTTGCGAGATCGAGTTCGAACTGCTGCGAGGCGAGCCCAGGGATTTGCTGGCATTGGCCGCGCGTTGGGTCGCTCGCTTCGACCTGGTGCTCGACCTGCGCAGCAAGAGCGAGCGCGGCCAGATGCTGGCGCAGGGCCAGACCTTCAGCGCGCCGACCCGTGCCCGCTCGCTGCAGTGGCCGCCGCGCGCCAGTGCTGGCCAGGTCTTGTGGGCGATGCTGGCCAACCCGCTGGGCCAGCTGCTGGCCAACGCCAGCCAGTTGGCCGATCCGGCCGGTGGCACGCCCGAACACCTGCACCAACTGCGCGTGGGCTTGCGCCGGCTGCGCGCGGTGATCAAGGTCTATGCCGACCTGAGCCCGCCCGAGCTGGTCGCGTTGGCGCCGGCGCTGGCCGCGTTGTTCGGCAAGCTCGGCGCTGCGCGCGATCTCGACGCGATGGCCGAGTCGCTCTGGCCGGCCTTGCGCGCCGCGGGTGCGCCCTTGGTCGAATTGCCAAGCGACCCGTCAGCGGGTGTCGACATCGCTGCGCTGCTTGGCGCACAGTCCACCCAGCGGCTGTGGCTGGACTTGCTGGGCTTTTGCCAGCCTGATCCGGACCTGCCGGACGCTGTGGGCCTGAAACGGCGCGAGCTTCGCCGGCTGCTGGCCGAGCCGCTGCGTGCGCTGCAGCGCCAGGTCTGGCGTGACGCCGATCGATTCGACCGCCTCGATGACGAGGCCAGGCACAGGCTGAGGCGGCGCATCAAGCGACTGCGCTATGTCGCCGAGCTCTGCGCGGGGCTGTGGCCTGTCAAGACCTCGGCGCGCTTCCTGCGCGGCCTGCAGCAAGCCCAGACGCCGCTGGGCGAATTCAATGACTTGGTGGTCGCGCAAGCGTGTTACCTGGGGCTGGCGCAGAGCGATCCGCGGGCCTGGTTTGCGGTCGGCTGGCTCAGCGCCCGCCGCCCAGCGCTGGAAGCAGATTGCGCGCTGATGCTGGCCCGGCTGGCCGGACGTCGCAGCATGCTGGACTGATGGTTCTGGGCTGGCGCCTGAAATAGCGGCCGATGCTCAACCGGCCAGGCCCAGCAGCGCCGCATCGACCGTCGGTGCGATCCGGCCGGGGCCGATCTCCTGCTCGAAACCTGACCGCCGGATCAGACCCAGCGCCTGCAGGTTGACGTCGGCCAGCACCAGCGCGATGCCCTGGCGCTTGAGCTGGCGGTGCAGTTGCTGCAGCGCGTCGATGCCTGAGCTGTCGATCGAGATCAGCCGGTGCATCTCCAGCACGACGCAGCGCGTGTGCGCTGGCAACTGGCCCGCCATCGCTTCGATCTTGCCGACCGCGCCGAAGAACAGCGCACCGAACAGCTCGAACACCGCGACGCCCGGCGGCAGCTGACCCGTCTGGTCATGGGCGGGATGAGGCTTGACCGAGAACATCGTGCTCATGCGGTAGATGAAAAAGCCGCAGGCCATCAGCAGGCCCACCTCGACCGCTACCGTCAGGTCGACCACGACGGTCAGCACGAAAGTGCCCAGCAGCGTCGACCGGTAAGGCAGCAGGAATTGCTTGAGTCGTGCGAACTCACGCCACTCGCCCATGTTCCAGGCGACGAATAGCAAGATGCCTGCTAGCGCGGCCAGCGGCACGTGCAGTGCCAGCGGCGCGGCCACCAGCACGATCGCCAGCAGTGCCAGCGCGTGGATGATGCCCGCCACCGGTGAGGCCGCGCCGGCGCGCACGTTGGTCACGGTGCGGGCGATCGTGCCGGTGGCCGGGATGCCGCCGAAAAAAGGCGCGACGATGTTGGCCAGACCTTGCGCCATCAGCTCCTGGTTGGGATCGTGACGCTGGTGCTGTGGCGCCATGTTGTCGGCCACTCTGGCGCACAGTAGCGATTCGATCGCGCCGAGCAAGGCGATCGTGATCGTCGGGATCACCAGCAGTTTGGCGGTCGCCCAGCTGAAATCGGGCAGCGCAAAGCTCGGCAAAGACTGTGGGATGCCGCCGAAGCGCGAGCCTATGGTCTCGACCGGCAGCTTGAACAGCAGCACCGCCAGCGTTGCGAGCACCAGCGCGACGATGGTGCCGGGCAGGTGCGAGGCCCAGCGCCGCAAGTGTGGTGACAGGCCGACCGGCGCCTGCGGCATGGTGTAGCTCTTGGGCCACATCACGACCAGTGCCAGGCAGGCCATGCCGACGCCAAACGCTGCCGGGTTGAAGCTGTCGAGGTGGCTTGACAACATCGCGATCTGGCCGAAAAAGTCGCCTGGCAGCCTGGGCGTGGTCAGGCCTAGCAAGTCCTTGAACTGGCTCAGCCCGATCAACACTGCGATGCCGTTGGTGAAGCCGATCACGATCGACACCGGGATGTAGCGCACCAGCGCGCCGAGCTTGAAAAGCCCCATCACGAACAGCAACACCCCTGCCAGCGAGGTCGCGATCAGCAGGTTGGCCAGGCCGTAGCGCTCGACGATGCCGTAGACGATCACGATGAAGGCACCGGCTGGCCCGCCGATCTGCACCTGCGAGCCGCCCAGCGCCGAGATCAGCAGGCCGGCGATGATAGCGGTGAAGATGCCTTGCTCGGGCTTGACGCCCGAGGCGATCGCAAACGCCATCGCCAGCGGCAGCGCGACGATGCCCACCGTCAGACCGGCGCCCAGGTCGGCGACCAAGCGCTGGCGGTCATAGCCGCTCAGCGCGTCTAGCAGGCGCGGGCGGAAGGGGTGGAACTGGCTGGGCAAGCGCATGCGAACTCCTGGCGCGGGACGAGGGCTGAGATCGTTCGCTGCGGCGCAGGTCTGATCGCATGCGTTCGATCATGCTCCCGATTCGACGCGGCCTCGGTTTCGCCGCCTTGGACGCTGCGGCGTCAGGTTTCGATCCGACTGCGCAGGCTCGGGTCAGGCGACATCAGGTTGCGGATCGGCGAGAAGGCAAACGGTGCTGCGCCTGGGTCGCCCGGCTTGTGCGGGTCCGGCGGCGGGTTGACCCGCACCCGCACTGCATGCATCTGCGAATCACCGAACACCTCCATGCGCCACAGCTTGGCGATGGGCTCGCCTCGGGCGTTGCGGAAAGGCCGGTCGACGATGTGCTGGTGGCCATCACCATGGATCAGCAGCACCGGGAAGGGCGCCGCGTCGGCCAGCGGCAGCAAAGTCTGCTCGACGCTGCGGGCGAAGCCCTCGCGAACGATGCCGCGGCGTCGTTCGCGAAGGTCCGGGTAGACCAGGGTCTCGGCCTGGGTCGCGAGCACTAGCGCGCGTGCGCGTCGGCTGTGTGCCAGCGTGAAGGCTTCGGCGATCCAGGCCGCGTTGGCGGCCTCGCGGACCCGCGCCTCAGCACGCACGTCGGCATGGCCGTCGTCGACCGCGTTGTTCGGCCCCACGGTGTGGAAGGTCGCGAACACCAGGCCTTGCGACGCCGGCCCCTGGGTCCAGCGCAGGTTCTCGACATGGCGGCCGAATGCCGGGCTCAGGTCGGCTTGGCGTTCGACCGCGATCGGCCGCTGTCCCAGCGATTGCCGGCCGGCGAAGAAGCGCTGGCGCAGCGCCTGCAGCCGCTCCAGTGCTGCGTCGCCCAGGCGCTGGCAGTCCAGCCAGTCGTTGTCGCCGGGGGTGTAGACCAGGGCCTGGGCAAAACGCTGGAAGTACTGCTGCTGCAGCGTGTACTCGGCGTCGCTGCAGGGGGAGATGCCGCTCTTGAAATCGCCGACATGGATCGTCAGCGGCAGATTCATGGCGTTGATCTGGTCGATCAGCTGGCGGTAAGCCGGCCCTTGGATCAGGTCTGGGCCGTATGGCATGTCGCCCAATGCGACGAAATCGAAAGGCTCTATCGGCGCCGCATCGGCACTGATGGGCCCGTGCAGCACCGATGCCAGCGCAGCCAGCGCGGCGCGGCGGCGCATCAACGCACCCGCATGCCTGGCTGTGCGCCTGGTCCGGGCTCGAGCACGTACAGGCCCGGATGGGTCTTGTCGTCGGCGTCGCCGGCGGCCAACACCATGCCCTCGCTGAGGCCGAACTTCATCTTGCGCGGCGCCAGGTTGGCGACCATCACGGTGAGCTTGCCGACCAGGTCGGCTGGCGCGTAGGCGCTGCGGATGCCAGAGAACACGTTGCGCAGCCGCGGCTGGCCTTGGGCGTCCAGGCCTTCACCGACATCGAGCGTGAGCCGCAGCAGCTTGGTGCTGCCTTCGACGGTCTCGGCTTTGACGATCCTGGCCACACGCAGGTCGATCTTGGCGAAGTCGGCGATCGCGATCTCGTCGGCGATCGCCTCGCCGCCGGGCAGCACCACGGCGGGCGCCGGCGGCGTCAGCAATGCGTCGAGCTTGGCAGCGTCGACGCGCTGCATCAGGTGCTGGTAGTCGGCGATGCGGTGCTGACCCAGGGCCTGTTCGGCGTCTGCAAACTGCAGCGGCGGGACTTGCAGAAAGGCCTCCACCTGCGCGGCGAGCGCCGGCAGGATGGGCTTGAGGTAGATCGTCAGCAGCCTGAAGGCCTCGATGCAGACCGAGCAGACATCGTGCAGCGCAGCGCGCTGGGCGGCGCCGGCCTCGCCATCAGCGCCGGCCTGCTTGGCGAGTTCCCAGGGCTTGTGCTGGTCGACGTAGGCGTTGACCCGGTCGGCCAGCAGCATGGTCTCGCGCACTGCTTTGCCGAACTCACGCGTCTCGTACAGATCTTCGATCGCCGCGCGCTGGGCCCGCAGGCCGTCGAGCAGCAAGCGGCCCTCAACGCCCAGATCGGACGAGAGTTGGCCGTCGAATCGCTTGGCCAGGAAGCCGGCAGCGCGGCTGGCGATGTTGATGTATTTGCCCACCAGATCGCTGTTGACCCGGGCGATGAAGTCTTCTGGGTTGAAGTCGATGTCCTCGACCCTGGCGTTGAGCTTGGCCGCGATGTAGTAGCGCAGCCACTCGGGGTCCAGGCCGAGTTCGAGGTAACGCAGCGGGCTGATGCCGGTGCCACGGCTCTTGCTCATCTTGTCGTTGTTGACCGTCAGAAAACCATGCACGTGGATGTGGTCAGGCACTTTGCGGCCCGAGAAATACAGCATCGCCGGCCAGAACAAGGTGTGGAAGGTGACGATGTCCTTGCCGATGAAGTGCACTTGCTCGAGCTGCGGATCGGCCAGGTAGGCGGCGCAAGCAGCGGCGCCGTCGCTGCCATCCTGGGCCCGCTTGGCGAACAGGTTCTCCAGTGATGCCAGGTAGCCCACCGGCGCGTCCAGCCAGACGTAGAAGTATTTGCCCGGCGCGCCCGGGATCTCGATGCCGAAGTAAGGCGCGTCGCGGCTGATGTCCCAGTCGGCCAGGCCTGACAGGCCGTTGTCGTCGCGGCTGAACCACTCGCGCACCTTGTTCGCGACCTCGGACTGCAGCTTGCCGTCCTGGGTCCAGCGCTCGAGAAACTCGACGCAACGCGGGTCGCTGAGCTTGAAGAAGAAATGCTCGCTGCTGCGCATCACCGGTGTCGCGCCCGACAGCGCCGATCTCGGGTTCTTCAAGTCGGTGGCGGCGTAGACCGCGCCACAGGCCTCGCAGTTGTCGCCGTACTGGTCGCTCGCGCCGCACTTCGGGCAGTCACCTTTGATGAAGCGGTCGGGCAGGAACATGCCCTTTTGAGGGTCGTAGAACTGCTCGATCGTGCGGGTGGCGATCAAGTCCTTGTCGCGCAGCGCGAGGTAGATGGATTGCGCCAGGCGATGGTTCTCGACACCGTCGGTCGAGTGCCAGTTGTCGAACGCGATGTGAAAGCCGTCGAGGTACTGGGCCCGGCCGGCGGCGATGCCTGCGACAAACTGCTGCGGCGTCAGCCCGGCCTTGTCGGCGGCGATCATGATCGGCGCGCCATGGGCGTCGTCGGCACAGACGAAGTGGACCTCGGAGCCCTTCATGCGCTGCGCCCGCACCCAGGTGTCGGCCTGGATGTACTCCATCATGTGGCCGATGTGGAAGGCCGCGTTGGCGTAGGGCAGGGCGGTGGTGACGAAGAGCTTGCGCGGCATGAGGCCATCCTGGTAACTGAGCGGCGATTTTACCGGGCGAGCCTGGGCAGGCATCGGGCGAGGCGCGCATTTCGGGCGCGGATCCGGCAGTCCGCCATGGCCATGCCCGCGGTGATGGTGGGAGGGCTGGGCTAGACTCCGCCCGCTTGCTCGTCCGGGTCTCTCGCCTGGTTTTCCTTCCTGGTGCTGGCTGCGGGTTGTTCAGCCGACTTGGCGCAATCCGAACCCAAACCCCCAAACCACTGTTGCCACCATGTCCATCGTGACCGAAGCCGCCTTGCTTGCTGCCTTGAAGACCGTCGTCGACCCGCACACGGACAAGGACTTCGTGACCGGTCGCCAGATCAGGAACCTCAAGATCGAAGGGGACGAAGTTGCCTTCGACGTCGAGTTCGGCTACCCGGCCAAGAGCTTGCACGCGGCGCTGCGCCGACAGTTCATCGCCGCAGCGCGCAGCGTGCCCGGCGTCGGCAATGTCAGCGTCAACATCGTCACGCGCATCACCGCACACGCGGTGCAGCGCGGCGTGCAGTTGCTGCCGGGCGTCAAGAACATCATCGCGGTGGCCTCGGGCAAGGGTGGCGTGGGCAAGAGCACGACCGCGGCCAACCTGGCGCTGGCGCTGGCCGCCGAGGGCGCGACCGTGGGCGTGCTCGACGCCGACATCTACGGCCCGAGCCAGCCGATGATGCTGGGCATCAGCGGTCGGCCCGAGAGCATCGACGGCCAGAGCATGGAGCCGATGTCAGGCCACGGCCTGCAGGTGGCGTCGATCGGTTTCTTGGTCGACCCCGACCAGGCGATGATCTGGCGTGGCCCGATGGCCACCCAGGCGCTGGACCAGTTGCTGCGCCAGACCAACTGGAAGGACGTCGACTACCTGATCGTCGACATGCCGCCCGGCACCGGCGACATCCAGCTCACCTTGAGCCAGCGCGTGCCGATCACCGGCGTGATCATCATCACGACGCCGCAGGACATCGCCTTGCTCGACGCCAAAAAGGGTTTGACCATGTTCGAGAAGGTCGGCGTGCCTATCCTCGGTCTGGTCGAGAACATGGCGGTCTACTGCTGCCCGAACTGCGGTCATACCGAGCACATCTTTGGCGCCGATGGTGGCAAGAAGATGGCCGAGCAGTACAAGCTCGACTACCTGGGCGCGCTGCCTTTGAACATGAGCATCCGCGAGCAGGCCGATTCGGGCCGGCCCACCGTGGTGGCCGACCCCGACGGCGAGATCGCCGCGATCTACAAGGCTGTGGCGCGCCAGGTGGCGGTCAAGATCGCCGACAAGGCCAAGGACTTCTCATCGAAGTTTCCGACGATCAAGGTCAGCAAGGACACCTGATCCCGTCGCCGCGTTTGGCGACGTTTGGCGGCGTTCGGCGGCGTTCGGCGGCTGCGGGCAGCGTCGTCAGGCTGCGTCGCTTTCCCAGGGTGGCCGCGCTGCGCTGATGGATCGGGCGGCGGCGCTGGCCGGTGGCGCCAGCTGGGCGCTCGGGTTGGCTTGAACCGTGGCTGGGGCTGGCGGCGCAGCGCTGTCAGCTTGGCTGGGCGCTGTGGCCGGCGCCTCGCCGAACACCTGCTCGCCGCCCAGTGCGTCCAGCAGGTCGCCGATCATCGGCGCGAGCTCGCCGGTGGCGATCGCCGCGTCGGCTTCGAAGCTGTCTTCCTTCTTGCCGCCGGACTCGAACACGCCGTCGAGGAAGGCGATCTTCTTGACCAGCAGCGCCTCGGTCAGCATGAACGAGACCCGCCCTTGCCAGGTCAGCGCGAGCCGGGTCGGCTGCTTGCCGGCGAGGATGTGCTCGCGGATCTCGGCAATGTCGAGTGCATGGCGGGCGTAGCGAACCACAGGCTTTTCGCCGTCGGCAGCTTTCAACTCGCAGTCGCGGTCTATCGTGAAGCCGGCCGGCGCCTCGCCGCTGACCAGCCATTCGGCCATGCAGGCTGCCGGTGACAACGCGGTGTTGACGAGCTGGGCGCTCAGGCCCGGCAAGGCCTGGGTCAGCGCGGTCAGCACCTCGTCGGCGCGCGATGGGCTGCCCGCGTCTATCACCAGCAGCCTATCGTCGGGCGCGATCCAGACCTTGACAGTGGCGCGCTTGGTGAACGCCATCGGCAACAGGTCGAGCAAGGCCTGGTCCTTGAGCTCGTTGCGCTGCTTCTTGCCGGGTTTGCGGCCGGTCTGCTTTTCGACCTGGGCCGCGAGCGCGTCGACCTGGCGCTTGATCACCGAGCCTGGCACCACTTTTTGCTCGACCATCAGCTGCATCAGCCACTGGCCGTTGATGGTCTCGATCAGTGCGCCATGCGCCTCGCCGCGCGGTGCGACCCAACCCGCCGAGCGGGCCTGCGTGGCGCCGCATTCGGCAAAGACGGCCGGCGCCAGGGCCTGGTCTATCTGCGCCACAGTCGCCGACCAATCGGGCCCCAGGCGGTACACCATCAGGTTCTTGAACATGCTTGCCTTTCGCGGCAGCCGAG
>Ga0214919_10007991_pt1 | contig 14117 bp, 14 predicted proteins | sample LL1503_MetaG_FD_177994 | JGI IMG/M metagenome (GOLD analysis project Ga0214919, IMG submission 177994) | Freshwater microbial communities from Lake Lanier, Atlanta, Georgia, United States - LL-1503 | ecosystem: Environmental > Aquatic > Freshwater > Lake | place: USA: Georgia | collected...
GTATTTTCTTAATGTAGAATTGGATAGTGGCATTATATTTATAGTTTTGATTTTAAAATATTAAACATTCCTTAATCCAAGGCAACTTAGGATCAAACGCAAGAACAAATTTTTTATCAATACAAGATTTTAGAACACTATCTTCTTTTCCTTCTTTTCGTTCAATCAAACTAAGTTCATAATCCTTAATTTTTTTCTTATTCCACGCATCAACACGTTCGACAAATCTCTTTACAAATTCATTTGACTGTTTTAACATAGAAGCATTTTTCTCTAACTCTGTTCGTAAAAGATCATTCGATAGAAATGGTCGTTTTGTTCCCTTACCTTCGGGACGAATAAGTTTTACAAAATGTTTCTCCAAAGCAAGAATATACTTATTTGCGAGTATTTTTGGGTCATTGTCTTGTTGTGGCTTTGTATTATTGATTGCGTTAAAATACTCTATTGCTTCTGCTTCAGAATCTACTATCTTTTCATGAAGAAGAACATCAAAATTAGTAGGAAATAATGTAGTTTCTTCAAAGTAATTTTTAATAACAAGTTGCCGATGTTGACCATCTACAAGATACTTCTGTTCTATAGTTCCATCTTTGTATTTTACTACACGAAATATAGTAGAGTCAAGACTTTCAATTCTATGACCAATTGCTAATTTAATCTTATTCACATGGTCATTATCAATAAAACGATTTCCTTTCCATACTTGAATCCCAGCAAGTTCTTTTGCTTTGATTTTCTTAAGAACAGATGTATCAGAAAATGTGTGAATCATTTTGTATACGTTTTTTAGAAGAAAAATCTTTTTTCAATTTTATCGAGTAAAATAATAATAAAATCTTTTCCCCAATTCTCTTTGACTTGTTGCTGAAAAATGATTTTCTTCATTATTTTCATTTATAATCCTTCCATTATAATTAATAGTAGAATCACACTGTAATACATTACCAAAGGGGGTTCCAGGGATATTAATTGTTGGAACAAATCTTACATTTTTTATTTCTCTATTGAGACTAGTAACCATAGTTGATAAATAACTATTCATATTTATTTTAAATGTATATGCTCCTTCTTTTTCTCTTCCATTATGACTTCCAGTTATTCTATTATTATTAAAATAGTTTTGTCCTACACAGATTCCTGCTACTAATATAGGAAAATTAGCATCTGTTATTGGTAATAGTGTTTTTATATTAGATCGTAAATTAATAAAAGCGTCTTTTAATGTGTTTTTATAACGTTCTCCATCAGCATTTTGATTATTATTTACTCTACCTGTATCTGATTCTCCTTGATCCCATAATAAAACTTTTACAGAACTATTTGAACTTATTAAGTTTTTCTGTTTAGCTCTTTGTAATATCTTATATATATAAAAGAATAAACTATCATCTGAGTTATTTAACCAAAACCATCTTTTGTTATTACTCGCAGTGGCAAAAAGAACAGCGCTACCCCTATTACTATATCCACATGCTAATATTAATATTTTCTTACCAGGATTGTTTGATAAATATTCTTTCGCAAAACTTAAACTATGACCAATTGACACCTCGTTTCTTTTTCCTCTATCTGTGCCAGAAATCATAGGTTCAACACCAGGTCCAATAGTATTTCCATCATTTTGTAATTGTTTAATATTTATGTTAGCATCATCATCTGGAGATATTTTACCTTTTGAGATTGTATTTCCTGATAGAGAAGGATCGTGATTCCTTGATCCTCGTCCTAGTGAATTTGATTGACCTCCCAAAATAATAATATCATATGTCTCGGGGTTAGTAAAGTTTTCTCTTCTTAATCTTCTTAAATATAATAATCTAGATACTACAATAATAGAAATAATAATAGAAAGAAATAATAAATAATTATTTCTTTTTTTCATTCTAAAATAAAAAGATATTTAAGTTTTTAATAGTTTAAACTTATAAATCTATAATAGAATAGAATAAAAATGGGTTCTAACTCTTCAAAGCCGCCAACAATTACGACAGAATATAGAAAAGATACGATTATTAAAACAGTTCTAAAAACAGATGAATTTCGTCTTGCTTTTCAAATGAAAGCATTAAAAGAAGAATCTCGTTCTCTACAAAATATGTGGAAAGATTTTATAACTGGAGGAAGAAATACATTTTATTATAATACTGCTACAAAGCATAATCAGCAAATAAAGATTATTAGAATGAATGATGGTTCTCTAGAATTATCTGTTGTAACAAATGTTGATTTGAAAGAAGAGGATCTAGAATCATTTACAAAAATGTTTGATACTATTTCTAAAAACATTGAAGCCTACGATAAGTCAGAAGCAACTGGTTTACTCGGAATTAATAACGCTTCTTCTACAAACTTATTGATTGTTGAATAATTAAAAATATTTATTTATTAGATGCTAACAAAAAGAATAAAAAAATATAAAAGAAAAATAAAAATAAAAAGAAGAAAAACAAAAAAAGGAGGAGATAGAGAAGTTCCTCGTATAGATTATCGTAATATAGGTGATTTTGTTACTTTATATAACAATAAACATCCAATACCAGAACAAATACGATTAGAAGAAGATGTTGAAAAGTATGGTGTATGTTATGTTAATAAACATAAACAACATTTAAAACTCCCGATTCCTTATGAACTTCTTAATTCAAGAAATCAAGAATTTAACAATCCTTTAAATGTAGGTATTCTTTATTTATGGGTTATAACATATGATGAACCAAATAAAATATATATATCTCGTGTAAGCCCAAATGAAATGATTAACCCTGAAGAACGAATGAATCGTTATCTATTTTATCCTTGTAATAGAATGAATGACCCTCATTCTATAGTAGATCTCATATTTCATAATTATTTAGCAGGAGGGCGTGAGATAATATGTGGTGGAGAATTGAGACTTTTAAAACCAGGTCATTTAGAAATATCAAATAAGAGTGGTCATTATCAACCATCATATGTATGTTTAGGTCTTCGAGCAAACAATTTATTTTTTACGAAATATGGATATCACACCAGTGTAATTGATCCTGAAATCGGTAGAAGACAATGGAGACAAGCGCAACGTAGATTTGCACTAGGTGATTTTTAATTTTTTAATTTTTTAATTTTTTAATTTTTTAATTTTTTCTTCTTTCTTCATTCTGCCTTCGTGTAGCAGCATTCGCACGTTTTCTTCTTTCTCTATTTCGTTGTGTTAATAAAGCTCTTTTCATTATATTACTTCTATTATTATTTGATTTAATACTATTACTATTTATTTTATATTCCATCTCGGGTTCATTTCTTCTCTTTATTGCTGCTTGAGCACGTTTTTCACTTTCACTTATTTTTGCTTTGTAATAACGGATATTACCTCTTTTATATTTATATCTTGTGATTGGATGAGAAAATTTAAATTTTGTTAGAATATCATTTAATGTAGTATATTTTAAAAAATCACCATGTTTTGAATTATAATCATTTTTTCCTCTTGGTAAATCTATTAGTTCTTCTTTATCTTTAATATTGTCCCATGAAAGATAATTTTTTGGATTTTTACTAACATTTAATTCTTTAGAGAAATCAATCGGTAATAACAACTTTATTATATCATCTCTATTACCAAGTTCTCTTGCTATGATTAAAGCAGTTTGACCATCATCATTCTTTTTATTTACATCAGCACCATTATCTATAAGAAGTTGAACTGTATCTTCATGATTATAAATGGTGGCAGCCATTAGAGCAGTCATTTTGTCTCCACACTCTTCATTTACATTCGCACCATTCACCAATAGAAGTTCAGCTATTTTTAAACGCCCCTTCATAGAAGCAAGAAATAAAGCAGTATTTCCGTGTATATCTTTCTTATTTATATTTGTTCCCTGATCTAAAAGTCGTGTTACTTTCTGTAAATCACCTCTTTCTGCTGCCGTAATTAATTCAAGTGAACCACCAACAAAACTCTTTTTTGTTTTACGCATCTCTAATTATAAAAAGTAAAAAAACAAAGTAAAAATACAAAGTAAAAAAATTGATTCCTTATTTTTCATGATAATATTATCAAAAATGACGAATGATATTGAAGACATTTCATCTGCTTCAACAGAGTCCACAGAAGTCTGTGAGTTTGTGAGTGAACTCATTCATGAAAAAGATGATCCAGAAAAAGCAATGAAGGCTTTGAGAAGGAAGTATCAAATCACTCCATCAAAGCGAGAGATTCATGCCATTTATAAAAAATACTTTTCAACTACGAAGATTACACCTAGGCTAAGAAAATGGATGATTAAGAAGCAAATGCGTTCTAATTCTGGTGTATTAGTTGTGACGATTGTTCTTGCTCCTAATAAGTTCAGTTGTAAGTATGATTGTTCTTATTGTCCCCAAGAAACAGATTTGGATGGAAAGCCCACACAACCTCGTTCGTATCTCTCCAATGAACCTGCTATGTTGAGGGCTTTAGAATCAAATTTTGATGTAAAAGGACAATTTAATAGTAGAATTAATAGTTATAAACTAACTGGAAATATTGGTGATAATCAATCTTCAAAGATTGAAGTAATCTTTTCTGGAGGCACATGGGAGAGTTATCCTTTGAAATATCGTGAGCAAGTGATTCGCGAATTGTATTGGTCTGCTAATAGCGTTGATAAAGAGAGAGAATCGCTTACGTTAGAAGAAGAAATTACTATAAATGAGACAAGTAATTATCGTATCATTGGTTTCACTTTAGAAACACGTCCTGACAATATTTCACCAACCACTATAAAGGATTACAGACGTTGGGGTGTTACACGAATTCAAATTGGTGTTCAGCATTATGATGATGCTATTTTAAAAGCAATGAATCGTAAGTGTTATACAAAAGATACTATTCATGCTATCAAGTTGCTAAAACAGGCTGGTATGAAAGTTGTTGTTCATCTGATGCCTGATTTACCAACCTCATCACCAGAACAAGATAAGTGGATGTTTGATCAAGCACTTAATAATCCCGATTTACAATTTGATGATATTAAGATTTATCCTACAGCGGTAGTTCAAACATTTGATAATAATCATATTGTAAGTTCCAAGATTTTAGATATGTATAAAGAGAAACTCTTCATTCCTTATTCGGAAAAAAATGTTCAAGATTTGATTGATGTTTGTCTATATTACAAAACAAGAGTAAATCCTTGGGTAAGAATTCAACGACTTGTAAGAGATATTCCTGGAAATGATATTGCTGCTGGATATAATAAAATGTCAAATCTTCGCCAGCTTATTCATATCCAAATGAAACTAAAAGGATTGAAGTGTTATTGTATTCGTTGTATGGAGATTGGTGATAAAGAACATGATGGTGAATTAAAACCTATTATTGCTGTGAGAAAGTATCCTGCTTCTGGAGGAGTTGAGTATCATATTTCTATAGAAGCTCATAAAATGAACTTCTCTCAGAAAGTAATGTTTATATTGATGTTAATTTATATGCAAATATTTACAATGTGGACAGGTCTTCGTTGTTTCTGGCCAGGAGATTTAGAATCTTATATTGGTCTTTATGCTTTCTTACGTCTTCGTCTTGATATAAATCCTGGTGGTGGATATATTCCAGAACTTAAGAACTGTGCTTTAGTGCGAGAGGTTCATGTTTATGGAACCGCTATGGGTGTGGGATCAGAATCAGATGGGTCACAACATAAGGGGTATGGTAAACTTCTTATGGCTACTGCGGAAATAATTGCAAAGGCTGCGGGATGGAATAAAGTTGCTGTTATTGCTGGTGTAGGAACTCGTGAGTATTATAAAAATAAATGTGGTTATAGATTGGAAGGAACTTATATGGTGAAAGATATTTAGTTCAATGTTTTAAACTCTTATACAAATAATTTGTTGTAAGTAAATTAATATGATAACTCTTAAATAATTGCTGTGTTATTCCCCACCAACTTATCCACATAAAATCAGTTATATCTTCTGTTATACGCACTGGTATGTCTTTATAATTTAACAAAAGTTTGTAAATATACAAATAATTTTTTTTCTTATGACATGTATCAAAATAATATGTTAGAAAATTTTCTAAAGAGAAATTTAAACCGGTTTCTTCAAATGCTTCACGAATTGCTCCTTGATAGATCGTTTCCCCATACTTTACAGAACCTTTTGGAAAAGACCAGATACCATTCTTCTTTTGCTTTATAAGAAGAACATTCATTGCGTTGTCAAATACAATTACACCCGCTGTCAAATCTGGCATATCATCAGGTGCTCGTTGATCCATTTTGTGATAAGTATTTTTTTACAAAAATATGTGTCAATTTTTTAATGCTTTCTTACTTTTCTTGTATTACCCAAATTTATTTTTCTTAATGAAGGAAAAAAATTATTTAATAATCTTCTTCTTGTATTATTTTTATTATTACTACTTTTACCAGTTTTTGCTCCGTGTTTTTTAAGAAGTTCTATAGTATCTTTCTTACTAATAATTAAAGCATAATCTAATGCAGTATCACCATAATGATCTTTAGCATCAAGATTTGGGTCTTCATCTAAAACAATTTCTACACTATCAGCATCAAGGTATAATACAACATCCATTAAAAGTGTCATACCTCTCTTATTTCTAGCCTCAACATCCATATGATTCTTTAAAAATTTTCTTGCTTCTTCTTTTTTACCATTGCGAAGTAAATTTTCAAAACGTGCTACTTTTTTCTCAGTTGAATTATTATTATTATTATTTTTGTTTGACATTTCTATATATTCCTTAGAAATTATTTCTATCCGTAAATAATAAAAATCCGCAAATAATTTTTAATGCTTTCTTACTTTTCTTGTTTTTCTCATACCACCATCAGGTGGATTTACTTCTTCACGCAACTTCTGAAGAACTAATATATTTCTATCTATATATATATTTGTTAAACGAATTAATTCATCTTTTTGTTCTTCTTTAACTCTATTAATAATACCTATAATACCATTTATATAAATATCACTTGAATAATGTTCCATCATAGATTTTATATTCTGATTAATTACTTTGATATTTGAAGTAATACCTTCTATATTCTGTGTTTCATATTTTTTAATATGCTCTAACAATTTAAACATTATTGAACCATCAACTATTTTATTTTCTTTATATCCTCTTATATATGCTAGAATAGTATCTTTTACAGCAGACAAGCCAAATGGAGTTAATTGTGGAATCTCTTTAGTTAATTCTTCAATTTCGTCACAATTTTTAGTTCTATCACATTTCTCCAATATTTTTTTAATATAATCACTATAATTGTCAATATCCACCTCATTTATCACTCTCTTTGCATTTGCTAAAGAACTTGCTCTTCGGATTTTTATATCATAATTACAGAGTGGATTAACACTTCTACACAATGGATTATAGTAAATACCTGGTCTTAATTCAAATAATTCCTTTTGTGAAATAGTTGGGATCTTCAAATGAAGTTTTTTCAAAATTTCATTCTTTGTTTCATCCTTTGAAGAAGTTTTTTTAATATCATCATATGTTTTTTCTATATCTTTTTTTCTAGGAAATATACTATGTTCAAATAAATTACTAATATCATCTTGAGATGATTCTGTAAATTTTTCTTTTGATAATCTTGGTATAAACTTGGTATTACCATCTAATGGTATTACACCAGACATAGCATATTGATTATAATTTCGATGGTATGAACTTACTTCATATCTTGTATTTACATATGTCGTTCCAGGTTTATGTATATGAATTGCCTTAAATATTCTTTGTAATATTTTTTCATATTTAATTGGGTCATTGAAATATTTCTTATATTTAGGTTCAAAAAACTTTTTTATAATATCATCTCCAAGATAATTTACTAATCCACATAATGTAAAACTTATATATATACAATTTGGTGGGACAGTTAATTCTTCTAATTTTCCATTGCTATAACAGACATCATTTCCATGCCCTAAAATAACTGTAGGAGGATTTACTGCTTCTTTTGTTGGCTTTAAAAATCGTGGGCTTGATTTAGGTGTTGCTGGTTTTGGAGATCGTAAAACATTTTCTTCTCCTTCGGGAAGTTTTGGAAGTTCTTCAATAAGTCTTTTTAATGTTTGTAAATTTTCTAATTTATTATCCCATGCTTTTTTTTGTTTTGTATCTGGTTTTTCACTTAATATTTTTTTAATTCTTTCAGACTCTGTATGAATTCTTCTTAAATTATACGAACGACTAGATTCATTTCTTTTATAGACATTACTTGATAATTTACTTTTAATCTCTGTATACAATGCCCCCTTCGCTGTGAGGGTTTCCATCTAATTGTATGCTATTTTCTTTTACATTCATATCGAAAGCCTCTTTTTCAGACTTTATCTTTTCACAGAAAGTTTTTAATTCTTTCATTTCGTTTTTTAACGTATTTATTTCTTCAAGAAGTTGATTCCATTCAATGCTATTTTTAAGAATAAACATTTCTAATAGTCTATATAATATTAATTTAAGCCATTTTTATCCAATGTTCTTTATCACACGATAAATACCAATCAATAGTAGATTGTAGACCATCTTCAAAATCTATTTTTTCATTCCATCCTAAATCTATAAGTTTTCTGTTTGATACGCTATAACGTAAATCATTAAATAATCTATCTTCTACATATTTAATATAAGGCTCTACACTATCAGATCCTTTCATAATTTTTACAATCTTTTTCACAATTTCAATAACATTAAATTCATTCTTGGAACCAATGTTGTAAATTTCTCCAGTAATACCTTTGAATAAAATACTTTCCACCGCAGTTGAAACATCATCAACATGTATAAAATTTCTTACTGTTTTTCCTTCTCCATGAATTGTAAAGGGTTTTCCTTCCTTCACAGATGTAATACATTTTGGAATAAGTTTCTCTGGATATTGACGAGGACCATAAACATTATTTCCTCTAGTAATAATTATAGGTAAACCGAACGAATGATGATAAGAAAATACTAAATGTTCAGCACTTGCTTTTGTCGCAGCATAAGGATTTGTTGGTTTTAGAATAGTTGTTTCATAACATTCATCTCCATCTAACTCAACTTCTCCATATACTTCATCTGTGCTAACATGTATGAATCGTTGTATTTTACCATATTCTCTAGAACATTCTAACAATGTATGTGTTCCTAATACATTATCTTGTGTAAATTGAATAGAGTTGCCAAATGAATTATCAACATGTGTTTGTGCTGCGAAATGAATAATTGTATCTACATTATGTAATTTAAGAATATATTGAATCATATCAGAGTTACGTATATCACATTTATAAAAATGATAATTATTATTGATTATATTAAGATTCTTTAATGAAGAACAATAATCAAGTCTATCTACATTTATAAATGTTATACTATCATATTTATTAGATAAATAATTAAGAACATTAGAAGCAATGAAACCACATGCTCCAGTAATTACAACTACTTTTGGTTCATAATCCATTTAATAAGTATTAATATTTTTGGTTTAAATAGAATATTCCATATAAATATACAATGGCAAAAGTTCTTTTATTAGGTTCTAATGGATGGATTGGTAAACAATTAATCCCTATGATTACTTATAGAGATGATGTAAAAATATTATATCATTCGGATGTGAGAGTAGATGATATAGAAAAACTTTCTCAAGAAATTGATTCCTTACAACCAACACATATTATATCCACGATTGGAAGAACACATGGTGTAATAGATGGTAAAATAATTCCTACCATAGATTATTTAGAGTATCCTGGCAAACTTGGAGAAAATATTCGTGATAATTTATTTTCTCCTATGATTCTTGCGAAACTTTGTGATGACAAAGGAATTCATCTAACATATTTAGGAACTGGTTGTATTTTTGAATATGATGGTTCTCATCCTTTTGATGAAGAAGCAAAACCAAATTTTTTTGGTTCATCATATTCTATTGTAAAAGGTTTTACCGATCAACTAATGACTTTATATTCAAAATCAGTTCTAAATGTTCGTATTCGTATGCCGATTACTTCAGAATCAAATCCTCGTGATTTTATAACAAAAATAGTAGGATATGAAAAGATATGTAGTATGGCGAATTCTATGACGGTCTTAGATGAGTTGTTGCCAATTATGGTTGATATGGCTATAAATAAAAAAGTAGGAACAATAAATCTTACAAACCCTGGAACAATTAGCCATGAAGAAATTTTACAAATGTATAAAGAAATAGTTGATCCAAATATTACATGGAAAACAATGACTTATGAAGAACAATCAAATCTTTTAAAATCAAAGAGATCTAATAATGAACTTGATACTTCTAAACTTGTGAAATGGTATCCAGAAGTATCTCATATTAAAAAAGCAGTATTCAATGTTCTTAAAAAGAGAATAGAAGAATAAAATTATTTAACTAAAAGTTGCATTATGAATTATAGTAGATTCATTTCTACAAACAGGGCATTTTGTATTTGTCTCTCTATAATGAAGAATAGAGTCTTTATCAAAGATATGAAAGCAAGAAAGAACAGATAATTCTTTACATTCTTTTAGAGGTTTTAATGTAATAGAGCAATTAACATTTTTATTTCTTTCATTCTCCAAATGGTTTTGAATGACAAAGATAGGGGTTGTTGTAGGTGTTACAGTAGAAGGTCTTACAATAGAAGGTCTTATATAGGATTCATCATCATCAATACTATCATAACTCCTATAATCAATATCAGAGACATCTATATCTTCATTAACAGTTTCAACTACATTATACATAATCATTTTAGATTTAACAATCTTGATTTGCGCATCTGATAACATATATTTCATTCTTGGTGAAGTTGGTGAATGAATAAATCCTGTTGTTTTAAAGAAAATAATAGGATACCTTCTATTATCAGATGTTACAACATTAAATGGTAAGAACTTATAAGAAACATTATCTTGACCGGATAAATTTGTTGTTTTATAATGTGTTTTTTCAACAGGAGATTCTACAAATGTTCCTCCTTCTATAGAAATAAAATCAATGTAATTTGAAAGAATCCCATATCTAGTTATTTGAATATTTTTAACTAATACTAAATGTGTATGAATTCCATAACCAGGGCGAAAGATACCAAAATATTCTGGTAGTGAACTCATTTTATATGATATAAAATCTGTAAATTTAAGTTTCAATTTTTTTTTATGTGTTTATAATTAGAGATGTCCGGTATGTCATTAGGAAGAACAGGAGAAAAATTGGGTAACCCATATGATTCTTTAGACTGGGATAAAATATTAGGTAACACAACTGATATTAGTAATAAACGAAGAGATGCATTTTATTTTTTGTATGAATTAAATAACGATATATCTAAAATTAATGCTGCTATGAATCCTCGTGCTGGTGCTGCCGCCCCTCTAGCCCCAAAAGATGAAATTAAAACAACATTAAAAGAAGTTTTTAAAATTTTATCCAACGGTATGCCTATTGATAATTTATTAATAAAAAAAACAGAAGAAAAATATTTATATAATACATGTAATACTATAAAAGATGAAGAAATACCATATTTTCTATTTATATATATTATATTTAGAATAATAAAAAAATTAATAAGGGATTCGATAACAGGAGTAGGAGGACCTTTACAACCTTTACCACCTTTAATCAATTTACTTGGTCCTGATCAACCAGATTTTGAAAGATCTAACAAGACCGCTATAGATAAAATAAAAGAATTAGAAACAACTATAACAAAATTTATTGAAAAAATGGAAAAATATTGTGAATCTAAAACAACAACTGGAATTACGACAAGAGTAGTAAAGAAGATTATTAAAAAATATAGTAATCCCCAGTATACAGCAATAGTAGATATTATACTTAATGAAAAAAATAAGCAAAAAACATATAGTGACTTGATTGAAATAGTAAAAGATGATGACAATATCAATAAACTATCGGTGATATATGCAGCATCACAAGCAGTTCAAACACCAGTTTCAATAGCAAATAATGCAATGAGTGTAAATACAAATTTAAAAAGAAATTATAGTCAATATTTTACATATTGTCAGACGCATCCTATTTTTTGTAATGGTGATCCTGCTCATGTTCCTCCTATTCTTGGTATTAATAATGATCTAGATATTATGAAAGAAATACTAAAACATTTACAAAAAAATCCCAGTATTACGTCAAAAGAATTTAAAAAATTTATGGATGACAAAATTTTACCAAAATTACCAGGACTTAGTGCTAATTTAATGACAGAAGATAAAGTTCGTATAAAATATTTTAATAATTATTTAAGTCTTACACGAAGTACACTTCGTTTTTGGTATGATGAATTAGATACTACTAAAAAAACGTTAGTTAAAGATAAATTAGAAAGAAAAATAAAAGAATATATGGATGAGCATATTAATGAACCTGATAATAAAAAAATAGATGAAATGTTAAAACCTTTAATCGCAAATGAATTTGCTGATACTGATGTAAAAAATATAGATACAATTTCAACAAAATATATTGAAGATATTTTAACAACTATGGCCCCTGGTTATCCTTATCTGACAACACCAGAAAATATGGCTTCTATGGTTGAATATGGGGAAAAGATAGTAGAGCAAAAGCCAAATATAAATGAAAAATTACTTACTGATCTTTTACAAGATGAAATTAACAAAAGAACTGCTCCTGCTCTTGCTGCTGCTGCTCCTATTATTCCTCTAGCCAAAAAACCTGCAGTCGCAAGAGCAGCAGCAGCAGCAGCAGCAACAACAGCAGCAGCAACAACAGCAGCAGCACAAGCAGCAGCAACAGCAGCAGCAGCATTAGCACAAGCAGAGGAAACAAGGGCATATGAATATGAAAACGAAACAATAGCTGCAGAAACACAAATAAATAGCATATTAACTAGTATGAACCAAATAAATCCATTAGCGCAAAATTTATTAAATGAAATAAAAATCGTAGAAACATCAGTAAAAAATGAATCAAATGAAGCAAAAAACATATTAAGGACCGCAGTAAATGAATTTGGAACAGCAGAACGAACATTAAAAAGATTCAAAAGTGAAACAGAAATAGCACAAAATAATTATAATAATGAACGTCTATCAACTGTTAAATCTAGATTAAAAAGAATATTATTAATGAAAAAATCTCAAGAAAGTGCAGGTGAAAATGATAAAAACGATAAAGAAGAATTAAAAGATAAAGCAGAACTTGCTTTCAATGATGTAAAAAAAGCAGCAGAAACAGCAGATGATCTAGTAAAAGAAGTAGAAAAAACAAAAGATATATTCGATGAAGCACTTATTTTAGCAGGAGAAGCAGCAGCAGAAGAAGTTACAGCAAGAAATTATGCAGGGCACGCGAGACATCATGCAGAAAACCTAAATGCAGCATTAGGAGTAAATCCAGCATTAATACGAACAGCAGCAACAGAAAAAGAAAAAGCAAAAAAACAAATAAAAATTGCAGAAGAAAAAGCAAATGAAGTAAACTTAATAAAATTAATAATACAATTAAAAGAAAATATATCAAAAGTGCTAGAGAAAATAAAGGAAACAAAAAAAAATTTATCAGATGCAGCATTCTCTGCAACATCAGTAAGAACTATTGTAATAAATGCTATATTAAATGGAGTAAATGGTTTAGAACTAAATTGTAGTAATGCATTACAAGAAATAAAAAAATTAGAAAAACAAGCAAACCTAAATAAAAAATCACTAGAAAAAGCAAGGAAACTAATAGAAGATCTAGTAACATCTGGTGGAGGATTTAAAAGAACAAAAAAACTAAAAAAAATAAATAAGATTAAAAAAAGAAAAACATTAAAAAAAAATAAGATAAATAATAAATGAAAAGAACTTAAGAAACGAAAGAACATGAAAATATCTCTAGATTTACTTGACTTACAGTTGGCAGTTGGCATCTAAAGAATTTAAAAAAAGTTTTGTTCTGGAATTCACAGATGTTTTCATTTTCAAAAAAGATTTGTTCTGGGTTTTTCATTTTCAAAAAAAGATTTGTTCTGGAATTCACAGATGTTTTCACTTTAAAAAAAAAAAGATTTGTTCTGGAATTCACAGATGTTTTACTTTTTAAAAAAGTTTTGTTCTAAATTTCTAAAAATTGATATAAAAG
>Ga0214919_10007994_pt1 | contig 14112 bp, 19 predicted proteins | sample LL1503_MetaG_FD_177994 | JGI IMG/M metagenome (GOLD analysis project Ga0214919, IMG submission 177994) | Freshwater microbial communities from Lake Lanier, Atlanta, Georgia, United States - LL-1503 | ecosystem: Environmental > Aquatic > Freshwater > Lake | place: USA: Georgia | collected...
TGGCAAAACTGATCATGGATAAACTACCAGATATTGCCAAATCTTATGAAGTTGTTTTTTATAATGCAAATGCTGATAAAATTAAATCCATCAAAACAGTAGAAGATATTTTGAAAATTTTTAATGTAAAAAAAATAGACGAATTAACAGAAGGTGATATTAACATTTTTATTCGTTGTTCACCCAACAAATACGAAATGGCAGAATTAATTATTAAAAATAAACCAGAACTTACTGACCAAAGTGTTTTTGATTTGCTTCATTATACAGGTGGCATAGGTAAAATAGCAGAACTAATTATAAAATATAAAAAAGACCTTTCTGATGATACTATTAATTATTTAATGGGTATGACACCCAAGAACAAGAAATACCAAACGGCAGAACTAATTATTGAAAAGAAACCAAAACTTTCTAGTGATAATGTTTATTATTTGCTCCGATTTGCAACTGATAAAGACAAAATGGCAGAACGATTACAAGAAAAAGAAGACAACATAAGCAAACTTTCTTATGAAAGTGTTATTGATTTATTTCATGTTTATGCAAACGATAAAGACAAAATAGCACAAGCACTAAACAAATATCACACAAAGAAAACACCAGAAATACAAGAACTAATTCGAAGAGAAATGCTTCCATATAATCATCATGATGATTTTGATGATTTTGATCCTGATGATTATGAGTAATGATGATCCTTAATATTTAATTATTATGCCAATACATATAGATAACTTTATGAACTTTAAACAATGGCTACTTTCTGAAGAACGAATTCTAAATGAGGACTTCAAAACTCAAAGAGAAAAGTTCATCCAACAAGGTATACAACCACCTGCCGTTGACTACTACCTCAATAACTTTAAAACTATTAAAGACAAAAAATACAAACAAATCAATGACCCAATCAAAGGTCTTGAACATATCAAAGATAGAACCAATATAGATGCTTTTAAAATATGGAAGGAATTAGAAGACTTCGTTGATTATGTGAAAAGTCAAGTAGATGTTTCTGGTAAAACCAGCTACAAAAACATTAAAGTAGACGCAGAACCAATCCATACAGATAATGACCTCATAATTTATTACGCAGATACCCCTCAAGCATGCGTCACTTACAAAGGCGATGTTCCATATGGTTGGTGTATCGCCCGAAGCGATGCAAGTAATATGTTTTATACCTATAGATTCAAAGAACAAGAACCATCATTTTATTTCGTAAAAAATAAGGAAAGAACCAACAAGGAACTTGAAACATTTAAAGGTGGTAATTTTATTGACAAATATCACTTCTTTGTAATCCAAGTAGTAAGATATGCAGATCCTGAAAACAAAGATCAAAAACAATATGTTGTAACTTCTGCACAAAATGATGGCGACTGGGAAATGTCTTGGAATGATATATTAAAACTAGAACCCAAATTAACTAACAAACATAATATATTTATAAGTAATCCTCTTGGACCTAAAGAAAGAGAACTATACGACAGATTTAGAAATGGTATTTCTGATAGTGAATTTGCAAATTTACCTTTTGATGAAAAAGATATGTACTTGAATGTTTATGTAAGACAAGACCGACTAATAACCGACAACCAATTCAAAAATTTACCACATGATTTAAAAAATAAATATATTGGCTTTGGAGTTGGCGTGTCTGATGAACAATTTAAAATGATTGATTCTGATTCTAAATTATATACAAGATATGAAAATGTCACAAAAACAAAAATAAAAAAAATTATAGAAAATAATGTTCCACTTAATCTTACATCAAATGAAGCTGATATTTTTTTAAAAAATATAAATGAATTCGATTTGAGCCAATTTTCTGATAACAATTTTCGAGGAATTTATAACAGTAATAATGTCGAACTTGCAAAATATATATTAGAAAAACGTGTTTTAAATTCTGGGTCTATTAGTAGTATACCATCAAATGGCAATTTCGAAGTTCTAAAATACTTACTTGGAGATGAAGTTCGTAATAAACAAGGTGATATTGTAAAATTACCCATATGGATGAAGCCATGGCCAATAGATAGCTGGGCCGTTAAACAAGCAGTAGAAAGAAACAATTTAGAAATGGTAAAATACTTAATAGGGAAAGGTGCAAAAATAGACCCCACTGCTATTGGAAATGCAGCAAAAATAAACAATTTAGAAATGGCAGAATACTTAATAGGGAAAGGTGCAAAAATAAACAACACTGCTATTGGAAATGCAGCACAAAATAACAATTATAAAATGGTAGACTACTTGGTAACGAGCTTGATAGAAAAAGGTTCAAAAATAAATGACAACACTGCTGTTGCAAATGCAGCACAAAATAAAAATTTAGAAATGGTAAAATATTTGGTAGGGAAAGGTGCAAAAATAAGTGACGATGCTGTTGCAAATGCAGCACAAAATAACAGTTTAGAAATGGTAGAATACTTGGTAACGAGCTTAATAGAAAAAGGTGCAAAAATAAATGACCCCACTGCTGTTGGACATGCAGCACAAAATAACAATTTAGAAATGATAGAATACTTAATAGGGAAAGGTGCAAAAATAAACGACCTTGCTATTACACATGCAGCATACAATAACAATTTAAAAATGGTAAAATACTTGGTAGAAAAATTATTAGAAAATGGTGAAGAAGAAATAAGTGAAGATGCTGTTACACGAGCAGTACTGCATAACAATTTAGAAATGGCAGAATACTTAATAGGGAAAGGTGCAAACATAAATGACAGTGCTGTTGTTGCGCAAGCAGTAGAAAATAACAATTTAGAAATGGTAAAATACTGGGTAGAAAAAATTGGAAATCTTGTAAATCTCGATGATGTTGGTTTATACTGGCCAATCGAGAATGGTAATCTTGAAATTATTAAATACTTACTTGGAGATGAAGCTCGTGACGAAAAAGGTAATATTGTAAAATTACCCGAAGGAATAAAACCAATAACTGTAACCATTGGCGATTGGACTTCAATTGCCAATTCTTATGCAGGAAATATTGAAGAAATAAAAGAATATATAATCAAAAAAGAACAAGCGTAGAGTACTCTGCGACTACTTATCCGCATAGAGTACTCTATCACTCCTTATCCACTCACAAACCAACCCTCACAAACCAACCTTCACAAACTAAGCTACACAAACTAAGCTACACAAAATCAACCTTCACAAACCATATCAGCACAGAGTACCCATCACACATAACATCTCTCCATACACATAAGTTATTAACATCTTTTTTGTGTAACCCAAATCCTATATCTTGTGTAACCTATTTCTAATCATTCCTTCCATCTTTATAATTATTTATAATTGTTTACATTTTAAAGCCCCTAATTATCGCTTTAATTCAATTGTCTGTGATGATTTCGACCTGAGTCTCATTTGATTCGCTATTTCATCAAAAAACATCGTTTAAACGCATTTCATCCATTTGTGCCATAATCATGAAATAACAATCGTTATTAACCATCCACCAATAAACCAAATATAATCGACTTAAAACCAAACAAGCTGCACAAAATAAAAACTCATCACAACATACCTAATCCCATAAACTTATAACCAACCCTTAACTATTACCATGGAACGGAATTACAAAAGGATCAGAGAGAGAGAGATAGAGATAAACTATTCATGCCATAATTCCAAATCAATCAACCTTGTGTAACATATATCCATATGATCTACTTCTATACATAACCAAACTACCTTGTGTTGCACTGATTTACCTAAACCACTCTTCTTATGTTGCACTGATGTAACTCCACCACCCTTGTGTTGCACTGATGTAACTTAAATACCTTTGTGTTACCTTGATCTACCTCCACCACCCTTGTGTTACCTTAATGTAACTTAAATACCCTTGTGTTACTTGGGTGTATAATTGTAAATAAATGATAAATAAACGATAAATAAAAGATAATTTTTGTGATCTTGTGTTACCTTGATGTATAAATAGCGACTTTATATGGAATTAACAGTGAATTTAAGGTACTTGTTCGCTAATAAATGTGTTACTGTGAAGCAATGAAGTACATTTTGATGAAACGAGATCAATTTGTGAAGCAAGCTGGCTAAGCCAATTCTCCATTTCCTCCCATTCCACTCCAAATCCTCCCATATTCCCCACTAATTCCCTATAAAATAATTAAATACTACTTTTATCCACTATAGAGCAATTTGTGAAGCAACATATAAAGTCGCTTTTTATAAACTAAAAAGAAACTTGAAAAACAACACAAGTTACTTTTAAGGGAACAACAAGGGAATAAAAAGGGAATAAAAAGGGAATAAAAAGGGAATAAAAGTAACTTAAGAGTAACTTTGTGTAGCTATATTGATACTATGAGTATCTTTTAAGTGTGTGCGAAGAGAAATCTTTGCGCAATAAGGCGCAAAAGTGATGTTTACAGCTTAAATAAATGCGCAAAAGCTGTAACACAAGGTAAAATATCTTGAAGTAAAGCGCAAAAGCTCTGATGTACGCTTAAATAAAGGCGCAAAAGATGCAACATAGATCAAATGCCTTAAACAAATGCGTAAAAGCTGCAACATAAGCGCAAAATATGCAATAAAAGCGCAAACCCCCTCAACTTGTGTACTGTATAATAATAATGTTGTAGTGATGTGTACAAACTTGGTCGTAGTGTATATCATATCTTCAACTTGTGTACTTAGCTCATGGCGATTTTAAGAGTAAAGTATAAATTATATAATAATTAAAATAATTTTTGGGCATAAAGTTACTAAGGCGAACATACCCAATGAACCAAGTTTTGTATACTATGGAAAAGGGAGGTGTGTAATGGGTCATGAATTTAAACCTATTAGATTTTTCGATTACATATGTGAAGAACCAGAACATGAAGACAAGTTATGGTTTGTAGACAGGGAAAACCCAGAAAACCCGCTTAGTAAATTTGTGGGCAATGATGCAGTTGTGAAGAAACTACAAGTTGTTGCCTTTAATGCGTTTGGCAAGATAGATCACAATTGTGCTGGCATTAACTTTTCAGTATTTGGACTTCCATCTACTGGAAAAACTACACTTGTGAAGATGTTTGGCAAACTTGTGGACATACCTTATTGCGAAATTAGCCCAAAGAGCATCTCTAATTTGTCAAATTTAAAAGATGTCATTGTAAACTCTATTGTTTCTCATGTTTCCGAAGAACAAAAGATAGTAGATGTAAAAGAAACAGATTCAAATGTATCTACATTTCCTCCCTGCATTGTCTTTATTGATGAGGTTCATGCGTTATCGGATTATCTTGTGAATGGTGTATTGAAAGCTACGGAACATAATGATGCGACATTGGTTACTGAAAGTGGCGAAGTATTTGATTGCAAGAATGTGTGTTGGTTTATAGGAACGACAGAAGAAGGAAAGTTGTTCGATGCTTTCAGAAGTCGATTTAGTCCATTGCATCTTGTATATTTGACTAAAAAAGAAATCAGCAAAATCATAAAGATATCTCACAATGATCTATCTGAGAATGTTTGTGATTCGATTGCTTTTTACAATTCTAGGCTTCCAAGAAAGGCATTGGAATTTGCCCGTTATTTGAAGTTAAAAAGAAATATGGACATAGACAAGTCTTTTGATGAATTGTGCTTAGAAATCGCAAAGGAAGATGGCGTAGACGAGCATGGTATGCACAAGACACATTTAGAAATCTTAAAGGCAATAAAAGACCTGCCAGTAGCTAAGAACAGATTGGCAAGTGTAGTGGACAAAAAGATAGATGAACTAGAAAATTATATTATGCCAGTATTGTTGAGCAGCACAAAAGACCAAGGCAATCTAGTGCGTGTCACGAATAAAGGATATGCCATTACAACAGATGGATTACTCGAACTAAAGAAGCGAGGTATCAGCTATGAACATCGAAGTGATACCTAAAAGTTACCCACCAGAAATAAAGACCAGATGTATACACTTGTGCAGTAATTGTTATGTAAAAGTTGGTTTTTATGAGGGGCAGGAATATTATTGCAAATATGTAAGAATGAGTGTGATTGGAAACATCGGTTCGATAAATGTAATTGAGAAGGAAGTAAAGAAGAAGATATGTTTCGAGTGCAGCAAGGAATTTATATGACTTCAACTTGTGTACTATATCGGTGGGTGTTGCAACGATGCAACAAGACACATTGGTGCAACATTGATGCTCACCAAGTTGTGTACTGTATTGACGAGTGTTGCAATTGACGCAACATGACATAACATTATAATAAATTATAATATTATAAATGTGGTTCAACTTGTGTACTGTATTGGCCAGCGTTGTTTGTATGTTACGAAATTTTTCTTAAGGAGTTTGTCGATGGAATTTACCACCACCAATGGAGTTGGAGTTATGAAGCGATTTTCTAGGACTGATCGTATTCGAGAGATATTAGAAAAGATGCCAGAAGCATCTAAGCAAGATTTATTCGATGCGTACTTCAAGCATCATAATGATGACACTAATACAGCTAGTGTTCGTGCTACGATTCATTCGCACATGTCGAGAATAGCTGGTAACATTCCAAGCCCAAGAAAGACTGAGATTGTTGCAGATGAAGCCGAAGTGTTCCATGATAACTTGGAGATCATCGCTAATGAGACAGATGTATTTCAAATACCAGAAAAGCGAGAGAGTTTTTACATTGACCAGAAGACTTGTAAGTTATTGGAAGTAATCAGGAAAAGGAGCATGGAAGGAAGTATTATCAATGTTATGCTCTATGGGCCACATGGTTGTGGAAAGTCGGAATTGGCACAACAATTTGCTGCCAGAACGCATAGACCATTCTATGAAACCAATGCTGCGTTCTTTAGAGAACCAAGGGATTTCTTTGGAACTAAGGGTGCTAGGGCAGGTAGTACATTCTGGAAGAAATCTGAAATCGTCAGAGCATTACAAACACCAGATTGTGTGGTGCTTTTAGATGAGATCAATCGTGTGTCGAATCCAACTGTTCTCAATAGTCTATTCAGTCTTACAGATGAAAGACGATATGCCAACTTCGATGAACTTGGAACTGTTCGGGTTGCAGAAGGTGTGACTATCTGGTCGGCACAGAATCGTGGTTCGGTATACACAGGTACAGGTGTAACAGATCGTGCGTTGCTTGACCGATATGCGATTAATATTGAAGTTAATTATCTTGCTGCTGATAAAGAAGCAGAAGTGTTGGTTAAGCGTTGTGACATCAATGCTGGACTAGCAGATCAGTTAGTTAAGGTGGCTAATTTGATTAGGCAGAAGACAATGGGTATTGGTGCTAGTTTGCGTGAATCTGTTAGCACAAGGACATTGATTAACATTGCTGATCTTTACAAGGATATGGGGCAAGAAGCGTTTGATTTCACTTTGTTACCACATTATTCAATTGAAGGTGGTGCATCTAGTGAGCGTGGTCAAGTGTTGCAGATAATCAATCTTGTGTTTGGTCAAGTGTAACATTATGATTGAACCGCATTATAAGATTTATAATGCGGTTCAACTTGTGTACTGTGTTGGTAGTCGTGATGTGACTAAACTTTAAAAAGGGAGTTTGAAATGGGATGGAAAGAATTATTTGCAGACCATGGTGTAGCTGGTTACGAGCGAACCAAAGTGGACAACAATTCATCTGTTTGGAAAAGTAAATATTCTAAGGGATGGAGTTCGACATCTTCATGGACAAGTAAGATTCCGGGTTTTAGTGGATTTTCTTATACTGAAAATAAAGATAACACAATAGATGCTTTGGTGGCAGCGTTGCCAGTTCTTTGTAATTCTATTGGGTTGTTTGAACCTAACATGAAGATTCAATGGGCAGATAGAGAAGTCAATAATTTCCATGTTGGAACTAATGTGGTTTTACTATCGCCAGATTTAATTATAAACAACATCAAAGATAGTTCCAAGATATCACAGGCTTATGATGCTTTGATTGGTGATGCGATCATGGCTGGTCATTTTTCAAGTCGTGTGAGGTCTATGGAAAATGCCAATGATTACAAAGATATAGTGTTGATGGTTTCGGGATCTAATGATGCCAATTCACAAAGCCAACAATGTGAATACATTTTTTCTTCTAAGTCTTTGAAAGTTAGTGGTAATTCTGCTTGGAATCGAAGGAGCAAGAAATTAAGGCATAGTCTTAATTTCAATGTTCCATTCAAGTCTAAGTTTGGTAGGTTATTTAAATTTACTTTGCCATATACTTTGAATCAATCGGCAATGCAAATGGCACTTGCTTGTGAGCAAAAGTTAGCTGAGAAGAATATTTGTGAAAAGTACAAAGGTGCTAACAGTTACATTTTTGCATCAAGGCAAATTTCTTCAACTGATGAAGTTCGTAATTTCCTCAGAACGAGTATCGCCAAGGTAAGACCGTTTTCTGTTGAAGAAAGAACGGCCAATCAAAACTATAGGAATACTCCACATGGATTTTCCGAGATGATTGCTAGTGTTATTATCTGGAATATAATAAATCCAGATGATAAGATTTATGGCCCTAAATATTCATCAGCCATCATCAACATGGTTGAGAAGAATTTGTTGCCAAGCACAAGTGATCTTCCAGATATCGTTTTGGCCAAATGTGTTTACATTCTTAACTTCATCAAAGAAATCGTTGAAGATAATCCAGAAAGTTACGAGGATGAAGGTCAAGGCGAAGATGATGAACAAGGCCAAGAAGAAGGTCAAGATGAAGGTCAGGGCCAAGGTCAAGGCGAAGACGATGAAAACGGTGAAGATGAAGGCGAAGAAGGTGAAGGAGAAGGTCAGGGCCAAAGTGAAGGAGAAGGTGAAGGAGAAGGTGAAGGCGAAGGTCAGGGCCAAGGTGAAGAAGAAAGTGACGAAGAAGGTCAGGGCGAAGGAGAATATCGAGGTCAAGAAGAAGGCGAAGGTGATGATGAAAGTCGTTCATCTTATAGCCATGATGATTTCGATAATTCCAAAGCGTGGAATGGCAATGTTCGCAATGTGAAAATGCCTCTGCAACTAAAAGATGCTTTAGAAGATATTAAGACAAACAAAGTATCTTTAGATGGAAATTCTGTGCATGGTGCTTTAGCAAAGTACAAGAATGGAATTTTATCTAGCTCTTTTAGAATCAGAGTATCAGAAATTAAAACTGATCTTCATTCGGAACAAACACCAGCTTTCAGTAAACCTCTGGATATATCGGATACGAGAAGTATCAGATTACTGCAATTTAACAAAGCAGATTCCAGTAGACCTGTGAAGATAATAGATTACGGCAAAATAGATTCAAAAATGGCTTATGCTAAAGTTGAATCTAATTATCGTAGATTTATAGATTCGATTCGTGAGAGATTGAAAGTTCGTAGTATGGGATGCAAAGCCGAAGAACATTGCAAGTCGAGTGGAAATCTCGATGAAGGAAATGTTTGGCAGCTTTACGATACCAATTACGATCAGATATTTTACAGCGAATCTCAACCAAAGATATTAGATAAAGCCCATATCTCTGTTCTCATCGATGCTAGTGGTTCCATGAGTGACAATCTTAGAATCGAGATGGTTCGTGACATGGGAGTTATTTTAAGCTCTGCATTGTCTGAAATTTGGGGTGTTGAGTTTAAATTGTATGGCCATTGTCATGGTGCGATTTACGACTTCAACAATGGTGATTTCAATACCACAAAGGACATCATGCTACTATCGCCAGATGGTGGCACAGATGAAGGTGGTGCGATACAGTATGTGCTTCGTGATTCTTACAAACATAAGATTGCAAATTATGATTGTAATAGCGAAAAGATTAATCACTATCTGATCGCTATTGGTGATGGTCAATCTAATGTTTTGGAGATTCAATCTGCGGTTAAAATAGCAGATGAAATTGGTATTAAGTTCTGTCACATTGGAGTGGACAATGCTTATACTGAGGATTATGGCAATAAATGTTATGGTGCTGGTAAGTTCGCCATATTGCCAAAGGAATCTGTTATTCAAAGCATGGTGACGATTGTTACCAGAATCTTGTCCTAAGATTTATATGATCGCTATCTGTAACTCACAGGTAGCGATCATAATTTTTTATAATGCGGTTCAACTTGTGTACTGTATTGGGAATCGTTGTTAGTAATTTTAACAAAGGAGAATGAAAGATGAAAAATAAAGGGTTGATAGTTCAAAAAAAGAAGTTAAAAAAAATAATAAGCAATTGCTGCTTTTATCTACCTAGATATGGCACTTTCCACAAAATTAATGCCACAGAAGATGATTATTTTCTTTGTACTAATGAGCATACTTTAACCGAAGAAAGGGTTTGGTTTGAAGATATTGATTTAGCCAATGACAAATTTTACAAGATGACAGAGGCAGATTTAAAAATTGAGCGTATTTAACAAGGAGAATGAAATGGCACACGATGAAAAGTTATATAAAAAATGCGTGAGTATTTATGAAGCAGATGGGCAACATGCAGTAATCGAATACTGCATGAAAATAGGACATAAAAAATGGGGTAAGTGCAAGCCTTGTGAGTCTGATCACAGTCCAATCATGGATGATAACTTCATGACCTGTCTGGTGTGCGGACATTCTACTTATCACGATTAATGTGGTTCAACTTGTGTACTGTATTGACATTCAAAGGAGGACAACAATGTGGATACCAGAACCTAGTGACATAGATTGGGTGAAAGATGTATATGCCACAATTAAAGAAGGTGGCATATGGATTGCTCCAATGAGTGGTCAGCAATTCAAGAAATTGAATGGCCAATTAATTTGGTTAAACGAAACAGTTGGTGATAAGTGTTCGATATTTGAGCGTAGTAAAATAATTGGAAAGTTTTTGAACATAAAAGTTCTTAAGGAGAGCGAACTTGAGTAATTATAAGTTTATACACGAAGGAGGTGTGATATATTCTGCTCCTTTGCCCAAGTGGAAGAAGCACTTGAAAAAACTATTGGCTTATAAATTATCGCTACTTAAGAAGAATCCATTGCCACACCCTGATTTTTTAGAAGTCAAAGTCGTGGCTTCTAAAATCTTTGAAATGAGCAAGTTAACAGCAGATGACTGTATCGATATAATAAAGGAAGAACTTTTGAAATTTGAAACAAACAAGGAGGTTAAAAATGGGTCGTGAAATATTTAAAGGGCATGAAGTATTCAAGGCTATTCCTTATGATGAAACTCCAATGCCAGCAGCTAAAAAGAATTGTTGTCAAAGTCCAGATGTTAAAAACGAAGGACTAAGTGGTGATGTTTGGAATTACCATTGTTACCATTGTGATAAAACATGGAGTGAAAATGCGAAAAACAAATGATATTCTGGTTAATGTTCTCGATCTAATCAGAGAAGCTATTGGCTACACAGAAGCCGATGTTGAACATTCATTGGAATCAGATGCTAAAGAACAAGCTGCAACAGATCAAGAGAAAGTCGACAACTTGTACAAGGCATTATATTTGGTCGAAGAATCTTTTAAATAATAAATTATAATGTGGTTCAACTTGTGTACTGTATTGGGAATTGTCTAACAACATTAGAAACAAGAAAAAGTTAAGGAGAATAGTTATGGGTACACGATCAATGCACTTATTTCCGCAAGCTGCGGGAGGTTATGTTGGACAATATTTACAATTTGATGGATATCCATCAAACCAAATGTATCGAATAATGTCAGAGATGAAATTATTAGATAGTATAAGTGATAAAAAGATTCCTCTTAAGTTTAAATTAGATTATTTAGAATCGTATTATAAGTTCAGATCATATGATTCATATCATAGCCTTAGAGGTGGTGCTTATTGTGGTTCTCTTTATACTTTCAATGAATATAATCCAGATACTGGAAACTACAATGGATGGAACAACATAAAACAAATTGAAGATCATATAAATTTAAAAACAACAATTGAAAATATGTTCGTTGAATATCTTTATGAATGGATCATTGATTGTGAAGAACCAGAATTAAAGATCACACATATAACCACAGGCAATGCAATTAAATTTAAAATTAAAGATTTAAGTAAAGCAACTAATAATTCAGTTACTTTACCTAATGGGAAATCAGTCACACAAAACATTGAAGAGTTTTCAGAGAAGGCACAAGCCGACTTAGAAGCATTAGAAGAACTATAAATCGGTTCAACTTGTGTACTGTATTGGCGATTGTCTAACAAAGGAGGACAACAATGGAAGAAGATTATTATTACGAAAGAGCTACTCAATCCGATGCGTGTCGGGAGTATGCTCGTAATGCTGGTTCTGACCGACCAGATAAGCCTTGGATTTTAACACCTTGGGATACTTGGGAGAGAAATCCTAATTATTCTGGCCCACCTGTTACTTGGCATCCCGAAGACGATCCAGCAGATCGATAATTCAAACACAAGGAGAATGAAAGATGAAAGTTGATGACAAAATTAAGAAGTTGCTTGTTTCTTTCGTTGATTTCTTTGAAGAATCGTTAAGCGAACTTGACGAAGCTAAAGATGGAAGCACGATAAAAATAAGTATCGACTCGATATCGAATTTGCACAATTCATTTCCAGTCGAATTGATTAGAGAAAACAAAGAGTTAATTGTTTTGGCTAGTTTCACTAAAGACTTATTTGTCGAAGTAATAGAAGGTTTGAGGGAAATTGAAAAAGTCGGTGTTGGTGCTAGTCATGTTAATGTTAGTTTGGAACACATAATGAACATTGGTGTTGAATTTGATAAAGTAGTTGAAAAGTTTCGTAACGAAAAGTCCACTTCGCCTATTGGCAAGTGGTATTAACCAAGGAGAGTTTATAATGCGAGAAGTTTCTTATTTCACGAAGAAAGAACTTTTAAAGGCCAACAAAGTAGCCATCAGTCGTGGCTATAATAGAACCTTAACTGACGAAATAAATAAGCTAGATGCTTCGCTTCTTTTCCCAGTCATGTTTTCTATGATCCACGAACATGCTGGTGGAGACAAAGTAGATCCTCATGTTCGTTGCCATATTTGTCTTGATGAACATGGCAGTACTGTGTATTTGGATTGTGACTTTGAAATTTTCAATAGTCTTGGAAAATTTCAATCTAAAACTAAGGAGCTTGCAACATGAAAGTTGCTAACAATTCTGCGATAAAGGAATACAACGAATTACTATCTGGTGCTTTTCGTTTCGAAGACGAATGGCACAGTTATGTACTTCGTTGTTGCCCTAATAGGCACCAAGACAGGGAATCATTGGCGTTAGATGTTTGTTCTAATTTGCTGATGTTGGCCAGAGGAAAGTTATCCGAAAAGATAAGTGTTATCCCAAGTCATGATGAGATGATTAAGTATTTTTGCACTTGTGCGAAGTACACTTGTCTAAGGGTAATGAAAGAACAGCGTCCTACTTATTTGAGTGTTATTGGCCTTAAGTATGCTACACCGCAATTCGGACAGTACCAGTTTGAATTTAACGAATTGCCAGTTAAAGATCATCAAATTACAGAAGTTTATTACAAAGATGTTGTAAGTCACATATTCGAAGTAATAGACGCTAAGTCAAAGACTTGCAATGGTGCGGTCACGAACAAGTACGAACTGGCAAAGATGTTAATGGAAGCTGCTCAACAAGATTATGATTTTTCTTTTTCCAGCATTTCCGAGAGCATCAATGTAAGCAGATCGACATTAGACAATGCCATGGTGGAATTGCGTAATGAGATAAAGAGGGCTGCTCCAGAATATAAATTTTATGAAGCAAGGGTGAAAGCCTATCGCATCAAACAAAAGATAAAGAAAGCTAGACTCAAGGCTAGACTTGAAGCACAGAAAGATTAGCGGTTCAACTTGTGTACTGTATTGGTGGTCGTTACCATGTTGGTGACGATGATGGAAAATTAAACAAAGGAGACTGAAATGAACGAAGAACTGCGTGAAGAAGTACATGAACTGAACGATGAACTGCGTGAAGAAATACAAGAACTGCGTGAAGAAGTGCAGAAACTTATTAAACTTGTTGAAGGGTGCGAAATTATCAAGAGGACAACATGAATTGGAGAAAATTCATATTTGCAGGATTTTCTACTTTTTATTTTTATCCACCTTCTGGTGCTGAATTTAGATACAGAGTTATAAAGGAAGAAGATGTTTATAACATTTATAGAATAGG
>Ga0214919_10007996_pt1 | contig 14110 bp, 11 predicted proteins | sample LL1503_MetaG_FD_177994 | JGI IMG/M metagenome (GOLD analysis project Ga0214919, IMG submission 177994) | Freshwater microbial communities from Lake Lanier, Atlanta, Georgia, United States - LL-1503 | ecosystem: Environmental > Aquatic > Freshwater > Lake | place: USA: Georgia | collected...
ACTAAGGCCTCAAGTCTTAATTTAGCGTATGTCATTTATACATCTGGCACTACCGGTCATCCTAAGGGAGTTATGATTAGTCATCGCAGTGTGGTGAATACATTGTCTAGTTTAAGGGAAACTTATAGTTTTGTTAAAAAAAACAAAGTTGCTGCTTTTACATCGTACGTTTTTGATGTATCTGTTTCAGAATTTTTCATAACGATTTTGCGTGGTGGAGTTTTGTATTTGTTGGATGAAGAGTCGCGTCATGATCCAAGGATTTTAAGTAAATTTATTTTAAAAAATAATATAAATTATGTTTACATTCCTCCTGTATTGCTGCCAGCGTTACCAAAAGAAGAATATAAAGAATTAGAATCAATTATTTACGCAGGAGAACCATGCTCTGAAGATGTAGGTAAGTTTTGGTCTCTCGAAAAGAAGTTATTTAATTACTATGGCCCTACAGAAACCTGTATTTATGCAACAGGTAAGAAAATTGTCAATGGTGATACTCACATAATAGGAAAACCGCTTAATAATACTCAGGTTTATATATTAGATAAGGAATTGAATTTATTACCACTAGGATCTGTTGGAGAACTTTATATAGGAGGGGAAGGGTTAGCGAGAGGTTATGTAGGAAAAGCTGATTTAACGGCAGAGAGGTTTATAGCGAATCCTTTTGGTGTGGGTGAGCGTTTGTATCGCACAGGTGATCTTGTAAAATGGCACAGAGATGGAAATTTGGAATATTTAGGACGCTCGGATAATCAAATAAAAATTACAGGGTATAGAGTGGAGTTGGCAGAGATAGAAAATCAGCTTATTAAAACCGGGTACATTAAACAATGCACTGTTACCATTATAGAAAACACAATGGGGTACCAGGAATTAGTGTGCTACGTGGCACCTTTGGAATTAAATAATTATGAAATAGTAAACGAAACGATCTCTTGTAGCGTTTTAAAAGAAATCGGCTCAGGATCCTATGTTCACAAACTTAAGATTGCACTTGCAAATCAATTGCCAAATTACATGATACCTAAGTATTTTGTTTTGGTTAATAAACTACCATTAAACGAAAATGGTAAGTTAGATAAAAAATATTTAGCTGAACTTTTTACTGGTATGGACAGATATGAAGGAACCTATATTCCACCTAGAACAGACTTAGAAAAAGATTTATGTAACCTTTGGGGAAAAGTGTTAGGGGTAGAAAAAATTGGCATTAATGATAACTTTTTTAAAATAGGCGGCGATTCAATAAAACTTATACATTTTGTTGCATCTGCGCATAAGAAAGGAATATACGTCTCAATTAAAGATGTTTTGCAACGTCCTACAATCAGAGAATTATGCTTAAGCGATGTATTGCAAGATAACAAACAATCTGAAGGCTATGATTTATACAAATTGATTGATAAATATAGCTTTTTAGATAAAGAAAACGTGAAGCTAGATATTATCTTACCTATTTCCGATCTTTTTGTTAGTTACCCAAAAAAAATATTTATAGTCCATCCTGGTGGTGGATTAGCTTTTCCTTATCTCCCTCTTAAAGATCAATTAAATTGCGATATATATGCCATAAATAATCCATATTTTTATCAACCTGATAAATTCAGAAGCATCAAAGATATGGCGGCACTTTATCTCAAGGCGCTATTAGATGTGCAACAAAAAGGGCCATATATTTTGGCTGGATATTCTCTTGGTGGACTTGTAGCTTATGAGATTGCCAAGCAACTGATAAAACGGGGATTAAATGTAGATAAAGTAATTCTTCTCGATACCCCAACAAAAATATCTACACCTGTAGAGGAAGAGACTCACTGTGAGGATATGTTGATGAATAAGCAAATAAATACAAACATCAGGCATTTCACCAAATTGGCTTCTTCATACGACTTTGAAAATATCCCAACTCAGATATTATTCTTAAAAACGACTAAAAGTCCTCATTCACTTAAGAGTATTTGTAATGTTTATAAGGAGATTATCCTTGAAGGAAAACACAGCACTATATTTACAGAGCATTTGAGTTCCACTGTGTCTCAGCTTAATGATATTTTATCTTAGTAATTTTATTTGTGAGAAGACTATGAAAAATTTAAACAAAACGGTTAGATCCTTTGCTTCTCCTGAATATTTGGCGATGTTCGTTAAGAGTAAATATGGTTTTACAGAAGTTGAATATTGTAAACCCCTAAAACTTGGTGGGAGTAATGATATATACCTATTATGTGCTGAGAGCAAGAAATACATTGTCAAGGTTTATTCTAAAAGAGAATGTTGGTCCTATACACGGGAACACTATTTATTTGAGCTTAAATTGCAAAGTTTTTTGACTGAGAAGCATTTCCCAGTCCCGAAACCTATCGTAAACCTTAGAGGTGAACTTTTAGAAATAATTGAATTCCCAGAAGGTAAAAAATATTTAGCTGTGTACAGCCATATTCTTGGAGACAAATGGAATCATAAACTATCAAAAGATCAACGGTTAAAAAAATTAGGGGCTAAAGTTGCGGAGTTTCATAAATTAGTAGCTGCTTATGAAACAGACCATCGTGTGAGAAAACTGGATATGGATCAATTGTTAGATAAATCTTGGCATAGGATTAACACCCTTGTCTTACTCCCAAATGATGAAATCAAATGTAAATTGTATGAGATGTATCAGAAAATCAAAGAAACTGTAAAATCCTGCCAACTAAATAAGTCCAATTTGTTTCTAATTCACGGGGATGTCCACGCAGGCAATAATTTATACGATTCAAAAACTCAAGAACTTTCTTTATTAGATTTTGAACTTTGTGGTTATGGTTACCTTGGTTATGAATTTGCAACATTGAAGTGGGATTTATTAAACTCACACAAGAATAAATTTGTAGAACGATGCATGGATGAATTTTTTTTAGGTTATACAACCGTTAATTCATTAGACCAAAAAATTCTTAATGACTTGGACATGTTTGTAAAAATAAGACATTTTTTTATGCTAGGCTCAAGTTTCCTTTTTTATCCAGACAGACCTCAACTCAACTCTCCAGCAATGCTCAACTATTATATTAATAAATTTAATAATTTTTCATGAATATTTGGTTTTATATAAATCATAAAAATCATCCAAGTACAGTCTTGGATGATTATATTTAATTTCTTGGTTGTTTGGTTTTCTAATATACAGATTTGAATATATCTTCGTATCCAAATTAATGTTTTCGTATCCTTTAAATAAAATATTTTTTATTTGATCTAAGTAAATTCTTTTTCCTAGAGCAAACGAAATAAATTGTATGACAGTTCCACAAGTTATTATGTTTCTATAGTTATAATAGTCATCTTCTAAACACCGTAGTACCATGCTTTCTCTTGGCACTTTCTGCGTATTTACATATGGTGATGTATGCATATAATTTGGGCTAAAAATTAGAAAGTCACCTTGCTTGCTTTCTTTAAAAAAGATTTCCATTTTATGAATAGAGTTTTTTAATTGGTGTAGCCTGTAAGAATAATTTGGGATAAGTCCAATAAAATTTGCTTTAATTTTTTGGCCAGGTACGTACAATTTTTCAGCTAAATAAGTGGATTTTAAAAATAGATTTTTATCAAATTTAATATTTTGATCTGTAAAAAATTTTAAAGCAGACCTTGCATAAACAATATTTTCTGTTCCTTTAATAAAACACAAAGGAGAGCTTTTTTCTGTTACATCAGATAAGGCTATATGGCAATTAAGAATTAAAGATTTTCCTTCTTTTGGATTCCTAATTTCGTTTTTAAAGATTGTGTAATCATCATGCCAATAAGGATTGAAAGACTTTTGAGGCACATTAAAGTACCCAAATTCAAAGGAAACATCTTGATCTGAATTAAATAGACTGATGATGGGTTGAAAAAAGTTTTTTCTATTTTTGTATATAAATTCAATTAATTTAGGGCTTAAAAAATGGAGATATTTTGCGGAAATAAGAGGGTTGTTACGTGCTAAAAGAGATTTAATTTCAATTTTTATCTTATTGATATTGTCTATATCTTTTACTGATTTTTGAAGAATATCTCCTTGTGTGAATTTTTTAATTTCTTGATCAGATAAATAATTCTCTCCCAATTTGTTGTCTATAAAATGATATTCTTTTTTGGAGAACTGGGATAATATGTTTGTCTCAGTTTGGTTAATATTTTGAAAAAAGAGATCGGGAACGGTTTCATACTGACCTTTAAATGTGTTGAATAAATCAACATGATCCTCTGGAATTTTATAATCTTGAACATATTGAGCTGACTCTTTTACTAATTTATCAAAATCATCTTGCAGCATTATTGAAGACCCTTAGTCATTTTAGGTTTAATAGATAATTTGTTTGTTTTATGTCCATATGCGTCTATACATTCTATAAAAAAATGCTTATTTATTTTTTCAAGCAATTTTATGTATAGAAGATTAATAAGAGTTAAATGATCTTCGTACAAATTTACTGCTAACTTGTTTTGAGAAAAATAAGTTAGCTTAATCTCATCATTTTCTTTTTTTTCAAGAGTATAAGTGATGAAATTTTTTTCTTGGCCATGCAAATAGAATTCCTCTTTGGACGAAATTAAAAATTTTTTAATAACGTTCTGTAAAACACTATCTGTGACTTCAGTTTTCGATATATCTGCGATGTGGTTAGAATTAGCCTTTGTAATAACTACGGGATTCTCTGGATATAAATTATAGATTTGCTGAGGAATCGTAGTTATTTTCTTACATGATCGAATTTCTTTACTAGAAAGTTTTTGGCAATAGGGAATGTATTTATCATCATCAAGCCAGGCGTTCAAAGAATACAAAAATTCCTTTGGTAATAGAGTAGCCTTATTTTCTCTATTAAATATAAGATTATAATCATATATAATTCTTTTTCCGGTAAAAATATATTTGGCTTTCAAATCCTTAAGAAAAACATCACTGTTCTTAATTTGATTCAATCTTTCGGCTTTAAAATAAAAATATGGGTAACTTTCTTGAATTATGTAGCCAAATAGCTTTTTTGTTTCACTACATGCATTTACATAAATGTTTTTAAGTTTATAACCACAGATACATTCCAATAAGTCGTATTTATTTATTAGATTGCTTGATATGTTGTACATAGACGTGAATGATGATAGTAACACAAGCGGATTATAAAGATTTTGTAAGTGCTGCCTATCGTACTGATAGTTTTGTATCTCTTTATAAGCTTCGTAAGAGTTACGTTTAGATGCGATAAAGTCCATAAATTTTTTGTTATTCTCACGAAGTAAATCTACGGACAATTCCATATTTGTATAAATGTTTAGAGTTTTTAGATCTCCTGAGAATAATTTGAAAAAATCAAAAAAAATCTCCGATCTAGCAGGGTAAGGAGAAAAAAAATAATTATGAATAAAAACACAATTTTTACCACTTTTTTGGATTTTTAAAGCTTCAAAGTACAATCTTTCGTAAAATCTATATAAAATTAGCTTATTCAAAGATTGAACTTTTTGGTAAAAATCAACGTAAAACTTTTTAACTTCCTCGTCACAACTCTTTTGAGCGTAATACAGGAGATCAAGGTAGTGCAGAAAATCTTTTTTCGTAAGTTTTTTTGCTTTATCCATTTCTTCAGATAAATAATCTTTGGATATACTTTGCAAAACAGAGAAAAAAATTTTTTCTGTTTCCAAGCTTACAAAATTGAGGCTAGTTTGACAAAGTTGATCCATAACATCATACAAAAAAGGTGAATGTTGTCCGACAATTATCAAAATTTTATTGGAAGCTTTCTTCATATTTTCACCACAGTGTTTTTTAGTTGCTGGTAATGACTTCTCAATTTGAGAGAACCCTTTTAGAATCAATAAATTTGTTAAGAAGCTGAAAAAATAGCTCAAGATTGAGCTCCGTCTGAATCACATTTGATTTGCGACTAAATACGACGGCTGAGGCATAATCTGCAATATCATACAAATTTGAGCCATAAAACTCGTATTCATTTGTTTTGTAAGAAGAATGCACTTTTTGGTTTCTAACGGAATCCAGCACGTTTATTGCCTTAAGAGGATATGAGAGCCCTTCTCCAATCGCTTTAATAATTGCCTCTTTTTTTGTCCAAATACTATAAAAAGCATTGAGTTTTTCTTGAGCTTTTAGTTTTCTGAAAAAAATAAGTTCTTGTTCATTCAAAACAATCTCAGAAATATCGTCTAGATTATTTTCTTTATCCTTCCATTCAATATCAATGCCAACTAAAGAATCTAGGGCAATAATGTAAACAGCGTAGTCTTTTGCATGTGACATATTAAATTGTATAAAAAGATTATTCTCCAAAAAGGGTTTTCCAAAAGGATTAAAAAAATATTTAATATCCTGAGGTTTTGTATTTGCACAAAATGCTAAAAGGTATCGAAGAATACCATGAGAAGAGATGTATTTTTCTCTCAGAGAATTATTTATGAAACCTTTTGCTTGAGATTGTTCATAATCAGAAAGACAAAGCCAGAACTTCTCAACGCACTGAGTCATCGACGGAAGGTAAACTCTAAAAACAAGAGCATTTCCTTGTCTAAGTTTAATTTTGAGCTTATGAAATGTCATGATGTTTTAAATGATGAATTACAGCATTGGCAACTTGTTCAACAAAGGCTTCGTGAAACAAATGTCCCATTTCTTCAATAACCAATAATGTTGAGGAATTTATAATCTTTTGAAGGGCATAGGCGTGCTCTATTGGAAAAAATGGGTCTAGCAAACCATGAACTATAAGTGTTGGTATAGAGAGATTTTTTAGTTCTTTTTCACGACTGGGAGGTGAAGAATTTACAGCAAGTCGATGATGGTAACTTGCTGACAAATTTGTAGATTTTTCTAACCAAATCTGGGCCAAAGAAGACCAGGAGGTTTTATCGTAAGCTAGGCCCTTTCCATTATAAGCTGACCAAATTGAAAGCATATAACGAATTAAACCCTCTTGTGTTTGAGGTAGTGGGCCTATTTTCAATAAAGCATCTGCGAATTCTCTTGTTGGTAAAGGAAGAGAGAAAGGATTTTCATCGTCAAAAAAAGCATGTTCAAGAGATATAGATAACGGAGAGGTCATCATAAGGGTCAGAGTTAAAACTTTTTCAGGATGAAAAATTCCCAAAAGCTGGGCAATATATCCCCCCATAGAAGAACCGATAACATGGGTCTTTTTTAAAGCCAGCGTGTCCAATACACCCTTCGCATCCTCCATCAGATCTTTGAGAGTGTAGGGATCATTTTCGTAATTCACATAAGAGGATCTGCCAGTATCTCTGTGATCATACCGGACTACATAGTACCTATTTTCAGCAAGCTTTTTACAAAACTCGTCAGGCCACAATAACCCTTGAGCTCCAGAACCTTGAACTAGAAGGATAGCTGTATGATCATTTTCATTTCCAAAAGTTTCGCACCATAAACAAACGCCATTAGTCCTTATCAGTCGTTTTATTGCAAACATGCTAAGAACTTACTACAAAACCCAGATAAAGCGCACGATACTGCATAAATAGTGAGTCGTATACAAGGTTTTCTACTAATTTTTCTCTTTATGCGAGAATTTAATCATGTGAACTTAAGCCGAGGAGAAGCCTACCAAAAAGCACATTGAGCAAAAGTATATTTTTAGTGAAGGTTTCAAAAGTATGTCTATTTTTTCTACCAAAAAATCTTAACATCAACTTTACATTAATCTCTATTTATGCTCATTCTTCCCACATGTTTTTCTAAAAAATCAAAATCGGACTAAATTAATGGAGGTAGGTAATATGGATGAATTAGTTCTTCACCTTAGCAAGGGTCAACATAAGGTAGTTATTGGTAATAGAAACGAGTCCTACGACGAAATAAAGGAAAGAATCAATAACAAATTTTTTCATGTGAAATTTACTGAAACTAGAGGGGGGACAGAGCTTGGAATTAATATTGATCTTGAGAAAACAAATATTAATGATATCGATCTAAAAACTGATTCACTTCATATTGAAGGCACAACAAATCTAAATTACAACAGTGTTCGTTTAATAGCCGATATAGATATGGCAAGTAGATCTGGTTACGGATATCTCACATTAGAGCAATAATAAACAGGAGAATAAGCGTGCAAGAAGACGAAGATAATGAAGAATATATTTGTCTCATTAATGACGAAGAACAATACTCGTTATGGTTTTCATGGAAAGAAGTTCCTCCTGGATGGAGACAAGTAGGGCCTAAGGGTTCTAAAATCACATGCCTTGAATACATTAAAGAAGTATGGGGCGATATGCGTCCGAAGAGTCTTAGGATGGAAATTGAAAAATTAAATAACAGTGAAAAATGAATACATTACAGCCCCATTTTTTTGATTCTAAAAGAGGCGAAGGTAGGTTGCCGTGTTACTATGCAGATTCACAAAATATAGACTTAGTAGACTTTTATACAAAGAACAGGGATAACGTTCTTAAAGCTTTGCAAATCTATGGGGCTGTTCTTTTTAGGGATTTTGACTTAGTATCTTTGTCGCAGTTCAATGACCTGGCAAACACGGTATTCTGTAAGTTGTTGGATTATACGTATAGGTCAACGCCTCGTACAAAACTTGGTGGCAGTATTTACACTGCGACAGAATATCCTTCCGACCGGTGGATACAATTTCATAATGAGTGTTCATATTCTTTGACGTGGCCAGAAAAACTATTGTTGTTTTGCGTTATAGCGCCAAAAGAAGGAGGTGAAACAGCTATAGCGGATAGCCGCGCTGTTTATAAAAGAATTCGTCCAGAAGTAATAGAAAAATTTGAAGAACTCAAAGTCATGTATGTGAGAAATTATTTACGTGGAATTGATTTAAGTTGGCAAGAAGTTTTTCAAACACAAAATAGACAGGACGTTGAAAAATATTGTCAGGAAAACTTCATAAAATACGAGTGGCAAACAGGAAATGTAGAGTTAACTACCAAACAAGTATGTCAAGCAACTTACTTTATCCCTTTAACACGTGAAAAAGTGTGGTTTAATCAGGCTCATTTATTCCATCTTTCTTCACTAAGACCTCAAGATAAAGAGCAATTGGAGATGTTAATTGGTAAAAATAATTTTACACGGAATGCTTTCTATGGCAACGGGGAGGAAATTGAAGAATCCTGTTTAACTGCAATTCGCAATGCATATGAAGACGAAAGGATTGAATTTAAATGGAAAAAGAAAGACGTCATGCTGATTGACAATGTTTTGATGGCTCATTCACGAAATCCATTCAAAGGTAATAGAAAAATAGCTGTGGCTATGGGTAATTAAATATAAGGTGCAGTTTTATGATGACTACCTTTTGAGCAAAAATATGAAAAAAGTAATAGATTTAAGAAGCGATACAGTTACAAAACCATGCAAAAAAATGCTTCAGGCTATAATGAATGCGACAGTAGGTGACGATTATTACAGAGAAGACCAAACAACAAGCGAACTAGAAAAATACTGCGCTAATTATTTTGGTACAGAGGCTGCATTATTTATCATCACTGGGACTATGGCAAATCAGGTGGCCCTTAGGTGCCATACTTCACCAGGTGATGAAGTTATTGCTGATAGATATAGCCATATCGTTTATTATTGTGCAGCCGCTGCCGCCGACCTTGGAAAAATATCTTTTAATATTCTAGATGCGAAAAAAGGAATAATAACCGTCAATGATATACTAACTGCTCAATCGACAAGATACAGATCAAATTTAACGTCATATCCTAAATTGATTTGGATTGAAAACACAATTAATCACTATGCTGGGAAAGTCTATCCACTAGATGAACTTAAAACAATAAACAGTTTTTCAAGAAAAAATGGTCTAAAAATACATATGGATGGAGCAAGGTTATTAAATGCATGTGTGACGGGTGGGATCCACCCCCGTGAATATATAAAATACACAGATAGTGCGATTTTCTCATTTTCAAAAGCTTTAGGTGCTCCAGCCGGAAGCATTCTGCTAGGAAAAAAGAACTTTATAAACTGCGCAAGAATGTATCAAAAATGGTATGGCGGTGGGTTGCATCAGTCTGGAATCTTAGCGTCATCCTGCTTGTTCGCTATTCAAAATAATCTAAATCAAATATCTAAAGACCATGAGAATGCAAAATTGTTGGCTAAATTATCAACAAAAAGTATAGCTGAAGACATTCTTGTAGACTCGCCAGAAACAAACATAGTCATGTTTGATCTGGGAAAATTGAGAACACCTTCGGAAGCATTTATTTCCTTAGCAAAAGAACGAGGTGTATTGCTGTACAAATGGAGCAACAGCATTGTTAGAGCTGTAACACACCAAGACATTAGTGAAACCGACATTTTTGCAGCTGCGCAGGTTATCAACCAAATATTTAAATCAGAAATTTAAAATTATAAATATCTTGAGGAGAAAATGCTTGGACAAGGAAGTAGACGTTTTTAAGTTTATAAAAAAGCATATTGCGCCTCATTCCAGGTATATTTTGTATGCATTGCTTCTTCACGTGGTTTGGACCATATTTATCAACATGCAATCTTATATTACAAAAATAATAATAGATTCGTTAATAGGAACTCAACCTAAAGATATTCTTATTTTTATCGGCCCCGTTATGCTGGCATTGTTATTTAACATAATAATTACTCGATTTAGTCGCATCTATTTGGACAATATTTTTTTTCTTTATTTGCCTATTAAGTTAAAGAAAAATATCAGACTTCATACTATTAAAACTATTTTCAAACATTCTTATGCTTTTTACTCTAACAACCTGTGTGGAAGCTTGGTTAGCAAAATTAATGATATGGCAGAAGGAGTCTCCGATATTTTACCTGTTATTTTTGAAAGATCTGTAGGTTTATTGATTGTGCTTTCTATCTCTTTGTTTACTGTTTCCTCTGTTGGCGTTAAATATCCATCGGTCATTATTGTATGGACTATAATATTTTTCTTTTTTTCATACAAAACATCTCATAAAAGCGGAAGTTTATCTAGAATAGCATCTGAAGAAAGATCTAAAGTTGTTGGAACACTAACAGATGTTATCTCAAACATACAAAGTGTGAGGCTTTTCACAAACCAAATAACGGAGTACAACAATTTAAGTCAACACATAGAAACTATGACCAATGCTGAAAAACAAAGAGACATGTTTTCAACAAAAATTTATGTCATAAAAACAACGTTATTTATCATATTAAATGCCATAAATTTTGTTTTCCTTCTAAGAGATTACCAACTTGGAATAATTACTCCGGGTGATTTTAGCCTTGTACTAAGTATAAATTTTCTACTTAGTGATTATCTATCTGTTTTATCCAAAAATTTTTATCGGTTTTCGCAAACTATTGGTAATTTAAGTCAGGCTTTAAAAACCCTTTTTGTAGAAGAAGGAATTACTGATAAAGAAAATGCATTAGAATTGGTTATTTTTTCTGGTGATATATCATATAAAAATGTGTGTTTTTCATATGATAGCTCATCCAATATTTTTAAAAACTTAACACTGTCAATAGCAGGGGGATCTAAAGTCGGATTAGTAGGTTATTCAGGCGCTGGTAAATCTACTTTTGTGAATTTGTTATTAAGATTGTTCGATGTCAATAATGGGTGCATAGAGATTGATGGACAAAATATCAGCACTGTAACTCAGAACTCTTTACACAAAGCTATTGGGGTAATTCCACAGAACATTTCTTTGTTTCATAGATCTATTTTTGAAAATATTTGTTATGGAGATCCAAGTGCTACAGAAGAAGAAGTGTTTGAAGCGGCGCGAAAAGCTCATATTCATGATTTCATTACAACGCTTGAGAATGGTTACGATACATTGGTGGGAGAAGGGGGAATCAAACTTTCAGGAGGACAAAAACAAAGAATAGCCATAGCTCGTTGCATCTTAAAAGATGCACCTATTTTTGTGTTAGACGAAGCAACATCGCATCTAGATTCAACTTCAGAGCAACTTATTCGAAAATCCTTACAAGTGCTTATGCAAAATAAAACAGCCGTCATTATTGCGCATAGAATTTCAACAATTATGAATCTAGATAGAATTTTGGTTATAAACGATGGCGAAATAATTGAAGATGGCACTCACAACGAATTATTAAAAAAGAAGGCAGTGTATTACAAATTATGGTCAAACCAAGTTAATGGTTTTATATATAATCCTGATAGCAGTAAAAGGTTTTTACAAGATGCAAGGCATAGATAATGCTGTTTAATTGTGGAAAAGTGCTGCTTATTTGTGCGCCGTCATCATCAGGAAAATCTTTATTAGCCAATTTAATATGTGAGTCAGATTTGGCTTTTGTTAAATTAAATACGAAAAGCATCGATGAAAAAACAAGAAAGGAAATAAGCCTGAAATACTTTTCCAATGAACTTGAATCAGCAAATAGATATTCAAACGAACCAATTCAGACGCTGATGCAATTATTTCAAGTTACACAAAATACTCATAATAAAAACTTAAAAGCTATATGTAATGACGTTTGGAATAAAGAAAAATCTCTCGGAGAAACTTACTGTTTTGAACATCTCTATAAGAATTATTTTTCCGGAGCACAAGATATCATCAAGAAAGGCATGAACTGTGTCATAGATCATAATATTTTTTTAGATCCTTTTCCAAAAAGAAAAAATATATTTCTAGAGTATTTTGCTTATTTCAAACAAAGCTTTAAGATACTGAATTTGTATAATCCAATTGAAAACACTCTTCTTAATGTTTTAGAGAGAAACAAACGGTTTTATTCTTTTGTTCTTGATCACATATCAGGACAAGAAGCTGAGACTGGAATACGGATTCAAGAAACAAACAAAGGTTATTCATCATCAACCTTCAGGCAGCCCTTGCGCTTACTCGAGAATTGGGCTTCCATGTACAATATTGCCTCAACAGAGCCTCTAGATGCCCAAACCATTCAACAGATCTCAGGGGTTGATTTTCAAAGACTGCTTGATATCGCACACTATGAACAAGAAAAATTGATTGGGTTTTTATGTTTTAAGAATTATCCAATAGCCCATATCCCTGTCCACGAATTAATAACTTTTAAAGATAGGTATCACTATCTATCTGAGCTAAGTAAAAGTCCTATCCTCTATGTAAATGAAAAACGTTTTGAGTATGATTATAAGATTGCAGTGGATAATGATTTTAACACCAACATAAAATTTAATACAAAATATAAGCAGATCAAGGCGTTACTGAAAAAATGGCCGATGAATAAGCAGTCATACGATTTAAGAGCACAAAAAGAAACTGATAGTATGAAAAATTTACTTCAAGATAAAGAAAGAGAAATCAACACACAAAAAAATTGCTTTCTTTCTAGTATGATTTTCAAAGACGTATTTAGCAATAAAACAAAATCATCAAACTATTGTGTAATTCAATCTTTCTCAGACTCTGAGCAAACCTTAAAAATCCTTCGTGATACAATTGAAGATGTTCTTGAAAATAAGAGAAAAAAAGAAATATTTTATCCAATATCTCTTCAACATTATGCTTGTGCTACTCTTGTATTGTTAAATGAAGAGATAATCAGAATAAATATGAATTATTCTAGTTCAAAAGAAATATATAAGTATGATAACAATCTAATTTTATTAGGAAAATTGCACGCTTTGTCTTCCTCAGAATTTAATCGAAAAGTCGATTTAGTAATGTGAAGCCAAGAACTAGAGTTACATAAAGATTTAGCTTGGGAAGTACGGAGTTTAAATTTTGCGAAGTATAACCTCAATTTAGAATTATACCAAGCGCGGTCATAAAATGCGGATTTGCAAATTTTAAAATGTATGGTAAGAACGAGGATGCCTTAGTATTACGATTCTCATAGTGGTGTCAAAAAATTCCGCCGAAGAGCCATGACAAGATACGCTCGATTGTTCATGCGTACGAGCAGACACGTCCGTGGTATCCCAAAAATTCTCTCAAACTTCGATTTAAGTGGCAGTTCTGTTACATAGATTCCTGTCAGAATGGCGAGATATCGCCCCTTGGGTGCTTACGTTATTTTTCAGACACGAATATTGGAGCTTGGCGTTTTTCACCTACAGTAATGAGCGTTATGAGCCCTGTATGTTGGCAAAGGTTAAAATGA
>Ga0214919_10007997_pt1 | contig 14110 bp, 10 predicted proteins | sample LL1503_MetaG_FD_177994 | JGI IMG/M metagenome (GOLD analysis project Ga0214919, IMG submission 177994) | Freshwater microbial communities from Lake Lanier, Atlanta, Georgia, United States - LL-1503 | ecosystem: Environmental > Aquatic > Freshwater > Lake | place: USA: Georgia | collected...
GCCGTCAGTTTTGCTAGGCGGTCTCATCTATGGTCTATATAAACCAAATCGAGTAATGATTGCTACGCTACTTATTTTTGCCATCACTTTAATGGCATGCCTTTCAAAGGAGTATGCAGTAGCAAAATTTCTGGTGGGCTTATTGCCGGGTTTCAAAGAAATCCGCTTTCATGCATGGCTTTCAATTTTATTAGTCTTCTTTTTGATCACCGTGGGATCACTAGGGCTGTCTTCGTTCTACAAAGATTCGCAATATGGTCACAAAACTTATAAGCCAGCAATTTTAATAACCATCATCATCATTACTGCAACCTATTTCACTCAATCCGATAGAGATTGGACATATCTTTTTATAACAACACTTATTTCAATCACATCCCTTATATCATTACAAAAGATTGCGAATGGAACTAGCCCTAAAAGGCTTTTATTATCTATATACATTATTTTTTTATCCCTATCCCAAATGTATCTAGCCAGTATTAGATGGGATCTTGAGGGATTCAATAAGAGATTCGGAGTGCAGGCTAACAAGATTCAACAAAGGCAAAGAGAAGCTATTAGAAATACTTTGCCGGCTTTTACGATTCCGCCAAATGCTAGAGATCTATTTCCGGAATATCCAGATTCAGAAAATGAGCATTATTCTAAAAGACCACTTGTCGAAGGATATTTGCCACAACGTAACCCTGCGATTACCAAGCTCATTACCGAAGGTCAGATGGAGATCTTAAAATATTATGCAATTACATCTGATGGTAAACCGATTCGATATGAGGTAACTTCGTTAACTCCGAACCAATTCAAGATAAAACTCTTAGGGGATTTAGGCAATGAATCCATCGTTATCACTACACCCTATTCGCCTAATTGGAGGGGGTATGATAAGAATCACAAGCCCTTAGAAATTCAAAAAAATAAATTAGGGCTTATGGAAATTTCTTTAGTACATGGAGGAAACTTTATCTCTATGGAATATGAGCCAAAATGGCTAAAGTTAATGTTATCATTAACTATACTTTCTTGGGCTTTTATAATAATTTGGCCCATCTACAAAATCTTGAAGGCTAATACCGCCTATAGAAAACAATAACTACTCTTCAAAATTAATTCTTTCACGCTCCACAACAATAGGGCGATTTTTAACATAGGAGTGAATAGATCCAATATATTCCCCTAAAACCCCAATAAAAATAAAGAGTAGGCTAAACAATAAAAATATACCAATGACAATTGGAGCCATTCCCACCGGGAATGAATACCAATTAAGTAATTTCATCATGGTGTAAAAAATGGCGACTAACAAACTCAAAAACCCAATCACAATTCCACAAATACTTGCCAACCTGATGGGAACTAGTGAGTGACTAACAATACCTAACATGGCAATATCAAATAAAGTATAAAAATTATTTTTAGATAAGCCTCGTTCACGCCTTGGCTGTAAAAAAGGAATTGTCTTTATTGGAAACCCTAATTCGCAAATGAGCCCACGAAGATAAGGGTAGGGATCGTAAATTTTCCGAACCTCATCTAATACTTTTTTATCATAAAGGCCAAATCCAGTAGCATCTTTTACCAATTCAATATTAGCAATGCCATCTAAAACTTGATAGTACAAACGACGTAATCCATGTACAAAAAAATTCGTTTTACTTCGCGGCTTCACTGCCAATACTACTTTCCAGCCCAACTCCCACTGAACAAGAAACTGCGGGATTAATTCAGGCGGATCTTGAAGATCTGATGCCAGCGCAATCGTGGCACTTCCCCTAGTTTGCATCATCCCCCAGTAAGGGGACCGAATATGGCCAAAGTTACGTGTATTAATAATAATTTTGACTCGAGGATCCTTGGAGGCAAGGAAGGTTAATTTTTTTACTGTCTGGTCTTCGCTGGCATTATCAATAAAGACAAACTCAAATTGATATTGAGTGACTTTGTCGACAGTCTCGCAAATACGACGATAAAGTTCATCAATATTTTCTTCCTCGTTATAACAAGGAATAGATAGACTAATTAATGAAGCCATTTTATAAAATCCTTAGTTTTAACGAAAATTAATATTGAGTAATTAAAACATTGTAGTCAATGAACACTATGTCCTACTGCTAAGGGAATTTATATTTCACATTTTCCTACTTATGCGCCAATAAAACCACTTATGCCTGCATGGCCGGCCTGGAAAGCTATGATTTATTAAATAGTAGTGATAACTCTCTTTCAATACCTTCCAAAGATGAATATTGGGGCTCATATCCAAAGCGGGATGCTGAATGATCCTCAGAATAATAAAAAGGCTTTAGCCCGGTAGCATTAGGATGTGACGCATTATTTGAAATTTGATATTGCAACCCAAAGCTCGACTCCATTGCACGCAATAAAGCAGCCTTATCAATAGGCTCTTTACTATAAGCATCGACAGCGTAATTAACAACAGGAGATCTCAAAATTTTAGATACCAGTTGATAAAAATCAAGGGGATTTAAGTAATCGCGTACCATAGGGTCAGGAGAGGTTTGCAATATTTTTTTGTTAGTTATGGATTGAGTAACCTGAGTCATAAAATAAGCTGCGCTCATATCTTGTGTATGGCTAAAGTAGTTAAAGATTCGTATATCTATAATTGCCAGCTGTGGATTAGCCCTGTGACGAGCTTCTGCATACATTTTTGAAATCCCGTACCAATCACGATTTTGCATTTGATTTAACTGCAATGCAGAAACTGTATCAGTATTAGCGGGAGCCTTAAAGTCAGAGAGATATGCTGACCCACTACTCATAAAAATGTAACGGCATTGGGGATGCCTGCGCAAATATTTTATTGCAAGCTGATCATATTGCTCTGTCACTTCAAAAATCGCTGAACCCATTTCTAAAGCTTTTGCTGGATCACCCACTCCCACAAAATTCATAATAGCGTCATATGGTGAAGAAGTCTCAAGCTCAACATAATCATAAGCGCTATGCCGACCAGCTAGACTATTTTCGCCAAGCCAATAGTTAACAGTTTTTGTTGCTCTTGAGAAAAGAATAAACTCATCATTACTGAAATACGAACTGGTAAGAATAAAGTCTTTTGCAATCTGACTTGTTCCTCCGAAAATTGCGATACGCACAGGGTTAACGAAGGCTTATCGATTGGATAAAGCAAAGCGATGTGAATACCAACGCCAAGTTTTATCTAGCGCCTGCTCTAGAGAGCAAGTCTGATTTACATTTAAGGACTTTTGGATTGCCTGCAAATCAGGGAAAAAATCATCCATATGATTTGATTTAGCTGAACCGCTATTTGTATTAAAACTTAAATGAGGCTTTAATGAAGTTTTCATGCAAATTAAATCAATTAAATCTGCATGTGATATCGGCTGGGAAGCACCTAAGTTGTAAACACCTCCATTTTGCCCTTTAATTAAAGCCACCAACACCCACCAGGCCACATCAGATCCATATAGATAACTACGTCGTGCACTACCATCTCCGTGAATACGAATTTCGCGACCTGTCACAGCGTCTTGCATAAAGCTATTTAATGCCCATGGTCGATCTAAATCCTGATAGGGGCCAATAAAGGTGAAGGGTCGTATGACGCTAATAGGCATACGAAACTGACTACGGTAAATGGAGGCTAAACTTTCTGCAGCACGTTTTGAGTCAGCATAAACATTGTGAAGTTTACCAACCTCTGATAAAAAATGATCAGATTCTAAAATCGGCTTACCTTGTTTAGAATTACCAACCACGAGTCCCGAGCTAACAACAAGCAATTTCTCCAATCCACCGAGCTGATTTGCAGCATCAAGGGTATTCGCAGTTCCCAGCAAAGTAGTTTGATGAACCCGCAGTGGATCAGAAGAATGAATACGGTTATCAGGAATGCCAGCCGCATGAATCACAAAATGCGTTTCTTTTTGAAATTCAAAAGGCGAACGAACATCTTGGGTTCTCAGAAAAATATCTGAGCGCGCGCTTAGATGAGGATATTTCTTGGCCCATCCTGAAGTGTTTCGCGCATAGAGTTCTAAAACAACCCCAAGGTCATATTCATCATTAAGGGCGCTGACCATTTCTGCGATCCAGGTGCCCATAAATCCAGTACCTCCAGTCACGGCAATGTGCTTTGCTTTAAGCCTAGCCCTTACTTCGGGCTGATTTGCACCCGCAGCTAAACAATCATTTCGTAATTCTTTGAGCATATTTTTTGCTATATCTTCGGAGGGCATTTCCTAACTCTGCTTCTCTTGCGCACTAGCCAACTGTTTTGCAACTTCTAAAATAAGGCTTTCTTGGCCTGCTACGGCATTACGCCTACCAAGCTCAAAGAAAATATCTCTAGGATCCACTCCATATTGCTGAGCTATCGCATCCACTTGCTTAGAAAAACCGGAGAAAACGCCAGCCAACCCACTCACTATTGAAATGGGCGAGCTAAAAGGTGCCACTGGATTAAATTCTTTTTCGGCGATACTTGCCGCATCTAAAATTTTGTACAAATCAATTCCAGTTTCGTAGCCTAAACGCCCAAGAACGGCAACCAACACTTCTAATTGGGTATTGCCTGCGCCTGCGCCAAAGCCGCGAATACTGCCATCTAAAATGGTTGCGCCAGAATTAACGGCTGCAATCGAATTACTGACTGCCATCCCTAAATTATTATGCCCATGAAATCCTACTGGGATATTTAAACCATCTACTAGGCTTGTAATTCTCTCAGTAACATCGCTAGGAAAATATGCGCCTGCAGAATCCATAATCACAATAGCTTCAGCCCCATAGGACTCCATCTTTTTTGCCTCTTCGAGTAATACCTCAGGAGATGCCATATGACTCATCATTAAAACACCGTAGGCCTCCTTGCCGGCGTTCCTAGCATAAGTAATATGACGCGCAGTAATATCTGCCTCAGTGCAATGAGAGCCCACGCGAAAAATATCAACCCCCAAATCTACTGCCCTGGCTAAGTCATTTTTAATAGTACAAAATCCTGGAATAACGTGAATGGCCATTCGCGTATTTTTCAGATTTTCTCGAGAAACAGACAAAATTTCTTCGTCATTCAACTTGCACTCACCCACCAACATAGATGAGGCTCCTAAACCGTTGCCGTGCCCAACTTCAATCACAGGTACACCGGCAGCTTCAGCAGCTTTACAATACGAGATAAAGTTTTGTCGACTTAATTGGTGACGAATCGCATGATTGCCATCGCGCAGCGTGGGATCAGAAATGAGTATTCGCTTATTCATGCATCAACCTCACAGATTTTTTGATTTAGCAATCAATTCAGCCATTGAAATAGCAGCACAATTAATAATATCTAGATTACCAGCATACTGCGGGAGATAATCCCCCATTCCAATTACTTTAATCGTCGTAAAAATACGATCGCCATCGATTGTTGGCTCAACAATTAATTTATATCCTGGAACATATTGGTATATTTTATCGACTATCGTCGAAACTGCCTCTTTTATCCGACCTATATCAGGATTATGTACCTTGGCGTATATGGTCGTTTGCATATCAATTGGAGGAGTGGCGGGATTCAAAATCAGAATAGCTTTCGTTTTCTTGGCGCCAGTAAATTTTTTTAATGCTGCCTCGGTCGTCTCTACATATTCATCCAAGTTATGTCGGGTCGCTGGTCCAGCACTCCGCGAAGCAATACTAGATGCTACCTCAATGTATTCAATCTCTTTATGAACTTGAGAAATGGCATAGGCAATTGGAATTGAGGCTTGACCACCACAGGTAATCATATTGATATTTTGTGCCCCTTGGCTTACGCAATCAGTAGCATTGATGGCAGGCACACAAAGCTCGCCTAATTTTGCGGGAGTCATATCGATAACCATTTTTCCCAGTTTTTCTAATACTGCCCAATGCTCAATTTGCGCCTGAGCTGAGGTGCAGTCAAATACCAGATCACAAATTTCTGGCTGGTTGATGATGGCCTCAATACCGCGATCCGAAATGGCAACTCCCAGCCCATTGGCGCGCTTCATACCCAAAGAATTGAGATTTCTGCCGGCGAATAAAGTGCACTCAATAAACTCCGAGCGAGTTGATTTAACTAAAAGATCAGTTCCTATATTGCCAGAGCCAATAATTGCGATTTTTAATTTCTTAGGAGGTTTCACATCAATAGTCATTGTCTATTTTGACCCACTACAAAAATTTTGATTTTTCATGCATGCCCACAATCATCGCTTCTTTCAATGCATCTCTCGATAGAAGCGGTGAAAGATCCTCTAAAGGAGGCGACACCAAAGTTCCATCTTCTTGAATTACTAGAGATAATTTCGGAGAAAAGAGTTGCTTGGGATGCATGAAAACTTCGCAAATTACTGGGCCTTTACTGGCCTGCACTTGCTCTAAAACTTGGTCGCATTGCTCCCAACTGTCAATTTGATAGGTAGGGATATCGAAAGCAGCCCCTACTTTTGAAAAGTCTGGACAAGAAACTCCTGATGCTTTATCTGTGCCAACATGACTATTCTTAAATAATGCATTTTGGGTATGCTTAATCATTAAGTACCCATCATTATTAAAAACAAAGATTTTGATAGGTAGATGATGATGGGTAATGGTTTGTAATTCCTGTAGATTAAGCATCATGCCACCATCACAGTTAAGGCACATTACTTCGCCACGATCTGAGGCAAATGATGCGCCCATCGCTGCGGGCAGCCCAAAGCCCATCTCTCCTAGACCTGTCGATGTCATCAAGCGCTGACCTTGTCTCATATGCAATACCTGATGACCTGATAACAGTGCAGTCCCCATATCAGTAACCACAACCTGATTTGGTTTGAAAAATTGATTTAGGTGCTCCATAAAACGATAAGAGTTCATAAAATCCTCTTTGTCGTCATGCTCTTGATCGACCCAAGGAAATCTTTGACGGTAAAGATCGCATTGCTTAATCCACTCTTCTTTTGGCGACAGTGCCTGGTGTTGCAGACGCTCACTAAGCATTCTTATAAAATCTTTTGCGTCACACACAATACTTGAGCGCACTCTTGCTTGATGTTTTTTAGCCTCATCTTCATCAATATCTACTACATCAATGATGGCATCTCGTGCCAACTCTGATAAATCATATCCAACTTGCGGAAGTGCCAAACGTGTACCAATCGTGAGCAAATAATCGCAATTTTGTAAAACAAAGTTTGCCGACCTTTGGCCATAGACGCCCGCTCGACCATAGATCAAGGGATGGCCAGAATCAACCATATCAATGCCAGCCCAGGATACCAATGCAGGAATACCCAATTGAATTAATAAAGGTTCAATATCTTTTTCACCACCAGCCAAACGAATTCCATGACCAAGCCATAGTACCGGGCGCTTTGCTGACTTCAAAGACTCGATCGCTAAATCAACCTGGGTAATGAGAGACTGATCCTGTGATTTTCTTTTTAAAGGCGGTATAAATTGCTCTAGTTCTGCTGGATCAATTTGGCTTGATTGAATATCCATTGGTATTTCAATCCAACAAGGGCCTGGCCTCTCATTCAAAGCAGTAAATACAGCTTTTTGGATTTCATAGATAGCTTTTGATGGAGACATCACACGATTGGTATATTTGGTAATACTACTAACGACACCCACAGTGTCATAACCTTGAACGCCCCACATGCGCAGAGGATTTTCCAGTTTAGTAAATTTAGAGTTTTCGTTGCCTGCAATAATGATTCCAGGAATTGAGTCGGCCCAAGCTGACAGTACTCCAGTAATACCATTGGATGCACCTGCTCCCGTAGTTAATAAGCAAGCAGCCATTCTGCCGCAGGTACGATAGTAAGTTTGCATTGCCATGGTGGCTGCTTGCTCATGATGGATGCAAATAATCTCAGTGAAACCTCTTTTTGCAATCGCTTCAAATAGATGTACATTGCCGGCTCCAACCATACCAAATGCATGTCGAATATCAAGCTCTTCAAGCGCTTGGGCAATTAAATCGCTTACCTTCATTTTATCGTTCATTAGCCAATTACTACGTTAGAAATCTACGCCCAAAAAAGTCTCAATATGCTTTACAGCATACTCCAGCATCTCCTGTGTTAGTGCAGGCTGCACACCAATCCAGAAAGTGTTGTTCATCACATTATCAGTATTAGTTAGCTCGCCACTAATACGATATTTTGCATTGGCCATATAGGGCTGGCTAGTGAGGTTGCCTGCGAACAATAGGCGCGTACCAATTTTATTTTGATCTAGGTAAGTTGTTAGATCCACACGGGAAACTGGGCAAGCATCCTTCAGGGTTATTGGAAAACCAAACCAAGATGGTTCAGATCCTTCAGTTGGCTGTGGAAGTTGAATGAACTCCTCGCAAGATTTGAGGCGCTCCTTTAGGAAGACAAAATTATCTTTACGAGCCTGAATGAATGCCGGCGCTTTTTCTAGCTGAGCCAATGCACAAGCAGCTTGCATATCAGTAATTTTGAGGTTATATCCTAAATGGCTATAGGTATATTTGTGATCATAACCAAATGGTAGGCCCCCTAATTGCCAAGCAAAACGTTTGCCACAGGTATTGTCTTTTCCAGGAGGGCAATAACAGTCCCTCCCCCAATCGCGAAAACTTTCCGCAATTTGCTTGAGTTCATAGTTATTGGTAAATACTGCTCCACCTTCACCCATCGTAATGTGATGCGCTGGATAAAAACTTAAAGTGCCAATATCGCCAAAGGTACCAACCATTTGACCATGATAGGTTGAACCTAAAGCATCGCAACAATCCTCAACTAACCATAAATTGTATTTTTTGCATAACTGGGTAACCGCATCCAAGTTAAACGGATTACCCAAGGAATGCGCCAACATAATCGCCTTAGTTTTAGGACTAATAGCCGCCTCAATTTTATCGGCATCGATATTGTGGGTTATCAAGTCCACATCTACAAAAACGGGAACAGCGCCAAACTGCAAAATCGGGTTAACAGTGGTTGGGAAACCGGCAGCTACACCAATCACTTCATCCCCTTGACGAATCGCGCGATCCCCCAATTTAGGGGAAGTTAATGCTGAAAAAGCAACTAGATTAGCTGAGGAGCCTGAATTCACGGTGATAGCATACTTAACACCAATAAATTCTGCTAATTTTTTTTCAAATTGCTCATTAAAGCGCCCTGTTGTAAGCCAACCATCGAGCGAAGCCTCCACCATATTTTTGAGCTCTTGAGCTCCAATCATCTTTCCCGAGGGTGGAATAAGAGTTTGTCCAGGGATAAATGATTGAGGGGCATATTGCAAGTCAGAGTACTCTTGAACTAGCTCTAGAATCTTTGCACGAACTCTATCTTTGGCAAATTGATCAGTTGAAATTGTGGTCTCGGTCATAATTTTTCTACATTTAAAGTTATTTTGAAGTAGTGCAATACACCTTAATCTGCTCATGCATCAATGCTTGCAAATCCTCTTTGTTCTGAAATGCCTTCTGCCATTGAACAATAGCATTAACGGCTGCCTCTAAAGACCACTTTGCATTCCAATTTAAGTGCTGACTTGCCTTAGAGCAATCTAACTTTAAAAGGTGTGCCTCGTGTGGTTGAAATTGATGATCTTGCTGCCAGCTTGCCGTCTCACCCATGGATTGATTCCATTGGGCAATCAACAATGTAATGACCTCTTGCACTGTCCGTGCATCACTGTCCTGAGGACCAAAATTCCATGCCCCATTAAAAGCAACACCCTCCTTATATAGAGATTGAGCCAAAACCAGATATCCCGACAAAGGCTCTAATACGTGCTGCCAAGGGCGGATGGCTAAAGGGTTTCGAATGATTAGAGGAGTCTTCTTTTCAAAGGCGGCAATAGCATCTGGAATAAGTCGATCGGTTGACCAATCACCGCCACCGATCACGTTACCAGCGCGAGCAGAAGCTATTGCTACCCGATGACGTGGATAATTTGCCTCAGAAAAAAAGGATTGTCGATAAGAGGCTGTTACTAATTCAGCGCATCCTTTGCTATTACTGTAAGGATCATGACCACCCATTGGCTCATTTTCTCGGTAGCCCCAAACCCATTCTTTATTTTCATAGCATTTATCTGTAGTCACAATTACTGCCGCTCTGACACTAGGGCAAGTTCGCACTGCCTCTAATAGATGAACCGTACCCATCACATTAGTCTCATAGGTTTCTAAGGGATTGTCATAAGAGTAGCGCACCAAAGGCTGAGCAGCCATATGAATGACAATATCAGGGGTAGCTTGATTCATCGCCTGACGTAAACTCGCTAAATCTCGAATATCCCCAATGCAAGAATGCTCACATAAGCCCAAAACCCGAGCCTCATCAAAAAGATTTGGATTAGTATTTGGGGTAAGTGCATAGCCACTCACTTTTGCCCCCATTGTGTGCAACCAAACCGTGAGCCAGCTGCCCTTAAAGCCAGTATGGCCAGTTAAGAAAACTTTTTTACCAGACCAAAATTGTGGGTCTACCACTCCCTTCATGACCAACTCTTCCAGGGAGCCTTTCCATCGGCCCACAATTCTTCTAGGTAATTCTTATCTCGCAAGGTATCCATCGGCTGCCAAAAATCGTGATGCTCATACGCTGCTATCTGCTTTTGATTAGCAAGCGCCTCTAATGGCTCCTGTTCCCACACACTAGAGTCATCTTTGAGTAAAGGGAAAATCTTTGGGGAAGGCACAAAAAAACCTCCGTTAATCATTCCACCATCACCCTTGGGCTTTTCTCGAAAGGTATTTACCTTGTGATCACGAATATCTAAAGCACCAAAGCGACCAGGCGGATAGACTGCAGTTAGAGTTGCTAACAATCCCTGCTCTTGATGAAACTTAATCAAAGCAGCGATATCAATGCTAGAAACTCCATCCCCATAAGTCATGCAAAAAGCTTCTTCATTTTCTACATACTGCTGAACTCGCTTAAGACGTCCGCCTGTCATCGTTTGTTCGCCAGTATCAATCAACGTCACTTTCCATGGCTCTGAATAATGCTGATGCACTTCCATAGAATTATTCTTGATATCAAAAGTAATGTCAGACATATGCAGAAAATAATTTGCAAAATATTCTTTAATGACATACCCCTTGTAGCCACAGCAAACGATAAAATCATTGATGCCGTAATGGGAATACATTTTCATGATGTGCCAAAGAATAGGCTTTCCGCCAATCTCAATCATGGGTTTCGGTCGAACAGAACTCTCTTCAGAGATTCTGGTACCTAAGCCCCCCGCTAAAATGACAGCCTTCATTGTTAAAGAATTCCTAGAATCATGGGTTTATTTGCCGAACGAAGCAATTATCTCAGTTTAGAAGACAAAACCCAAACACTCATAAGCCTCAAAGTGTGGCCAAAACATGCTTTAGAGCAGATCTAATTGATCCTTCCCGGGATACAGGCTAAAGGGGCTAATATCAGCAGCTTACCCTCTGGAATAAAGGTAGCTGTAGGCGCCCGGTAGCTAGAAAAGATGAAATAGCCCTTTGGAGGCTCAAAATTAGTTACTTTTCTATCCGCAAAGGTCAAAATTGCCAGCCCATCAGGGGAGTGTATTTTCTCCTGTAAATTAAATTCAGGACGCAATTCATCAAATAGGGGTATTGGGGAGTTAGCAAGCCCCCTTCCAAATGGCGCCATTTGGAAGGCATTAAATGGACTAATCGTTGCTAAAAATGCATCCTCAGTATCGTTTACATGGAACTGGATGCCACAACCCCTCTTTTGTAAAGTTAACAAATCATTTTGTACTTCCTGGTAATAATCGAAGGTCTTCTTTGGCCACCTCTGACCCACAAATACTGATGGCTTAAGCCCCTTATAGCTATAATAGCGTTGCTCAGTAGTTGGGAACCAATCGTTATGGGGATTTGAAATAATGGTCCACCCTGAAACAACTAAAAACCCTAAGAAAAGCAATGTTGCGACCTTATATCGGTTGGCTACAAAATATAGCAAGGGAACGCCCACCACCATCCCTGTTGCAAGCCTAAATAACTCCGTCAAATGCAATGAGGAACTCAATAGCAATAGTGAAAAAAGGCCCGCCATAAAGCAATCCCAGCGATCACGTAGCCAGCCGATGCCAAGCAGAACAGCACAACAGGTCAAAACTGAAGTCAAGATAGTTAAACTTATAAGTATTAAGCGCGCATCAAATACTTTTAAGCCAAAACTGAAATAGCTCAGCATATGCATTACTGATCCCCAGATTCCATTGCCCATTAACTGACGGGCATATGCTTGGGGAAGTAATACGGCATCGATATACCAGTATCCCAACAGCTGCTGACTAAGCAAATAAACAAAAAATAGCGTTAATGGAAAACACACTCCCAATAAAAAATAAACGAGTTCACGGCCTTGAATGAAGCGCTTTCGATAAACCAAACTTAACAATATCCCACTGAGTGCAAAAGAGATAACAGGGATAAAGAGCCCCTCGCGACAGAGTATGGCAAGAGAAAGTAGCGCACCTGAGAGAAAATAATTCCAAGAATTTTTACTCCCTTTAATGTAAAAAAATAGCCCAAAAACTAAAAAGGGAAATGCAATGTAATTCGACCAGGGATAAATCACAATTGGATGCAATAAGGCGCAACTAATAGTTGCATATAAAGCCAATTTTCTACTGGATGTCAACTCATAACTAAGGCAATAAATGCCTAGAAGCCCTATTGCATAAGCCGCAATCGTTGCAAAAAAGATCGATTGAAGAGTGCCTCCAATAACTACATAGAATGCACTTTGTATGATGGGTGTAAGAATTCCATATTGCAAAAATATTTCTTGATATGGAAGTCGCCCCCTAACTAAATCTTGCACATTACTTAACATCAAACCCCAATGATGAGGATCGATTTGATAGCGCCCCTGGAACCAGGAAAGTCCAATCACTGTAGACAAGGTAATGCAAATAAGGCCGTACAGAACAATTAGCTCCAAAAACCGCCAATGCAAAGAGTTCTTATTACACGCTGCGGAAAATATTGACATTAAGGCACTCGGTAAAAAAAGTCGCGTTTGACTAAATTAGCGCATTGCTCACCAGTCAACTCAAAAGTCCAGGCATTATTAGCGCTACCAATATAATGTACAGGAAATAAATGTTTTTCGGTAAGTAAACAGTCGCTTACATGACCCTGCCAATTGAGTACTTCATGACTGCGTTGTAGATGCGGAATGGCATTAGCCACTGAAGAGAGCAAAAAGAGAGTTGCCCCTAGTCTCAGCATTAAATAGCGGCTATCAAATACCAGCTGGATCAAGATCCAACTCAATAAAATATAAGGGAAAAAGAAATACCGCGGTCCAGCATTCACTGGATTCAGAATATTAATATCGACTCGATATATCGACATTAATATGCTCGCTAAAAATAAGTAATACAAAGCCATCAGTGAGAAACTTCGATTTTTATAGAGTCCCCAACCCATAAATCCAAATAGTAAACATCCCGCCAGCCAATTCAAACCGGGGGCTATATTTCCAATGACGTAAGAACCTAAAAATACCGATATAGCGCGATAGGAATCAAGTAAATTGAAATCTACTGACTTGCCATATGCATGCATTACATAGATCTGAATTAAAGCGCATATGAGCGCTAATCCGAATAGACCAAGCTCCGATCGACCTTTTCTAAAGATAAAACATCTCACCAAAAAAAGTGGCAAAGTAACCAAACACACTGGTGACGAAAATGATGCCAGAATAATCAAGACTATTCTAAGTAGCGTGTATTGGCCTGACCTCCAAAACACCATCAGAAACAATAGCAAACTACTCCACCAGTAGGTATACATCGGCAATCCAAAACACTCTGGATCTGATGGAATTAGCATACATGCCATTGCCAGAAAAATTTGGCCTTTTAAATACAGCGGCGACTTAGCAATCACTATAAAAACAAAAATAGTGAAACCCCAAGCTAAAATAGTACTAACTAGAGGGTAATACACAAAGGAAACCCAAAGTGAGATCAAGGTAATTAATTTGGGGACCACGACAAGATATCCACCCACTGGTCTAAAAATATTCACTGCGCCGTAATTCACCAGACCATAGATATTTTCTACCCCATCCTCAATCCAAACCTCTGGATATACAAGCCGAGGCCCAGCTCG
>Ga0214919_10007999_pt1 | contig 14109 bp, 26 predicted proteins | sample LL1503_MetaG_FD_177994 | JGI IMG/M metagenome (GOLD analysis project Ga0214919, IMG submission 177994) | Freshwater microbial communities from Lake Lanier, Atlanta, Georgia, United States - LL-1503 | ecosystem: Environmental > Aquatic > Freshwater > Lake | place: USA: Georgia | collected...
CAAAAATCAAGGGTTTGAGGGGATCAAGGGGATCCGAGGGAGATCTGAGAAAAAATACCCGGAAAAGGGCGATTTGACATGCATTTGAGAAAAAAACACCGGCCTTGCAACCATGTTGCCGGTCCGGTGCAGGGGGGTTAAAAACGGGGGGTAACGACGTCTGGCGACCGGCTGGCTTTCGCGGATTCGGTGACCTGGGAGCGGTTGCGATCGGTGGCGGTGCCACGGCCTTCGCGCTCGGAAATCCGGTTGACCAGGGTGAAGCGAATCTGGGTGAGCTGGCCGGCAGTACAGCGGTCAGCCAGGGCGGATGCTAGATCTGAATCGAGGGTAAGATTTGGCCGGCGGGTTTTGTCGCGTACGATGGAAAGGAGGTAATCGAACGACAGCGGGCCTTCAGAATGATCGCGGATGGACTCGCGGGCTTCGAGCTGGCGCTTGAGCTTGCGGGGGTGCGTGGAGGCCGTCAGGGCATCGACGGTGGAATGAGCGAGAGTGAGGTGGGCGGTCAGTGTGTTGGCAATTGACCAGGCAATTTGACGCGCTGAGTCCGTCGAGCCTTTCAGATACCAGGTCAGGGCCTCGTCGTCTTTACCGGCGGCGGTTTTAAAGTGGCCCATGAGGTCGCAGAAGTGATTGTGGTCGCAGGCGGTGAGGCCGGGACGACCGACTGCGGCCATGACTTCCTCGGCTCTCCAGGCGTCGAAGGTAATGCCGGGATCCTGGACGGTGTAGGCTTCACGGGCGGCCATGATGAGGGGCTGGATCTCTTCCGGAGAGATGTTGCCGCGTGGTTTCACGGGCTTTGCAGCGGCCTTGCGGGTAGTCTTTTTCGCGGTGGATTTGGTGGCGATCATGCGGGGCGGCGGATGGGAATGATGTTGCGTTCGGCGGCGGTGTCGAGCGGGCTTCGGACTGTGTTTCCGCCGGTTGTGTGGAGGTAAAGTTCGGTCGTTTCGAGGGAAGTGTGGCCCATTTGTTCCTGGATGGATCGGAGATCCACGCCGTCCCGCAGGAGGCCGGTGGCGAATGAATGACGGAGGGCGTGAGGGTTGACGCGCTGGGTGATTTGGAGGCTAACGGCGGCGTCCCGAAGGGCGGTAACGATGCGTTTGCTGGTCGAGTGCCAGCGGTTTTGACCCCGCACATTTGCGGAGGGGAAGAGCCAATACCAGGGCAGGGTGCCGAAGGTGGAGAGCGAGAATTTCCGCATGAGAGACTCTTGCGGATGGGGGCAAATGATCCCCTTTGCCCGGTCCTTCTCCCACTGGCGAATGCAGGCTTTGATCTGCTGATCGAGATCGGCAACGAGAAATTCAGGGATCTTGACGGGCCGGGTTTTGCCGCCTTTGGCTTCGTAAATGGTGATGATCCGGTCGTTGAGTCGGATGTCCTTGAGGCGGAGGGTGAGCATGTCGCTCTCGACCCGTAAACCGCACCCGGCTAGTAGTCCGGCTTGCAGTCGCGGCACGCGCTCCATGGTTTCCAACATCCGGAGAATGTCCTGCATGGAGAGCACCGATCGCATGGGTTTGCATCGGTTCCGTTTTGGGAGTTCATAGTCCTGGCCGAACTCTTTTTTCAGCACCTGTTCGTATAAGAATTTAAGCGGGTTGAGTGCATGGTGAACGGATGCCGGAGAGAGCTTTTTAACCGAGGCCAGGTAATTGAAATAATCCTGCGGACCAGCGATTTTCCCGACTTTGAGCATCGTGGAAAATTCAAGGATCGTGGCGGCATACGTCTTGCGGGTATTACGGGCGAGGCCCGCGTTCAGGGCCTCCAATTCAAACGCGGCGAGGACATCAGCAACTATTTTCATGGGAGTGGTTCTTGGACCCAGCGGTGGGCATAATTAACTGTTCGGCAGAGAATCTGAGTCCCATGAATACCCGCAGCATCGGCAGGTGTGGACGATGCACTCATGCAGCGCGGGCTGGAAGTAGGCGTCTTTGCGGTTCACCCACGCGGAGGATTTCCCTTTGCGGTTTGGCCACACTCCATTCGTGTCGTCGCCTTCAGCGTAGTATTTCCGATGGATGTCGGAGCTTCCGCACTTCGAGCAACCAGCCGAACAAGGCAGTGGTGCGCAACCCGCCATCACTCGCTTCGTCGTCGTTTTCCTTGGTTTGGTCATCTGTTTTCGTTGGTTAGTTTTTCGTCGGCGGGTGGCACACTTTAGACGTTCGCCCTACGGAACCAACGCTCCACGGTTTCAGCGAGCGCCGCAGGGATTTCCGCTCGCAGTTCCGGCCTCATTCCAGACTTCGCCATCTTCCCGCGAGGCAGCACGGGCATCAGGAGGGGCACGTCACCCCAGAGCGCATAAGACTCGCAGCGCACCGACCCAGGCACGTGCCGGGCCGCGAAGTTGCTGCATTCCACGATCCGGCGCGGCCGGTCGCAGAGACTCACCGACCACTCCAGCAGGTCGAGTGACCACTTGGCGGGTGTCTTGTCTCCGCGCAGCCACGGCAGCCAGGCGCGGGCGAACTCCTCACATGGCGGCGACATCACCACGGCGTCGAAGCCGTCGATCCAGTCACGCGGCAGCGTGAGCGCGTCCCGTTGTTCCAGCCGCCACGGGTAGCCGAGCGCGGCGATGTCCACGCCGACACAGTTCCAGCCCGCCGCCGCAAAGGATTTCGACCATCCGCCGACACCACAGAAGATGTCGAGCAAAGAGGGCGAACAAGGCGGTTGAGCCAACCCATGCCCGCCGACGGGCCGGGTTGGTGAAGGCGGAAGCTGTTCGACGGCGGTCATGGGCGGCTCACCTCTGCGTTCCACCAATTCATTGACCCGCGTCCTTCTTGATGGAGATGCACCCATAGCCCGCAGCGAAGCGGAAGAAGCGCACGTCCTGCGGTGCCTTGTCGAACTTCCGGCCCTTCTTGCCAGTGCTGTAGTAGCCCACTTTTGCGATCCGCATGTATTCCAGTCCGGGGAGTGCGGACAGCAGCTCTTGCGTTTCAGGCACTACGTCGGCGATTTCCTTTTTGTTGGCCAGTCGGATACCAAGGGCGGGATCAGGTTCGGCGGCGGCGATTTCGGACATTGCCCACCAGTAGGGCGCTTGGAGTCCAACGCTTTGGCCCTTCTCTTCGCTGGACTTCCAGCGCGGCACACAGACCAGCACGCCGCCATTGCAGGCCACAGTCTTCCAGTGGTGATGCTCGTAGGCTTCCTCGGGCATTGTGCCGCGCAGGCGACGGTCTCCGGTTTCAGTGAAGTCGCCACTGTATGACCAGACGGCTTGCACTTTGCCGAAGCGCGGATCTCCGGCCTTCGTGAATTTTTCCAGCAGGTCGAGCGTGACGCCTTCGCGTTCGCCCCATGTCTTTTTTACGAGTGTTGTTGTCATTTTCTGGCTTGGTTGGTGGTTCGGAAGAGAAGAGGTGGAACAAGACGCCGCATCCGATCGGGCGAAGTTCCGAGTTAGATTTTAGGGAGATTCGGACGTCCGGTCTGCGCTCGGCGTCACGCCCCCGCACGACCGGATGGGCTCAGCGTTCTCGCAAGAAAGGGTATCGTTCACCGACACGCAGACGGCGGGATGAATTGACCCCAGAACTGTCAGCGTGATTTCGCCGTGGATAAGGAATTGCAGGCGTTGCCAGATCGACGCGCATTTCCAGACGGAGACAACTCGCTGTTCATTGCGGGAGATTGGCATTCCATGGACTTTCCCTCCGATGACGTTTTCTTCATGCGGGGCGGCGTGGCGACCTCCAAGCATTTCGTTGGAGTGAGGCTTGGCGATTGGTGTCATATCGTAGTATTTCATATCGGTGTTTGGTTGGTAATTCGGAAGAGCGAGAACAAGGGAGTGATGGCAACGGGAACTAGCCGTTGATGTCGGTGGTGGATTCGGAGTCCTGCGCGGCTAGTTCCCGCGCCATACCCCCAGCGTTCTCCGTAAAAAGGGACATTTGGCGCGTCTCCCGCTGGATGCGTTCCACCGCTGCCGCGTAGTAGTCCGCGCTGATCTCGCAGGCGGTGAGTTTATGCCCGCGATAGTGGCAGGCGATGGCGATGCTTCCGCTTCCCATGTGGGTGTCCAAGATGCGCTGCCCAGGCTTTGCCCAGTTTTCCAGAAGCCATGAGTAGAGCTTCACCGGTTTTTGTGTGGGGTGTATCCTTGGCTCGGGTGCCACGAATCCGGCGTTTGCGCAGTGCGCGAACAGTCGCGCCCTGCCCTCGAAGGATGTCCATGCGTATTCCCATTCGCTCGCGCACTTTTGATTTGGCCGCACCTTGTCCCAGCAGATCGGCATTTTACACGGCGGGAGGTCGAAGAAGTTTCCGCCCCATACTATTTGATTTTTGGACACGCGGAAGAGTTCCTCGAAGTATTCGGGCGGCGGCACGATGTCCCATTCGTTGGCGTTGCTTGCAATCATCCCAGAGAACGCACCGTTTCCACCTCCGCCTTTTACGAGCCGGTCACCAATCCCATAGGGAGGGTCCACGATGGCCAGATCATAGGCATTGTCGGGCGTTTCCCGCATCACGGCCATGCAATCGGCAAGCCGCAAGTCGAGCAACGGAGAACAAGACGCTGATGCCAATCCCTGCCCGGCGGGCAGTTTTGGCGAATCAACGTCGATGGCGGGCAGGGCTGGCATAGCTAGTCGTTAGGAAGAAAGAGAACACATTTGGCGATCACTCATCTGCGGGTGCATCTGGCAGTTCCATCCAATGGGTGACGACCGAGTCGATTGGTTCGTCGGTCCAGGCGTTGCTCCATTCCGTGCCGTCCCAGACGGCGATGAAGTGGCACTCGAGATCGGTGGCGAGGACGCAGTGAGGCCCCATCGGCAGCCATTTTCCCGCATCCGTCCATTGAGGGATTGCGGGTTGGTTGGGTGTTTTCTGGTATTGGCATTTCCGGCGTTCGGAGCAGATGCTGGGGGAGCCGCACATGTCGCAGTAGTTCATTTTTTGGGCGGGGTTTGGTTCAGGCTTTGGCCTCGGATTTGCGGGCGATTTTGAAGCGGTTGAGGTCGAGGTCTTTGGCGATGGTGCGTTGGAGCTTGTCGCGGAAAACCTTGACGTCGTCGGAGGCGAATTTGACATCGCAGGCGGCCTCGTAGAGGCGGGTGATCTGGCTGGCGGTGAGCTTGGCAAGGAGTTCGGCGCAGCAGGCGAGGAGGGAGGTGCGGAAGCGCAGTTCTACCGGCTCGGGGAAGCCGATGTTGAGGTTTGCAACGACGTTGCGGACGAGTTGCGAGAGCTTCTGAATTTCGGGGTCTTTGGAGGTGGTGGCCATGGTGGTGGGAATAGGTTAGAGGAGGATGATGGAGAGCTTGTCGAGGTGGTAGAGGAGGAACTGGACGGCGGCTTGGCGGTGGCGTTCGTGGATGTCGGAGAAACGGTGGTTATTGTCAGCTTCATGCCGGCGGGCGGCGCTGGTGTGGATGGCTTCGAGGTCGTCGGCCATGGTGATGGCGTGGAGGTGGAGTTTGACCAGGGGATCGAGGCTGTTTTGCGGGAGGGCGAGGCTGCGGATGCGGGCTTCGTTTTGCCGGAGGTAATGCTCGCGGGGCTGGCTGACCAGGCGCGGGATTTCCGTGGCGAGTTCGGAGTGTTTGGAAAGTGACATGGGGTTAGAATTGGAGGGCGGCGGTGCGTCCGTCGTAGGTGAGCTGCCAGACGGTGAGGTGTTTGAGCGGTTGGGTTTCGACCAGGGCGGCGGCGAGCAGGGCGCGGAGTTGGATTTTGACGTTGTCCTCGGAGATGCCGATGCGGCCTGCCATGGAATCCGAGGTGGATCGGCTCACTAGCAGATCTTTCAAAATAGCAAGAGGCACGGGTGCGGGCCGGGTCATCGGGCGGCGGTGGTGAAAAGCTGGAACTCCAAGGCGAGCAGCTGGCGGCGATATTCCGGGAGCGAACGCTGCCACCAGTCATGGCGGTGGAGCGTGTGGATGACGGATGCGTGGGTTTTGTAATTGAAGCAGGCGGCGATCTGTTTTTGCGTCCACCAGGATTTGATTTGGTGGACCATGGCGACGGCCAGCGTGCGGGCGCGGATCACGCGGGGACTGCGGCGACTGCCGGTGATGAGCTGGGGTGAGACGCCGGTGACGGAGGCGACAGTGGCGATGATGGATTCGGGGGTGTGCATGGGAAGAGAGAGGGAAGTGATCAGTGAGCAGTGATCAGTGATCAGAGGTGCGCGGGATGTGTTGTTGTTAGCGAATGATGGAGTGGGCGAGGCGACCGATGAGGATGGACCGGCGCATCATTGCCTTGGCCTGGGAGGCGAGGCGGCTGCGGATCTCGGCAATCTGCTCGGTGGTGGTGTGGTTGATGTGGCGGTAGCCAGGGCAACCGGGGGCGGAAACGATGCGGCCTTGCGAATGCTCGGCCAGCTTGCGGACGCGGCGGTCGCCCATGTTGAGGGCCTTGGCGATTTCGGAGGCGGTGAGCCATTGGTCCCCGGCTTCGAGCAGGTAGGAAACGAGCCGCTCAATCTCCTGTTGAGCCGGGCATTGATTGAACGTCGACGAGAGACTGAGCGTGCTTTGTTTCATGGTGTTAGGTGGTTACTTGCTGAGCGACTGGATGGCTTCGAAGGCATCGAGGAAGTGGGACCATTTGAAGGATTCCTGCCGCTTGCGGGCGTAGGCTGCGCCGTCGCGGAGGTGCATGGTGAGTTTGCGCAGGCCATAGCTGACGAGGATGTCATTGAGGACGATGGCGGCGGGATCTTCCGGCGCGGGGAACTGGAGGCCGTAGTGGGCAAGAAAGGCTTTGACGTCGGTCTTGGTGGCCTTGTCGGGCAGCGGGATCTGGACGGTGCCACGGTCCACCAGCTGGGCGAGGGCTTCCTTGTGGGGGCCTGAGAAGACGGATTCCTGGAGCAGCTTGGTGCCCATGAGGACGAGGCCGCAGCCGGAGACGTCGATGATCTCGCGGAGGAACTCGCAACATTTCACGGCGGTGTCGCTGCGGGTGGTGAGAAACGCCTGGTGAAGTTCATCCACAATAAGGAGGCGCTTACCGGCGGCGAGGACTTGATAGATGCGCTCGCGCTGTTGGAGTTGGCTTTGCGACCTTGTGGAGATGCCGCAGGCTTTGGCCACGTGGGCGACAAAGAAGGCGAAGGTGGCCCCGGTGGGAAATCTGACGAGCAGGGTCTTGCCGTGGTTGTTGAGCCGCTGGTATTCGGTGGCGATGCAGGTCTTGCCGATGCCCATCTTGCCCCAGACGATGGAGACGTTGCCGAGGGCGCGGGTTTTGTCGAAGGTGGCAAACAGGCGGCGGGCGAGTGAGGTCTCGATGAAATCCGGATTGTCGACGGCTTCCTCGTAGGTGAGCTTCGCGCGTTCGAGAGTGGCGATGACGCTCTCGATCTCGGCACCGTAGACGCCACGGAAGACGCGGCTCAGGGTGGTGGTGGAGACGCCGGCGGCATGTTGCAGTTTCGCCAGGGACCAGGACTTGTCTTTGCCGAGGTAATACCAGTAGCGGAGAACTTCGCGGGTGGCTTCCGGGTAGTTGTTGAGGGTGGCTTCGAAGTTATGGGCTGCGATGCCATAGCTGCCGGTCTGGCCGCCGTTATCTTCCGGGGTGGGTGGTGTATTGGTTATCATAGGATGGGATTGGGTGAGAGTTAACAGAAAGCGTCGGGAAGCGGGGCTTCGTCCGGGAGGTCATCCCAGGCACTGCGGATTTCCGCGTCCGGTTGATAGGGGGCTTCGTCGAAGGGGCTGCCGTGGGCTTGCAGGCGGTTTGCAGCGGCGGTGCGCTGGCCTTGATGACCGGCGGCCACATGGGCCTGGTGGATCTCCTCGGCGGTGACCGGCTCGCCGGAGATGACCTTGCGGTTGTGTTCGCGGAGGTCTTTCGCTTCCTGCACGCGGGGGGCGTGGATGATGCGGGAAGGTTCCATGAGGGTGGCGATGCGTTCGTGCTTCACGCCGGCGGCGCGGATGAGTTCGGCACTGCGGATTTCCGGGCGCTCTTCGAATGGGGCATCGGATCCGAAAGCGGAGGTGTCCACAGGGGTGACTCTTTTGTAGAGTTCGACCTCGCCGAGGTAGCGTTGCTTCGCATCGACGACGATGGCGTGGGCGTCATCCCAGGGGAGGACGAACATGAGAACCTTTTCCCCGTGCGGGATCTCGCGGCCTTGGTTAGGGCCGGTGCAATAGCGGGAATAGTAGACCAGTGGGTCGGGGGCGATTTCCTGATCCGAGAAGGTGAGGAATCCCTTGGAGGCGCGGACCTCGCGGGCAAGGTCGCCGGTGAGCATCTCGATGATGACGGCGGGCGGGATGGAATTGAAACGCGGGCGGCCAAGCCAGACCTCGCGAGGGGATAGATTGCGGCGGCGTGTCCAGGCGGCAGGCGATTGGCTGGCGGCGTGGCGGATGATTTGTTGCGATGGATCGGGGAGCTTGAGGAAGTCCTGCTCACTGAAGAACTCGTTGCCGTTAGGGATGGCACAGTATTCGGTGATGACATGGCCGAGGCGTTCCCAGCCTTCCAGATCGTGATCGGTGCGGGTGGCAAGGCCGAGTTCGTAGTAGTCATGGAGGAGGGGGAGAAACTGCGAGTGAAAATCGAGCGTTGGGAGTTTGAGCAGATCAAGGCGGTGCGGCACCTTGGCCAGGACGTCGCGGATGATCTTGGAGATGTAGGCCACCTGGCGGGATGTGTTCACGCTGCCTTGGATGCCGGAGGAGAAGGAACCGAGCTGCATGGGAAGGTTTCCCATGTCATTGCGGATGAGGTTGTGGGTGGATTCCAGCGCGGCCTTGGCGCGGAAGTTTCCGCCCTCGGTGCCGTTCCAATAGCCGCACAACGCGGCCTGCTTGCCCTCGATGGGCTGATAGTTCACGCGGATGAGACCGTGGGAGGAATCATAGAGGATGCGGGCGATGTCCTCGCTGACCTTGGCGGTCTGATGCTCGCTCATGAGCATGGTGCCCTGCGGTGCGTAGCCGAACTTGTGAAACATGCCTGCTAGAAACAGGCGCATATCTTTTCCGCCGAGGGTTTCGTAGGTGTCGTTCTCGCGCTTCCGACGCGGGCGTGCGCCCCAATGGAAGCGGTCGGAGGAAAACACATCGAGCGCGCCGAGTTCGAGGACGCGGACGAGTTCCCGCTTTTTTCCGACGGTGACGAGGTTGTCATGCCATTGGTCGTCCAGCTGAATGATGGCACCGGGGTGGAGGCCGACGCGGGTGGTGAGGACGGTGGGGAGATAAGGATTTGTCTTCGAGCTGGTGCCGACGCGGATGGACTGGAGGCGGGCAATGTTGGTGGATTCCTCCACGATGCGGGCGAGGTTCCTATCGGTCCACCCAGCGGGGATCTGTGGCCAGCCTTGCCAATCCTCATAGCCGGGGATGGCGGTGACGCGTGCCCGCCATTGGCGTTTGAGAACCTTGAAGGCGGGGGCGGACTTGCGGCCGTTTTCCTCTACCAGCTTGCACAGGTGCGCGGTGAAACGCGGCTGACGGGCCTTGGCAGTGGCGGCGCGGGCGGTGGTGGCTTTGCGTTGGTCGACGAGGATGGACCAGTCGCCGCCGTTGTTGCGGATGTCATCATACTTGCGGCGGGCGGTCTGATAGGAAACGCCCATGTCGGAGGCGAGGGTGCGCAACCACTCCGTGATTCCATGTTCCGGACGGTCCCGGAAGGCGGTGAGCCAGCGGCGGACGTCGGCCCGGACCTCGCCGGGGATGCTTTCCCATGAAGGGCTTTCGAAGTCTGGAAATGAGATGACCATGGAATCAGGGTGTGACGGTTAGGGTTTACTTGAGACGGGCGTTGATGCGGTCGCGCAGCCAGCCTTGGAACTCCTTCATTTCCTCAAGGCCGGGGGTGTCGAGGTCGTCGAGCTGGCCGCGCTTGATGAGTTTCTCGGCCTGCTCGCGCCAGAGGAACCAAGCCTCGCGGGCGTCCTCCAGGCGGGATTGTTTCTCGGACTTGGGGATGCGCGGGGCGGTCGGCGCTGGCTTGGGTTCCTTGGCCGGGGCGGTGATGATGTCGAGGTCGAGGTAGAGCTGCCGGAGGGTTTGGCCCTTGGTGAGCTTGTTCAGGAACTCGCGGGCGTCGTCATCCAGGGAGGGTGCGCTGGCGATGGCGGCGAGCTGCTTCTGGGCCTTGCCGGAAAGCGAGCGATCCATGCGGATGCGCTTGGCGACTTCGATGTATTTGCGGGCGGTTTCCTGGCCAAATTCGAAATTCCAACCATGGTTGGAATTTGGGATGAAAAGGCCACCCCATTCCCCGTGCGGCGTGGCGGCGTGGAGATCCTCCAGCAGCGTCCCGGCGAGCAGGGCGAAGTGGCTGGCTTCCTCGGCTTTCTGGCGGGCGGCTTCCGCTGCGCCGGTGGCGGCGCGGTGGTAGTTGTTGATGGCGGTGATCTCTGCGACGGGGGCGGGATGCAGAGCGGTGGACTCGGGTGGAAGGACTTCGACGGTGATGGATTGGGATGTCATGGGTGGATCAGTGTTTTGGGACAAGGGCTTTGAGGCGGGCGATGGTGCGGTTGAGGCAGATGCAAACGGCCATTTCGTGGTGGGCGGCGTGATGGATGAAGTCGGCTTCCAGTTCGGAGATGACGAAGCCGATCTCGAAGATGGAGACGACGGTCGGCTCGGCTTTGCAGATCTTATTGGTGCGGGCGATCAGCTCGGCGTGGAGCCTTTGGGGCGGGGTCTGCGGCTGTGGCATTTCAATGATCTTGCCGCTGCGTTGCAGGGCGGCTTCATGGGCGCGGCGGGCGGTTTCGTCGGTGACTTGGAGGGTGGGCATGGAAGAGGATGGGGTGAGAGGGTGAGAGGGTGATGGGGGGAGAGTTAGAGGCGGGGCTGGGGGCGTTGCCGTTCCTGGTAGAACTTCACGCCTTGTTTCCAGCCTTCGATCTCGGCGCGGCGGATGCGGCGGGAACAGAGGACGCAGGCGGTCATAAAGCTGATGGCACCGCTCAAGATGGCGGCGGCGATGATGTAGATTGTGGGGTCGGTGTGCATTGGTGGGTGGGGTTGGGTGTGATTTCAGAGAGAGACCAAACGGGATCCGGCGATGGCCGAGGTGATGAGGTCGCGGCCCTGGGGGGTGAGCTGCATGAGGACGACTCGGCGGTCCTTGGCGAAGCAACGGCAGATGAGGCCGAGGGTTTCGAGCCGGTCGGCAGTGGAGGTGGCGGCGGCGGTGGTGTAGCCCATCTCACGCGAGAGGGCGGACATTTTGACCGACTCGTTCCCTAGCAGGAACGTGAGGGTGTGCAGGGTGGAGAGGCCGAGACCGTGGTCGCGGGCGTAGGTGAACAGGGCGCAAAGGTCGGTGGGGTTCATGGTATTGGGAGTGGGAATGTTAGCGGGCGGTGGCGGCGAGGGCGTTGGCATCGGCACGGCATTGGAGGGCGGTGGCGAGGTGGTGGCAGGCCAGGAGCGGGCGGCCATGAGTGCGGGCAGCGCGGGCTTGCTTGAGGCTGTGCCTGGCGCAGGCGCGGATGCTGCGGATGGCGTTGGTGCAGGTGGTGGTCATGGTGGTGGGGTTGTGTCGGGATTTCAGAGTGACTCGCGGAGCTGGCGGGCCAGCGAGTTGAGCGAGAGCTTGGCCAGGGCGGTTTGCTGGATCTGTTGGATCCGGCGCTTGGTGCAGCCGAGGTGGAGGGCGAGGGTGCCCTGTTCGAGGGATTCCTCAGGGACGAGGCCGGCCATTTGCAGTGCGGCCAGGCGGATGACGCCGGGTTGGCGTGCCAACTCAACGAGGCGGTCAGCGAGGGCCTCGGCCAGTTCGTCGTCGGTGAGTTGGGTGGGGGTCATGGGGTGTTAGGCGGGGTCGAGATTGGGGGGCAGCTGGGCGATGGCGGTCAGCACCCGGCGCGACTCGCGGCGTCCATTGAGGACGTAGCAGAGATGGATGGGCGTCACGCCGAGGACGGCGGCGGCAGCGGCCTGAGTCCATCCCTTGGAACGCAGGGCATTCCGGGCGGCCTGCACGGCGGGGCAACGGTTAGTGGTTGTCGTGGATTGCATACTGGTTAAAGTGACAAGCGCGTTAAGCGATGCCCGATAATTCGGACAAATAGGACAAGCATGCAAGAGAAATCGGACAGACTCAGGAGTTTTTTGGACAGGTTCAATAACCTATCTGTCCGAATAGGACAAAATACCGGACAGACTTGCAAAACGGCGGGGATCTCCCGGTCTCTTTTCTATGAGATCCGGGACGGAAAACGTGATCTGACGGCGAAGATGGAGGATCGCCTATCCTATGCCGAAAAAGCGGCAGAGTTGAATGCCGCGAGCGGCGACATTGCAGAAAGCTTAACGAAAGTTGAGGATTTGGAGTCTTCCTCTGAAAAAAAAGATTTGGTAATGACCGAGAACACAACTCCCTTCAAAACCTTGATCCGCGAGATTCAGCAGCGCCAGGAGACAGACGGCTTGGAACGGTTGATCGAGCGGATTGCGCTCGCGTTGGAGAAGCTGGTAGAAATCGAGGAAAGAAAAACACATCTATGAATACTCAGCTTCTCATCATTCTCGGAATCAGCGCCCTCATCTGCGGGGTAATCGGCATGGCTATTGGCGACCTCGGCGGGAAGAAGAACGGACCGCTCGGCGGGTTGTTGGGGGCTTTGCTGGGACCGTTGGGGATTCTGATTGTCGCGGTGCTGCCGAAGCAGGCAGATAGGCCGGAGGCGAAGGCCGGAGATGGCATGCCCATGTGGCCGTTTATCCTGGGCGGCGGGATCCTGCTGGCGATCTTGGGCGGGTTCGTGGTTTTTGTGGTGGTGCTGTGAGGCGGATGAAGAAAAGGGATGCAATCCCCTTCTCCTTAGGATTTCGCCGGGTGTGCTAGGATGCGGGCATGAGCGAGCGGCAACTTCTGATCTGGGATTCCGAGGTGGTGCGGGAAAGTGCGGGGACGGCCACGGTGGTGGCGCGGCGGCCCTTGTTCCGGATGAGCATCGGCCAGGCGGCGAAGCTGCTGGGTTGTCCGAGGGACACGGTGGAGCGGCTCTACCGCGCCGGGATCCTGGGCGGGTGGAAGCCGGGGGAGAATCCGCAGAAGAAGCGGGCGGACGGGCGCAAGAGCAACGCGAAGGTGGTGCTTGATGCGGAGTCGGTCCTCAGGCATAAGGCGGCGGTCACGCAACGCGGGTATCTTGATTGATGATTGCCGATTAGGGATTGTTGATTTTTGAACGGGAAGAGGCGCGGTTTCCGCGAGCGGTTAGACGGAAGATGCCGTAGCTGCGGAGAGTGTGGAGAGGCGACGGAAGCGGGTGTGCAAGGTGCCTGCATGTCCGATGCACCGCCCACCCTACCGACGAAGAGCTTCCTGCTTTCGAAGACGTTCTGGGTGCAGGTGATCTCGGTGCTTTCGCTGTTGATCCCGCAGGTGAAGAGCTGGCTGGATACGAATCCGGAGCAGGTGCTGGCGGTGTTCGCGGCGTTGAATGTGCTGGTGCGGTTCATCTCTAACGGCAAGGTTTCGATTTTTTCCGGTGATAAGGAAAACAGTGGCTCAGCCGGGGGGCTGAGTCCTTGTGTATTGGGAATTGCATGCGCGGCGGGCCTCGCAGTAGGGGGCCTGCCGTCATGCTCCCCGACCACCGCGCAGGCGTGGCCGATCACGTTCCGCATGGCAGGGCCTGACTGGGATGTCGGCTACAGCGCGAAGAGCGGCCTGGCCGTCACCGGCAAAATCCACCCGGACAAATAATTTCCGCCGGCACGGAGTGAGGGCAGATCGGGTGGAATGCCTGATCCACGACCCGCCACCGGCTGGAAACTCTAACCACCACCCATGATCTTCCTCAAAGCCATCGGCATCGCACTTGGGATCCTGTCCCTGCTGTTTGCGTTGTTCGTGGGTCTCATCTCCCTGGTGGCCGGCCTCTGCGCCGAGCTGGAACATGAGCAGGCCGACGATGAGGAGACGCTGGGAGAATCAGAAAAAGAGGAGGACGACGAATGAATAACCTGCCGGAAATCATCAAGGCCATTCAACGGGTGGTAGGACAAGCGGCGGATGGCGTGTTCGGCCCGGTGACGGCGGCGGCGGTGTGGCGTTCCCTGAATCACGGGGAAGACGGGGGAGAGACTCCCACGCGCCTTACGATGGGCGACC
>Ga0214919_10008000_pt1 | contig 14108 bp, 11 predicted proteins | sample LL1503_MetaG_FD_177994 | JGI IMG/M metagenome (GOLD analysis project Ga0214919, IMG submission 177994) | Freshwater microbial communities from Lake Lanier, Atlanta, Georgia, United States - LL-1503 | ecosystem: Environmental > Aquatic > Freshwater > Lake | place: USA: Georgia | collected...
GTACCATGGATGATTATACCCTTTTGTTTGAAGCCGCGTCCAAAATTGCAAACGATACCAAACATGTACAGCTTGAAATTGACATTCAAGGTTTCAATCAATTTGGCGAGGCAGCAGACGAATTGTCTCGACTTTTCACGAGCTTCACTAAAAAAATACATAGCATTAACATCGATGACTGTTTGTTTTTATCCGCGGTACTAAGTGCACTAAAAAAGGTTGTCGCCTTATCCAAAGCGTTCAATGCCTTTCAAGAATCCATACTCGAAAATAGACTTCACTCTTCGATTGACGAGACAAAAAAGATACTGGAAGGTGTCACGGAAGAAGTGGATTGTGCGATGAGATATATCAATCACTTTTCCACGCCTACGAATTTAGAATCGGCCAATTTAAGCCCTGTAAATAGGAACGCAATTACTCATGCGATTAGTACATTAAACAGTGTTTCGATGGATACACCGGACATTCAGTACATCAAGAGAACGAATCAAACCTTTATACAACAAAGTGCACAACTAAGAAGAACGACAAACATAATAAGAGAGAGGTACTCTTATTATTTTTGAGATTGTAATTCTGAAAAATAATTATTCATATTAAAACGGAGACCTCTTTCTCTTACCTGAACTAAGAACAGGTTTACCATGTTTACCGGATTTACCATGTTTACCGGATTTACCATGTTTACCGGATTTACCATGTTTACCAGTTTTACTAGATTTACCAGTTTTACTAGATTTACCATTTTTTTCATCTTTGTTTTTTTGTCTAATTTTCTGCAATCTCTTATCTTCTCGTGTTGTCGTCTGTGAGCCTCTTCCGTAATCCTCTTCAGTTAATTCTGTTTTTGGTTGAGCTTTTTTATTATTACTATTTATTAATTGAGCAATTTTTGATATTTCATCATCTATATTTTCTGTATCACATATTATACATTTTTTAAATAAATCTATCAATTTTTCACGAGTTTCAGTATCATCGGCAAACCGTGTGTTGTATATTTGTGAATAAATATCCATAATAAGAGCCTTTTCTTGAGCGTCATGACTATATTTTGGGTCAAAACAAGTTTGAAGAAATACAACAAAAACAAAAACAACGCCTATAACAGGCATTGTATCTTGTATTATTTTTAGTTCTTCCATTGTAATAATTTCTTTACTTAATAGTTCATAAAATGTTCTATGAATATCAGTTGGTCTTAAAGCTGTTTCAATCCTTGATATTATTTCATCTAACTCATTAGAAAGTGTACTTATACTTTGTGGCGAGGCTTGCACAGTCGATATTTGAGCCCCGCCTGAAAAAATTTTATTTGTTAGACTATTTGTATATGGAAAATTAAATAAAAGTAATATAATAAGTCTTTTAGTGAAATTTCTATTTTCATTTTTATTTATTAATTTTAATAATTCATTACCGGTATTAAATACATTATCAGTATTTGTAAGCGGGTTAGAGATTTCACGGTGTATTTCACGTTGTTCTGAAAGTCTTCCTTTAATTCTAGCTAGACTATAAATAGGTCTTAAACCAGGGCTTTTACGTAAAGTACCACCTTTTCTTAATTTATTTTCTCGTTTTGTTAATCCTTTTCGTACTTTTCGTAATTTATTTTTTTTTGTTAATCCCTTTCTTAATTTATATTTTTTTCTTGTTCCTCCAGCTATACCAGATTGGTCATAATATTGGAAAGCAGTAATTAATTTATTACTAAATGAATTAATAATCGTTCCTTTAAAAATTTCCCATAAATCATTCATCATTGCTTTAAAACGCACATCATCAAAATTGGAAACTAGTTTAGAACAATGAGAACAATAAGATTTTAGAGTATATATCAATGTTGATAAATATGCTCTTCTTGCTATATTATCCTCTCCTTCAGAAGTAGTATTTAAATCAGGGTGCATTAAACACCCTCCATTAACAATTAATGTTAAAAAAGTAATACAAACCTGATTATGTCTAATTTGTTGTTCGCGATTTAAGGTACTCCTAGGCCTTTTTCCTATAGTACGTTGAGGTTCAATACTTTCACTAATTGCATCATGAAATGAATCACCATATAATAGTATAATTTTATGAACTTGTTCCCATGGCGAAGCATGGCAAAGTTCGAAACCAATTTGACTTTTGTTAAATCCAACAGTTTTCAATAAACGGTAATTATCATCAAATACATCTATATTTTCACCGTTCGTTCTTTGTGCATTAAAAATTTGAAAAAATCTGCTTGAATCCGTTACACTTATGTCATAATGTAAACCAACTATATGAACTACATGAAAATCGTCTATAAAAAATAAAATATTTCTTTCTCCGTACATATTTCTTCTATAAGAAATTTTTTTGTCGAGACGAAGTGGTATCATATAGGTTTTTGAATCTGGTTCTGGTTCTGGTTCTGGTTCTGGTTCTGCTTCTGCTTCTGATTCTGATTCTGATTCTGATTCTTGTTCTGATTCTGATTCTGATTCTGATTCTGATTCTGATTCTGATTCTGATTCTGATTCTAATCCCAATTTTATTTTAAGTCCAAGAGCGCCAGTAACTAGTTTATTTTCTTCATAATTCCATCTTATACCTAATTTTGCCATTTTACTATAAAAAATATCAAAAGCATTTTTATCAGTATGAAAAATCACCCCAACAGATTTATTTATTAAATTAGTAAGGGGTTCATCATATCTCATAGAACCGTATTGATTAAATGCTTCATTCCAAGTTAATTTACAAGTGTAATCGTCGGATAATTCTTCAATTATTGGTTCTCCAGGTTCTCCAGGTTTTCCATTTTCTATATATATTCTAGCACATTTTGGGATACTTTTATTATAAGTATATTCAATATCTCCAAATGTTTCAAATATATTAGATGAATAAAAGAAATCTGGTGTAGACGTGCATTGATTATCTCTATCTATATTACAACCATTAAAGGTTATTCTATTTACTTGCACGGCTTCTTTGGAGTCCTTTTTTTGTTTTTTTAATGAACTTGAACCTCCAGAGGAGATTCCAACCATAGTAGAAGCTGTAGAAGTTAACATAGAAGAAGCTGTAGAAGTTAATCTACCAAAGCATCCCATAGCTAAATCTTTAAAAGCCGAAAGGAATCTTTGTGTATGTTGACGACTCGAAACGACAAATGCTGCTGTTGTACTTGTACGGAGCGTATTGCCTGTCGGTCTTTTTGGAAGACCCAGGTGTTCGCCACCACTACCTTGTAAAAAGTGGCTTAATGCCATACGTGGACCACTATTATTAGGCTCTATAGTAAACCTAATAAAATGACAATTTTGAACTAAAAATAATCCTAATTTTAATATCCAAAAATTACAAACAATATTATTATCGTTTTTTAATGCATTAATAATACAAATAAATACATCATCAGTATTCATAACATCTAGTGCTTCTTGTTGTAAATTATTGATAATTTGATTTATTGCTGCAGTTGGATTATTTATATCTTGACACCCTATATCTTCTATATTTATTTCGGTTAGTCGTGGTTTTTCGGGAACTTTTATTCTTAATTCATTTAATGATGTAATCGTATCATGTCTAATAGAATAAACAGAATAGCCGCTACTTATAATATGTAATAAAAATAATAAAAATTTTTTGGTATGAGAATGAGGGGTATTACAATATGCAACATATATAATAATTATCAAACTATTTATAATAGAAAATGGGACTGGTTGATTCCTAGAATTATGAGTTGAACTACCCGGATTATGCATTAATATATAATATTATAAAATATTATATATTATTTGAATAACATTTGAATAACATTTGAATAACATTTGAATAACATTTGAATAACATTATTAAATCGTAGACAACGGCACCCCCAATTCCTTATATTCTATACTAATATCAAAAACCAAATAATTCTTTAACCACTCTTCCATCAAATTTTTCGGGTTTTTAGAAAATGTTCGTAATTACATTATCAACGCCTTATTTAAATGATACCAGATTGAATATTATACACATGGTTGTCATACGAGAAATATTTTTGACACTGATTAATCCACATATCTTTTATTTTAATAACTATAATAGAAGTCACCAAATGCATGTTTAGTAATAGTTTTAACCAATAAAAACCCTCTTAAATATTTCCATCACTTTTTCAGGTGTATATTCCTTGTAAGCATTCCAGTCCATTTGCAGGCTATGTGCTCGATTAAAATGCGTCAAAATATATTTTAAATTGCTTTCATTGTACCAGATTCCTTTCTCCTTCATTAAATGAATATGGGCTACATCACAATTACCCTGTGTCAAGAATACGGGCTTGTTTTTGATAGAAAACTCGGCAATGCTAAGTCCAAACGACTCGCCCTGTTGTCTCGCCCACAGCATCGCGTCACAAGTGTTAATGAATTCGACCTTTTCGTCCAAATCAATCATCCGTCCCAGATGAATAATATTCGGCATCCTAGGACAAAATGGTGCGGTATTCACAAATAAAAAATAAATATTTTTATTTTGCAATGCAGTTTCATAAACGGCCTGGTGTACGTATGGAATATCAAACTGATTATATCCACCGTGCCTGCCATAGACCGTCGCATCATCTGGAATACCAAGCCGCCCACGCATATTTTTATCGTTCTCTGGCAAATGAACCATGTGAGGTACTACTGGAAAAATATTCCTTCCGTTTATTCCATTTCCACCGCGTATCCAGTTAGAAACCCCCGCGTAAACATCTCCGTGTGGTTCCGAGTACTCAAACACGCAATGCACCACCGTTTTACAAACTTTGCTGACCTGCCCCTCATTTTCCCCGCCTTTAATGATATAAAAAATATCGCACTTCTCTTCGAGTAAAATGGCATCGACCTCGGAAAAATCCGAGACACCAAAGACCTGAAACTCTTTCTGAAATTTTTCAACCACTTTGTCGACATTTTCCGTCTTTGTTTTGTTATATAAAATAATAGATTCGTTCCCTAACAAAGTACGATTATAATACGCGTAATCGTACACTGCAACTGTAGTTCCGCGTTCGCTCAAACAATTATCCCAAAACGCGATTTTCATATAAGTTATTTAAACTTATCTCTTCATTTTACTTTTAATTATATAGTATAATGAAAAGTAAAAAACTTAGGTTGAGAAGTAAAAAAAAAGTTAAACGAACAAGAAAATTTTACGGCGGAACATCACACAATGAAGAGTCAACTCACGACTTTTCTCCACCTATAACTCAAGAATTAATACCACTTCAAAGAAGTCTTAGTGAAAATCTTCAAAGAGGATTTAGTGCACAACTTAAAAAAGGAATTAGTTCACAATGGGAATCTATTGAAGAAAATGAAAAAGGACTTACAGGAAGGCTTAAAAAAAACAAACGTGTTAGTGTTAATGAACTTCCTGTTATTAAACTTCCTTTATACCTCGAACTTGCAGTACGAAAAAAATCAAAGACTGAGAACTTCAGTAATGTATCAACACAAGAAAAATATAAAAAATATGTCGACGAATATACTTCAATGGTAGATATTACTAGAAATGCCGAATATTTTTCACCTGAGTTTATAAGTGGAATGTATGATAATTGTTTTTGTTTTATAGACCTTGATATTTTATCTTCATTATTTTTTGATATTGGAGGAAAAGGTGTAGAAAAATCTGATATAAGATTTCTACAACCTAGACCTAAAATAGAGGTAGATAATGATACTTTTGCAAAATCTGGACAATATACAAATTCAATCGTTTTTAAAGGGGACCCCGTTACAGGCGGTCATTATGTTTACGTTGACCATCATAATAACGTTCATGGAACATACGAAGAATTAATATTATTAGAAAAGGACGATGGGGTTTGTCATTTTTATGCATTGATTATGGCTCTTCAATATAATTCGGGAGGTAATTTATTTAATATAGAAATGTTTTTTCATGTATTTCGTGCAACTCCTATTACTTTTACATCATTTGATACTCTGCATCACCGTTCAACCGTCATAAATCAAGAAAGACGAGACCCCTTTTTAATTATTAAAAATTATTATTTAATTTTAGGGTTTATAAGATATGTAATTGTTCAACCTGTTTGGGTTGAATATATTTCAAGTAAAACTGAAAGTCCGCTTGCTAAAACTAAAAATGCGTATGATTTATTAACTGATTGGGCTAACAATGAAACTATATTGTATATTATGCGTAGATTATATACATTTGAAAATTTTACTGAGTTGCTGGAATTATAAAAAATATTCAAACCTTTGTAAATAAGCAACAATAAAAAACAAGACCCCGCCCCATAGGGTATCCATGATTACCATTTGTAGCGGCCAATTTTTAAAAAGAGCATAGTTGGTTGTTTCATACACGGCATACACTCCGAGACCCAATAAAAAGGCATCCATTAGTCCGCGTTTAGGTTTTATGATAAAATAGTACATTAAAAAGGTAAGAGCAACATAGCAAAAGAATGCACTTACATATCGAACAACTGGTTTAGAACCTTGCAAAGATACAATCGTCTTTGTTAAAAAGGATTGGTTTACCCAAAAGAACATTAGGTCTAACAAAAGAAAGGATACAAAAATAGTGAGAAGCTGAATCATTATATTGTTGAAATATATTAATACGGAATCTTTGCATCTTTCATGCACCCTGAAAGTGCACCACGTTTCTTAAGTTTTTTAACCGTTTTGCTATTTATGTTTTTATAAAAGTTGTCAACAAGTACGTTCTTATCTTTTCCAAACAGTAACTTTCTTTGTTCCCTATGTATCTTAATTAAAGACTCGTTACCCAGCTCTTTAAGATACTTTTCGGATAAATAATCAGGCGACCCCGTTTCAAACATGGTATTTTTACAGCCTGGATTACAAAACTCCTTTAAATATCTCGCCCGCTCATCTTTCCGTAATTTGTTTTTGTATTTTATCGATTTCATTCTTTTATAACTTTTTTTAACAGTGTTTAAATAATTTTTTAGCTCTTTAGTCTTCTCTTGCTTTTCAAGAGCATCTATCTGGCTCTTAGCATCTTTTACAAGCTTGTCATAAAAAAGGTTATATTTCTTTTCATCAAATAACTTATTGACACAGTCCATATATATTATCGTATAAACCTTTATAAATAAAACAAAGGATATATTATGAATGTTCTTATTTGTATAAGTTCTAAGTACCCAAATCCGCAATTATATGACTGTATAGATAGTTTATATAAAGTACAAATAAGTCAAGACCCAAATTATGTATACAAAATACATGTTTTAGACAGCGATAGCGATAACCTTGTTAATTATATAAAAATAAGCAAGGATTTTCCCGATGTAAAGATTCATATGATTAAAAATAAAAATTATGAATACGGTGCTTGGAAATATAGCCTAGATACATATCCAACCTTTGACCTCTATTTTTGCATTCAAGACAGTCAGATGATTCATACTTATATAGATTTAAATGCAGTAAATGATAAAACCGCTTATACATTCCATCATCATAGCGGATATAATTCACATCCAGCCATTAAACATTTAGGAATCGAAAACTTAAAGGGAAGCAATCTAAACTACATGTCCATCATACATAGTAATTTTACCTTAGCACAGCATAATTCCTTTATTATTAATAAAAATATACTTGGAGACATGTTTAAGCATTTGACTAAGCCACCTACAGACAAATCAGGGTCTTGTTTTTATGAAAGAAATTTTGGCTTATATTTTTTAGATAAAAATATTATTACAATTGATTTAAATAATTATATGAATAAAACACATGGTAAAAGGGAATAACTGGTAAAAGGGAATAACCTGTACTATTCCTCGTAAGAAATTAAAAATATTCCCAGTGTTACTAAGATAATACCCAAAACACTTAGACCTTTTATTCTTTCATTCAAAAATAAATAAGCAAGTATCAAAGTAAACAAAGGTGCGGAATAGGCAATCGCGGTAATAATTGTCGCCTTTGTTCTTTTCAAGAAGTAATAATACAAGAAATTAGGTAAAAAGATTAAAAAGATAGAGGCACCAATAATACAAAAGCTCTGAAATGGTGTTATCTTTTGTAAATCTTTATCGAAGGACTTCTTATTATAAAGCAATAAACCTATCAACAAAATAAAGTATACGATTCCGCTTAAAATAAATACGGTACTGCTTTCTAAGTGATTCAATACGTATTTATTTACCACACCAAGAGACCCCCAACAAAAAGCAATAAACAATCCTTCTGCCAAATATTTCATTATATAGGATAGATATTCTATCCTTGTTCCATTCTATCCTTGTTCAATCATTTTTTTGTTATAAAGCATCAGCTTTATTTCATCTTTGATTCGATTCAAACACTCGTCATTCTCCTTGTTATTCAGGTACTTCAAAAACTTATCCTTTAACTCTTTCTCTGGATTTGTCTCGAGCCATTCTTCAAGCATCATCTCCTTCTCTTCATAAAGCCTGTCCAGTTCCTCCTTCTTGTTTGCTAGATTCCAATTGTGTCCGTCATAAACCATAATGTATTTATCCTTAATGTTCGAAATATAGATATTCATATTTTCTGGCTTTACTGGGTTAAAGTGTACTTTCTCAATCATATTCTTGACACAGTAATTTACTTTCTTGATACAAAACCGATAGTCCTGGTCTGTCAAGTGGCTAGTATCGGTCTCGCGATAGGCAAGCAGGTTAAAATTATTAATGGTCTTGTTAAAGGAACCATGTATTTCTAGTTTACCCATTAGCTTTTCAATTTGCTTGGACTGTGTCTCGATTTTTGTAGTAAATTCTTTTTTTTGTTCTTCTAATTGGTTATTTAATAAACGAACTAGTTCTTTTAAATCTTCATCCTTGTTTTTCGTACAGGTATACTTGATATGTCTATTCATAGATTGTCTAAATGCAAATACTTGATTACAATATTTGCAAGAAAAATTAATTTTTTCTTGGGTTGTTTCAGGGTTGTCGTTGGGTTGTTTTGGGTTGTCGATATTTCTACCCATAATTAATAAATGTTTTTTGCTTTCTATATGCTTACCATAATTGTAGTACCTTAAAGTAGAATAATTACAACATTCGCAAATATATACCATATATTAATAACATACTTTATTTTATATTACTTTTGCTACTTTTGTAGCATCCTTATTATTATAGATTGCTACTTTTGTAGCATTACGGCTAACTTGCGGCTAACTCTCTAGGCCATTCTTTATTAAAAATTATATTTACCTATAAAAAATAAACCATTTAGAGGTTGAAAAAAAATATAAAAGAATATATTTTGTACTCTGCTACTTTTTGTAGCAACACTGCTACTTTGTAGCAATCCTTTGGGTATAAATTAAGTGTCAAAATATCTTACAAACTCTTATTTTTAACACGATAATAGATTACTACAAAAGTAGCATTTTGGGTTGTCGTAGGGTTGTCGCAGGGTTGTTTTTGGGTTGTCGGAAGGTTGTCGGCGGGTTGTCGCAGACCAGCTAAAAATTGCTACTTTATTTTAAGCAGCCGTTTTATTACCAAGTTACATGTACTTTTCTTTCCAAAAAATAAATTAGTCACACTGTACTAAAAAGTTGCTACAAAAGTAGCACGCGTGCTACAAAAGTAGCAGCGGCACTTAAACAGATTGAAGAAACGTGCTACAAAAGTAGCAATCCGCACCATATTTTTTACCGACAACCCTAACTTTTAAAAAGTCCAGGGAGAGAGGGTGGCCGAAAAAAATATTTTTTCCTTGGAAGAGGCGTAAAAACTTTTCGAAAAAAATCCGCGGATTTCTCTCCGGACTTTCCGTCGAACCTTTGGTTACTTTTTTAAATAAACTACAAGAATTTTACACGATAAATAGATTACTACAAAAGTAGCATTTTGGGTTGTTTTTGGGTTGTCGCAGGGTTGTTTTTGGGTTGTCGGAAGGTTGTCGGCGGGTTGTCGCAGACCGCCTAAAAAATGCTACTTTATTTTAAGCAGTTATTTTATTACCAAGTTACATGTACTTTTCTTTCTAAAAAATAAATTGTCCACACTGTACTAAAAGGTTGCTACAAAAGTAGCACGCGTGCTACAAAAGTAGCAGCCACACTTAAAAAGATTGAAGAAACGTGCTACAAAAGTAGCAATCCGCACCATATTTTTTACCGACAACCCTAACTTTTAAAAAGTCCAGGGAGAGAGGGTGGCCAAAAAAAATATTTTTTCCTTGGAAGGCCGGGAAAAAATCCTTCAAAAAAAGTCGGCGGATTTCTCTCCTTTCCTTCCGGATAACCCTTGATGACCTTTTTTAAACATACTACAGGAATTTTGCTTGATAAATAGATTGCTAAAAAAGTAGCTACTTTTTTAGCAATATCACAATTTCAAAAATAAAGGCGTATTATAATGGCCTTTAAAAAAATAAAAGAACTAGTAGAACTAACAAATGAGATTATAGAAGAAAGACAAAATGAGATTACCATGTACACGTTTATAGATAAGGCAACAGGCGAAACAAACGGACATGTTCAGCTCTCTGTTTGCAAGCAAGCAACGGTTGCCCAATATAAAACAGAGAATGATTGGTTCACTCCCTCTAAAACATGCGAAAAGTCTGCAATCATCGTACGGTTTCTAAGGTCTGAAAAGAAAGGGATGGGAAAGTTACTTCTTGGATACGGGGTACTGGCAATGAGCGAAAAAAACAAGACAATCAAATATAGTGTTTTAGAGGATGATAGCGACGCGTCAACAAAGATAAAGGCAAATATTTATAGTCATTTTGGATATACACCTACACAATCAACACGACAAATAGGGAATGATAACGTAGAATTAAGTGGTGGAGAAAAACAAGTGTTACTTACAACGTTTAAAAAAAAGGCTGCTGAATATTTATTAACTCCTCAAGGCAGTAAGACTCGTAAGACTCCTAAAACTCGTTCCGCGAGTCGAAACCGTCTTTCTCGTAACTCACGAGCAGCTGAAAATCAATAAGTATTTAAATAAATCAAGTATTATTCTATAATGATACTTATTTATTACAACAGAAACTATATCGCATTCAACCTGTACATAAATTCATTAACACAAATACTTACAAATAATGGTTTCGAGTATAAAGTAATAACAAACATAAAGGATGCTATCGATTATGACTATTTAATCCTTTTTGTCAATGACGCAACAGATGTCATGCATATCAAAGATAAAGTAATCTTTATTGTCGCAGACTATTTTATCCTTCATGCAAAGGAATTCCAAGAAAAATTTACGCATTATGTTAAAAACATAAACCCTGACAATGTCTATCTATGGGAGTATAATGTTTTAAACGTTGAATACTACAAAAAGCATCTTCCACATCTTAAAATGCGATTTATACCCTTACTATACAATAAGTATTTGGAAGAGGTATATAATGTACCGCGTATCGATTACAAAGATAAACCGATTGATGTTTTGTTTATGGGTTGCGTAAGCAACCGGAGGATTGAATTACTTAAAAAGATACAGGGAAAATACAAATTTTATTTTATGACAAACGTAAACGACTTCAATCGATACATGAACATAATAGAGAATAGCAAAATCGTGATACATATTTTTGCCAATGATTTCAATCGTACCTTTGATTACTATCGTTTTTCCATGCTTTTGGCGAATAAAGTAATGATTCTAACCGAAGATTTTATCGAAGATGAAACAGATGTACCTTTGATAAAATGTGACTATGATAGTTTTTTTGAAAAAATACAAGAGGTATTAAATAAAAGACCTGAAGAAATTGCGGAAATTACGGAAAGGACCTATACCGAATTTAAAAAATATAATATGGAGAAGAGTGTAGTAGATTTTTTTAGGCCTTTGGAAAAGCCTTTGGAAAAGCCTTTGGAAAAGCCTTTGCAACTTTTTAAAGTCTTTATGTCAGAAGATGTACTTGAACCTTTAAACAAGACCGTGATGTCAGGATTTATCAGCCAAGGAGAGCAAGTAAACCTCTTCGAACAAAAGTTAACGGATTTTTTTGGAAACGAAAACCTATTAACCTTAAATTCAGCAACTTCAGGACTAACTCTTGCACTAAGGTTGCTGTTAAAACCAAGCGAAAATTGGCCAGGGATTGATAAAGACGATTATGTCTTGTCTCCCGCACTAACTTGTTTCGCGACCAATGTAGCCATTCTAGCGAATCACTGTAAGATTAAATGGCTTGATACAGACAATACGACAGCCAATGTTTCCATCGAAGATATTAAAAGAAAACTAAGCAAACATACAAAGGTTCTTTATCTAGTACATTGGGGAGGCTATCCCGTAGACTTAGACGCACTGAAAGAGCTACAAGAAGAACACCTGATAAAGTATGGATATAAGTTTATGATTGTGGAAGACTGTGCCCATGCCTTTGGTGCCGAATATAAAAATAAAAAGCTGGGAAATCACGGCAACATTTGCGTCTTTAGTTTTCAAGCCATTAAGCATTTGACAACGGGTGACGGAGGATTGATTGTTTTGCCAAAGCACTTGTACGAGCGAGCCAAGTTGCTCCGATGGTTTGGAATAGACCGAGACAAACGAAATTACAAAAAGGATTTCAGGCTAGAAAATGACATTTCAGAATGGGGATATAAATTTCACATGAATGACTTAAATGCAGTGATAGGGTTATATAATTTACCGCATATCAACGGCCTTTTAGAAAAAAATAGGGCAAATCATGACTATTTGTATAAAAACTTAAACTTAAAGGGCGTCGAATTACTCGAAAATAATCCCGATAGAAAAAGTGCCTGTTGGTTATTTACAATAAAGGTCGATAACAAAACCGAATTTATTGAAAAGATGAAAGACAAAGGAATTATGACAAGTCAGGTACACAACAGAAATGATTTGCATAGCTGTGTCTCGGAATTCTTGTGCGACCTACCGAACATTACAGAGTTAGAAAAGTCATTGGTATGTATTCCTTCTGGTTGGTGGCTAGAGAAAAGAGAACTGGATTATATCATTGAGTCCATTCACGAAATAAATAAATTAAAAGGTTACGAAAACATAGTTATCATACCATCTTTGGTTTATTGTAATTGTCGTTACTCAAAAGACGAAAGATATGAACAGACAAAGGTTACTATAAAAAGCGTAAGAGATAGAATCCCAAATTCATATATCATATTAATAGACATATCACCTTTTACAAGCGAAGAAACGGACTATTTAAAAAATAATTGCAACCTTTTTATAAATCCAACTGACCCAGAATTATCTAAAAAAATAATTGGTAAAAAATCTTACGGTGAAAAAACATATTTGGAATATGTACTAAATCTATTAAACAATAATGAAGATTTTAAAAATGTAAAAAACATTTTTAAGGTTGGCGGCAGGTATTTTTTGAATGAAAATTTTGACTATAATAAATATGATAATGACTGTGATGTTATTAATATTATCCCCGAACATTTATACAGTAATGCATGTTATCCGTCTTGTTTTAAAATAACAAGGTCTAATATGAATGATTTTATGGATAGTTTAAAAATATACGACGAAGAAGTAAATTATAACATAACAGATATGGAGCGTATGTTATTCAAGCATGTCAATCGAATGAAAAAGATAAAGGACTATAAACATAAAAGCTATGATACAATTGGTATGACATGTTATCCTTCAACCGTTTCTCAAATAACCTATGTCTAACATCTCGTCTAACATCTCATTTGAGCCCCAGAAATATTAAATCCACATTTTTCGTAGAATTTAATATTTTTATCCAAGCAATTCAAAACCACCTTATAGCATTTAAAGTGCTCCAATCCTATTTTTACCAAATCATTTACGATTTCTTTTCCAAGTCCATGACCGCGGTAGTTTTCGCTAATAATGACATCCTCTATTTGCCCTACTGGATTATTATGCATTTTTTCCAATTTGAAGATGGTACCCGCTCCAATGATTTTATTCTTTAATCGTACCACTACTATTTTTATGTCTGGTCTTTGGATATACTCTTTAAAATACTCAACCGTAATATCCTTTTTATAATTGGAAAATTCATACATCAGTGCCATGTAATCTTCTAAGTCCTCCATTTTTAAAATACTCATTCCATCTATTGATTCAATTT
>Ga0214919_10008002_pt1 | contig 14107 bp, 10 predicted proteins | sample LL1503_MetaG_FD_177994 | JGI IMG/M metagenome (GOLD analysis project Ga0214919, IMG submission 177994) | Freshwater microbial communities from Lake Lanier, Atlanta, Georgia, United States - LL-1503 | ecosystem: Environmental > Aquatic > Freshwater > Lake | place: USA: Georgia | collected...
AATAAATATAAATAAATAAAAAAAAATCATTAAAAAAAAATAAAAACATTTAGGAAAATATTAATTTAATTTTTTAACAATTTATTGAAATACTTTTATTTTTAATTCAAAAAACTAACAAATATTTGTTTCAGTTTTATAAACTACTTCAAATAATTGACAAAAAACTAAACCAAACATAAAACTACTTCAAAAAACTGTCAATATATTAAATCAACATATTTAGGTATAAAGGCAAGGATATATTATATATAAGAGAGATTTGGAGATGCAGACACAATATTCTCTCACAATTAATAATGAAAAACTCTGGAAATTTTACAAGGATCATCCGAACCTTGACTTTGAGACAACGAACCTATTGTTCATGGATGTGTTGGAAAAATTTCTACAAGACGCTAATACATCATTGACTGCTAATATTGCGTCCGAACTTGTAGACCAGATAAAGAAACTACAATCACAAATAGGTTTAATGGCGGACAATCATTTGCGTATTCAAACAGAAACTGCTATGAACTTCAACTATAAGCTATCCGAATTTAAAAAGGATTATATAGAGGAGGTCAAGGTTATATTAACGAACAATGTTGCAGAAAAGGTTGCTCCGCTTTTGAAGGAGCAAAATTCTATGATGCTTGATAAGACCCATATTCTTATTAATAGTCTTATACCTAAAACGAATGACGATGGTACTTCTGTAAAACAAATCAACGATTCAATGAAAACTTTACAAACATCTTTTGTAGATTTCAAGAGAGATTACATCGACGATGTAAAAATGATTCTAACAAACAATGTTGCAGAAAAGGTTGCTCCTCTTTTAAAAGAGCAAAATTCTATCATGCTTGATAAAACCCACCTTCTTATTAATGAGCTTGTCCCTAAAAATCAAGAGGATTCCGTTGTTAAACATATTAATGAATCATTTAAAACACTATATTCTTCTATATCTGACGATACAAATAAACTATTGTCTTCTTCAATTACACAAAAAACTTTCGACGATTTTATTTTATCTGTTGATAATAAATTTTCTAGTGTTTTACAAACATCCCAAAACCTATTTTGTTCAACTGAACAACGCCTTGATACAAGTATCAGAGAGATTAAGACTTCAACAGAGGCGCAACTTAACTACTTGAAAGAATTGTCATCTTCTAGCCAAAGCGTCACTTCATCTCTCAATAATAGCGTTTCTGAACTTCTTAAGAAAATGGAAAACTCAAGTTCAAAGGGGAAGATATCAGAAAATATAGTCTTTAATATTCTACATACTTTATATCCATGTTCTCAGATTGATTCTGTAGGAACAACCAAAGAAACCGGTGATATTATTCTTACACGTAACAACAAGCCAAAAATACTAATTGAAAATAAAAACTGGGATAAAAATGTTATACAAGAAGAGGTCAAAAAGTTTATTCACGACGTTGAAAAAAATGACTGTTGTGGACTATTTCTCTCTCAAAACTTTGGTATAGCAAATAAAGAAAACTTTCACATTGATATATCAGGTAAAAATGTATTACTTTATTTACACGAAGTTCATAATGACGCTGAAAAAATCAAGGTTGCTATTAGTATTATTGATCACTTTAAGAATAAACTTGACGAGTTAGACAGAAATACTGAAATTGATACTATTAGCAAAGAGGATCTTGACACAATTAATCGCGAATATCAAAATCACGCAATTCAAAAAATGAATATGATCAAATTAATTAAAGATTGTAATCAAAAAATGTTAAAACAAATGGACGAGTTTCAATTGCCTACTTTGGAAGAGTATCTTTGTACACGTTACGCGTTTTCAAGTAGCAAACTCAATTGTGAATACTGTGGGTATAATGCTAAAAATCAGTCGTCCCTTTCGGCCCATCAACGTGGATGTGTCGCAAAAAAGAACAAGGCGGAAGAATCGTCAATTGGTCTTGCCCAAACAGTTGGTAATAAAGTAATCTCAAAAGAAGAACCTGGTAAAAAGGGCAAAAACAAAACAATCTCTCCAAAAGAATAAAATAATAGTTATTTTTCAATTAATACTTGTTTTGAAACCCGTTTTATTACCTTGTTTACATTTTCCTCGTCACCATCCATTACTTTATTTACTACTTTCAAATATTTGTCGCTTTGTTTGGATTTGCTATTTGCGCATTCTGGATATATTTCTTTCCAATTCGATAATAACTTATAATTCTTCTTATCTACATCCCTGACGGCCTTTACCATTTTTTTAGTATCTTCTGTATCCTTTTCCCATTTATTTTCTTCTTTTACATACAATGTTTCTCTCTTGGCGTCACTACAATGAATTGGTCTTTTATTTACATCCGTGTCATTTAATTGTTTGATTATGAGGTTGGACATGCCTTCAACATAACCAAGCTTGCCGATACTCTCCAGGTCAGATATTTTTACTTTTATAGTCTCAATAAATTCTGACATATTCATAGCGTCTTTGCATTCCTCGTTTAAAAAGAAATGAAGGTTGAATGTTTTATTATTATTATTATTATTATGCGAGTTTGTATTTATAGTTGGTTGTTGTATTTTTTGACATATTTCTAATACTTGTTTTTGTAAATCTTGGTTTTGTTTTTGTAATTCATTATTACTTTTAACTATTTCTACCATTAAACCAGTAATTACTTTGATGTCATTTGAAGATGAGTCTAAAACTACTGATTCATTCTCTTTTTTTGAAATACTTTTGTTTTTATGTTTAGCAGTCATTAAGTGTTGCTCATAATTGAACTTTTTGTTTGTGTTATAGCGACATAATTCGCATACATAGTATTGCGAATTTTCGGCTGCTTTTGCTACTTTTTCGCATTTTCCACTATTTTTATGTTTTATGCTGTTTAAATGTTTTTTATAACTATCTTTTTTACAGCATGTATAATCACATATTTCACATGTATATTTCTCTGTGATTTTATTGATATTTTTTGCTGGGTTTTCGCACATTTTTGCTGGTTTTTCGCTCATTTATAATAGTAAAATAATAAAACTTTAAGCCTTTATTTTTTTACATAAAAAGTTTCAGTAACAAAGTTTTAGGTGAATTTCTTGAATTGACAGCATTATGCTCACAACACGATTTTCACGAATTTTTCGCATAAAGTTTTTTGAGTTTTTCGATTTTGGACATTTTTAAAATGTCCATTTTCACTTTTTTAAAAAAACTTTTTGGAAAAAATTCGTGAAAAAGTTTAATAAATCTCCAATAAGATAAATTTTTTTTATTGATATTATTTGTCCTAATGCGATCAAGCGACAACCCTAGACGATCTAAATGTTCCGTCATTTACAGCAACATTTGAAGGGTTTGCATTTACCATGTTAAGTTTGATATGATAACTTCTAGAAGGAACCGGCGTGTTTCCGCCAAATATAGTTCCCTGTGTGCTATCTGAATTAACTACAACTTTAAAAGAGATTGAATCACCTGCTTTGAATGGTAAATAAAATAAATTATTAGCAGATGCGTCCATAGCTAACGTATCTAACGAAGCAAATCTCATTTTATCCATTTGTGTAATTTGTTTAAATAGAACCTTGCATAAGTTGGCGCTTGTATCAAGCGCGTTAGTTGTATACCCTCCTTGAGATGCGTGATTTCCTCCAGCTGAAACTGCGTCAATCACAGATTTGATATTGCCTCTCCATGCCGCGTCTCCTTTGGAAGCAATGTCGTCTAATACTTCCTCTTCGTTGCTAAACAAATCAACAGCAAGATGGGTATTAAACAAACTCTGGGCAATGTGCCTTAAGAAATCATGCTTCACTAACATGCGGTTATCATCAATGACGCCACGTGAATCAGTAGTGGCTATCGGATACCTACTCACATAAGCATGTGCGGGATTTAATACGTATGTCGAAGGCCAATTTACATAATATTTAATATCAGAATCGGCATCGTCTGATAAATCTCTGGAATCAGATTCAAAGTAAAATGCGTTTTTCATTGAATCGGCAGTAACTTCGTAAACTGCTACAGCATCAGCAACAATGGTTGAAGGTGTCTCTCCTGGTGTCAATATTGCTTTAACCTTCATTTCCAGATTTCCATTAAACGCGTCTAACACAAAATCAATGACTGGATCTTTTGGTGTACCGCTTTGCGTTGACGAAGCGGGTCCGCTTCCAGGACCATTAACCGCGCGAAGTTTAACATTATAAGTCGTACCATTTGTCAATCCTGTAATAACAATAGGAGAGGATGTTGACGACGCAGAGGACCAACTGCTGCCATTATTGGTACTATATTCATAATTACTAATAGTATCGCCCCCATTATTCGTAGGCGCGCTAAAGGTAACCGAAAGTTGCTTGTCTCCTGAAGTAACTGAACCGATGGTAGGCGCGCCTGGAACTGTTTTTGGTGTACCGCTTTGCGTTGACGAAGCCAAGCCACTTCCAGCACCATTAACAGCGCGGAGTTTAACATTATAAGTCGTACCATTTGTCAAGCCTGTAATCACAATAGGAGAGGATGTTGACGACGCAGAGGACCAACTCATGCCATTGTTAGTACTATATTCATAATTACTAATACTATCACCGCCATTATTCAGAGGAGCAGTAACAGCAACAGAAAGTTGCTGATTTCCTGAAGTAACTGAACCGATGGTAGGCGCGCCTGGAAAGGTTCTGGGTTTACCACTTTGTTTTAATGAAGATGTGCCGCTTCCAACGCTATTAACCGCGCGAAGTTTAACATCATAAGTCGTACCATTTGTTAATCCTGTAATCACAATAGGAGAATAGGTTGACGATGCCAATGACCAACTGCTACCATCGTTTGTGCTATATTCATAATCAATAATAGTATCACCCCCATTATTCATAGGGCTAGTAAAAGCAACAGAAAGTTGTTGGTTTCCTGGAGTAACTGAACTGATGGTAGGTGCGTCTGGAACTGTTTTGGGTGTACCGCTTTGTGTTGACGAAGCCAAGCCGCTTCCAGCACCATTAACAGCGCGAAGTTTAACATTATAAGTCGTGCCATTTGCCAATCCTGTAATAACAATAGGAGAGGATGTTGACGACGCAGAGGACCAACTCATGCCATTGTTAGTACTATATTCATAATTACTAATACTATCACCGCCATTATTCAGAGGAGCAGTAAAAGCAACAGAAAGTTGCTGATTTCCTGGAGTTATTGAAACGATGGTAGGCGCGCCTGGAACGGTTCTGGGTGTACCACTTTGTTTGGAAGAAGCAAAGCCACTTCCAGCACTATTAACCGCGCGAAGTTTAACATCATAAGTCGTTCCATTATTTAATCCTGTAATAACAATAGGAGAAGATGTTGATGCAGCAGAGGACCAAGTGGTGCCATCGTTGGCACTGTATTCATAATCAATAATAGTATCACCGCCATTATTTAGAGGAGCAGTAAAAGCAACAGAAAGTTGCTGGTTTCCTGGAGTAACTGACCCGATGGTAGGTGCGTCTGGAACTGTTCTGGGCGTTACCGTTTGTATGGATGACCCGTTACTTTCGCCAATCTGATCAACGGCAGTAATATATACATTATAAGAAGTTCCATTTGTAAGACCCGTTAAATTATAAGAAACATCAATAGAACTAGTGTCAATCTTATTATATGATATATCGCTATCTATACGATAATATACATTATACTTAAGTATACTTCCTCCATTCGGATTCGCAGAACTCCATGATAACTTTACCTGTTGATTATCTGGAATAGATGATAAACTTGTTGGAGCGAAAGGACTTCCATCTGGAGAACCTGACAGGGAAGTAGATTGTGCTCCTTCGCCCGTTTCATTTACAGCAGAAACAGTATAAGAATATGATGTTCCATTTGTAAGATTCGTATCAAGATAAACAAGCGCAGGAGGAGATCCAGAAACTGTTGTGAGAAGACTACCATCACGGTATATTTTATAAGAAGTTATGCTATCTCCACTTGGCTTGGTCCAGTCTATTTCTAATTGTTGATCACCTGACGCAACATCTACTATAGTAGGCGCAGATGGAGCAGGTAATAATAATTGATAATCAGAGTTTGATGTAAATGTATAGCTAAATGTATTGGTAGTATTCGCCTTCTTACTTATTGAAGATAATTTAACGTAATTGTTGGTTTCGGTATCATATCTATATAAATCTAATGAAGTTATACTATCAGTTCCAGGAATAACAAAATCAATAGGTATTGAAAAATTAGATGATATAATATTACCACTTCCGTCAACCGGTTTGAAATATATATTTGACTTTAATCCAGTGGCAGAACCCAAAGTATCAACGCTTAGAATTATACTAGAAGTTGAAGGTAAAGAAGTAATATCAGCAGTAACACTTTGAGTTTGACCATTAATCACTTTAGTAGCAACGGCAGACGTAACAGCGGAACGTTTATTTACATTCATAGAACTTACTTTGCTTTCACCTTTAACAATTCTTTCAACGGAAACATTATTAACATTATTATTAAGTGCTTTTAATACGGCAGCACCTGCATCGGAAGAGGTAAATACACTTAATATAAGATTACTCGAAACATCACTTAAAAATACTGGTTCGAGATCATTTAGTTCGGTTAATGAATTGGACACCTTGATTGGGACTTCCGTTCGGATTCCGCCAATGTTAATAGGTATCGCGGTTTCATTTGTTAAGGTGGAAGGATCAACCACTGTATTTGTTGCTAATTCATATCCATCAGGATATATACGAGAATTTGTACTCAAATTACGAACTGTTACATCTGAAGGTCCTATAGCTCCCCATGTAGTAGATGAACCAGTAATATCAGTAGAGTTCTTTGTGATATATAATGTAGGAATAGTTATTCCCGACGCAGCATTATGGCTAAACGCATAGCCAAACCCAGCTGGCAATTTGACTTTGGGAAGTTGTCCAGTATAAGTTAAATTAGGTTGGATAGCACCGTTGGCGGCTCTATATGAGTCTATTTTAATTAAAGCGTAACCACCAGTAGCATCATCTGTAAATGTATTACCTTCGCTTAAATCAATAGACGAATCAAGTGCTTCTAATTTTTGCGCATCAGTCCAACTTGATCTACTGGAATTTCTACTTTGTCCTGAAGCATAAATATAGGCTGAACTCGTAGAATTAATTAGAATAGAAGACCAATTTAATTGTGATGCTCCGCCTTTTGGTATAGTACAATTTTTAATAACAACATTTTTACCCGAAGCTATACTAATTGGTTGATTAGCAGAAGGTCTGGCAAAAACACAATTATCAAACGTTACATTATTTGAATAATGTATGTTGATACCTCTAGTATTGAACCGCTGCATATCTACATTTTTAAATGTAATATTTTCAATTAGATCCAAATTATAATTACTAGCTATAATATCAATAGGATTTGATGAACCTGTTTCAACGACAGATGTCATGTTAAAATCAAGAATAATATTTTCAATTCTTACATTAGAACTCCATAATTGGAATAAAGGAGCAGCGTAATTGGACCTAGTCAATAATGGTTTCTTTTCATTTACCATTTTACCAATAATAGACATAGGAGAACTAACGTTATTTAATATTATTCCAGAATTTGCGGTGGAAGGACTATAAATAGTATCGCCCGCAAAATATATTATAGATTGTTTACTATTTGTATTATATTCTAATAAAGCATTGACATTATAATGCCACAAATAATCATTACCGCCAAGATTTGTTCTACTCATAGTTTGACTACCAACCGTAGCAGAAGAATTTGTAATTGATGTAGCAGCATCAGACCCACTTCCAAGAAGATATATAATTTTATCACTTAGTATTATTTTACGGACTTTAATCAATGTGTCAACATTTGCTCCATAAGTTATAGTCCATCCTGAACTATCTGGTTTAGGGTCAATTACAACGTCTGCAAAAGCAACATTTGTATATCTAACAGTTGAATTATCTATAACAGTCTTGGATGGAGTTCCAACGCTTGTTAAATATGTAAGTGTAACACCGCTTGGAGAGGTCATTGGCGAATACGACATAAATAAACTAGTTGAAGCAGTTGATAATGCGCTATTACCGGCATCATTAACCGCGTTCACTTTAAATGTATATGATTGCCCTGTAGTTAACCCGCTTATAGTTATTGGACTCGATGAGCCACTTGTTGTTGTTTGAGCAACAGCCCCAATATAAGGAGTTACAATATAACTAGTGATAGCGTTACCGCCATTGGAAGCAGGCGCAGTAAACGCAACACTTGCGCTTGTTGAACTAACCGCAGAAGCAGTTACACCTGTTGGTGCTCCAGGAACTGTGCGCGGAGTAGCTGATACAATAGTTGAAGTCGTACCATATCCAGCTGCGTTAGTTGCTGATATTCTATAATAATAGAGAGTACCATTTGTTAAACCGGTACTATTATATGGCGATGTTGCGTTTGTTGTACTAGTCCACGTAGTTTGGTCAGTTGATCTTTCTATTTTGTATAATGTAATGGCATTACCGCCATTATTTACAGGCGCAACCCATGAAACGGATACAATCGTTGAAGCGCCTGGTGTAGCAGCTACACCGGTTGGCGCGTCAGGAACTGTTCTTGGAATTGCTACTGTTCCAGATGCTTGAGTAGCGCCACTGCCAGCAGCATTTACTGCTCGAAGTTTAACGGTATAACTAGTACCATTTGTTAATCCTGTAATTAATACTGGTGTTGCGGTAACCGCAGGCGAAGGCGTCACCCAATTAACGCCATTATCAATGCTATATTCATAATTAGTAATAGCGCTACCATTGGCAGCTCCGGCAGTAAAAGCAACTGAGAGTTGCTGATTTCCTAATGTTATAGTCCCTAGAGTTGGCGCGGCTGGCGTAGTGTAAGGAGTAGCCGATACAACAGATGAAACGGCGCCAAATCCAGCAGCATTAGTAGCAGACACTTTATAATAATAAAGAGTACCATTTGTTAAACCAGTACTACTATACGGCGATGAAGCTTGCGCAGAAGTTAAACTAGTCCATGTAGTCTGGTCAGTTGATCTTTCAATTTTATACGCAGTAACAGCACTACCTCCATTATTAACAGGCGCAACCCATGATACTGATACAATCGTTGAAGTGCCTGATGTAGCAGCTACACCGGTTGGTGTGTCAGGAACCGTTCTTGGAGTACTAGTTGAAGCGGCGGAAGCAGTACCGCTACCTGTAGCATTTACTGCTCTAAGTTTAAACGTATACGAAGTACCATTGGTCAAGCCTGTAATTAATATAGGTGTTGTAGTAACAACAGGCGAAGGTGTGACCCAATTGGTACCGTTATCGGTACTATATTGATAATTAGTAAAAGGTGCTCCGCTCGCAGGCGCGGTAAAAACAATAGTTACTTTTTGATCTCCAGGAGTATTAGAAGTAATTGTTGGCGCGCTCGGGACAGACATTTTTATATATCAAATAAATAAATTAATATGCCTAGATTCAAATAATATATTTCTAAATATAACCCCAAATATATTATTCTCGGCTTATTTGGTCTAACGCAAAAAGAAATCAGTGTTATTATTTATGATTATTCACAATAACAAATCAAAAATAATTATTGAAAATAAAAACTGGAATAAAAATGTTATACAAGAAGGAGTTAAAAAGTTTATTTACAATGTTGAAAAATGTTACGCAGTTAATCCCTTTTTTTATTGTTTTAATTTAGAAAAATGACATTATTTATTATGTTTCTATTTTTATGTATGTATATTGTATAAATGAATAACAACGAGTCTCTTAGAAACCTGATAAACCAAAAAAAATTAGAAAATTTATTATATTCATATAAGGTTTATTCGGTACATGAATATGTAATTGAAAATAACGATAATTTCCCTATTCTCCCTATTCTCCCTATTCTCCCTATTCTCCCTATTTGTCCTATTTGCAATAGTTGTCATAATGGTCATAATGGTCATCATATTTGCCATGTTGGTCCTCCTGGTCCTACCGGTGCTAATGGGCTGGATGGAAAGAATGGTGCTAATGGTCTTGATGGTTCTACCGGTGCTACAGGTGCTAATGGGATGGATGGTGCTACTGGCCCTACCGGCGCTGCTGGCGTGAATGGTCTTGATGGTGCTACTGGCCCTACCGGTGCTACCGGTGCTGCTGGCGTGAATGGTCTTGATGGTGCTACTGGCCCTACCGGTGCTACCGGTGCTAATGGTCTTGATGGTGCTACTGGCCCTACCGGTGCTACCGGTGCTGCTGGCGTGAATGGTCTTGATGGTGCTACTGGCCCTACCGGCCCTACCGGTGCTACCGGTGCTAATGGTCTTGATGGTGCTACCGGTGCTAATGGTCTTGATGGTGCTACTGGCCATACTGGCGCTGCTGGCGCCAATGGAGCTAATGGTGCTAATGGTTCTAATGGTGCTAATGGTTCTAATGGTGCTAATGGTTCTAATGGTGCTAATGGTTCTAATGGTGCTAATGGACTTAATGGCCCTACTGGAGCTGCCGGTGTGAATGGCCCTACTGGCCCTACTGGTCCTACTGGTCCTGGTCCTATTGTTCCTATTGTTCCTATTGCTCCTATCGACAATATTGTACAGTCCCCGTCGAATGGTAAGGATGGGGTTAATGGCAAAGATGGCAAAGATGGTAAGATTATTTGAATAAATCAAATACAAGTTTGTTAAATAATTAATTTCCTAAAATTTATAATATCGTATAATATTATAAATGTGTGGTTACGGTTCTTCACGATATGGTTCTTACGGCGGCATAGGAAGTAGATATGGTCTGTATAATCCATATAGAATTGGCGCGTACGGCGATTATGGATCTAGTCTCTATAATCCATATAGTAGAGTTGGCTCGTGCGGTATCGGATATGGATATGGTGCGTACGGTCTCGGGTATGGTGGTTATGGTTATGGTGGATATGGATATGGTGGTTATGGATTACCTTTTTAATCAATAAAATAGTACACCAACCGCGAAAAGAAAAGTTTACAAAAAATAAATAAATTACAATCCATTTATTTTTTGTTATTGTCACGTAAATAATCATTAGAATCAACTTTCATTTAGACGGTTGATGCTAAGCTTTCAAGTTTGTATTCCCTATTATAATATTTTCACAGATAATCTTTGTGAAAATATTAAATAATTTATTTTTTAAAAATGAAACTTAATGAAAACCGGAAGGGTTCGATTATCGTCCTCCGTGGTGATGATCGCCGTGACCGCCGTGTCTAAGTTTCAAAATAGCATTCTCAGTCGTGGCATTGGTCAACGCATCGCGAAGACGAGCAGACTCGGTTGACTGAATCAATGACTGGGTTGCGGAAGCAGTGCTTGAAACAGCTTCTTTGATTTCGCAGCAGCAAGCAGCAAGTTTAGCCTCCATTTCGCATTTGTTAAGCATAGCAGTTCTCTCAGCAATAGCAAACCATTTGGATTGTTCCAAAAGACTTTCCTTCTGGTTGACCGCGGCCTGGACTTGTATGGCTGCGGTATTTTTAGATGCTTCGACTTGAACCGCGCCAAAGTTCTGAGCAGCCTGTATGCCGAGTTCTTTAGCAGATAATAGAATGTCTCTCTTGGTTTCGCAAAAAGATTCGGCAGCGGCTAATTGAGCGGCGGCAATAGCAGACTTGATGTCGCAGTGCTGTTCGCTTGAGCGAGCGGCGGAATCGCGCATAAAGGCGTTTACGTCAGTAAACCCAGAGTTCAAAGATCGTTCGAGACCCATTTGAGAATGGAGCGTCTGTTTTTCGGCATTCGTAACAGCGGTACCAAGACGATAGTTTCCGTTTTCGGTCTGAACAGACAATCGAGCGAAACTATCAGAGTTCTGCGAGAATCCATATTTGAACGCGCGATCGGAATATGCGCTCTGGGCATCATTGATACGCTCGGTTTGACCTCGGATTTCGCCAAAACGATGACCCATGTTGCTTTCTTGAGCCCACGCAAGTTGATTGGCTTGGTTGCCGAGCATATCGGTTTTAATGCCAACCTGCGAACTAAGACCGTGAGTGGTTCGGTCGATTTGAGAAGCGACTTTATCGCCTTCGTCACGAGTGGCACTGAGTCCGGATAGACCATATCTGTCGATTTGAGACATGGTAGCAAGACCAAGTCGGTCGATGTTGCCATTTGTTGCAGCGCCATTGGCGCCGACATCTTGAAGGATGGCAGACGTGTAATCGCCCTGAGATCTAAGGATATTTCCTTGGCCAACAAGGAGATCCGAACGAGAATCTGCAATCTTATCGCGTACAATGGCGACAGACTCGGTGGTAGCAGGAGAGCAGCAGGAGATATTCATGGGCATTGGAGAAGTCATGAGTATATACTATCGAAATATTATAGTTTTATAAAAATATAATATTCTAAAAATATGAGAAAAATATTCCTTAATATAACGCATCAATGGGGTTAATATTTCCTAGACGATTGAAATTTATGGTCTCGGAACTCTCCGATGGTCAGACTTTTGGCGAACAATTATTTATTATTTTTTCACTTGAATATAGCATTGGATATTTATTGTAAATGTTGTATGTTTTGTTATTGTATTTTAATAGTCTTACCTATTTACTTTTTACTTTTCTTTCTTCTTGTTTTTCTTACCTTTTTGTTCTTGTTTTTCTTCTTCTTTTTTGATTTAGGGGTTCTACTATTAATTTTTGTTTTCATACCACCTAATTGTAATTCATGATATTTTTTCAAAAGTTTCGCTCCTTCTTCAAGTTCTGTTAAAGATGACGAGCAATCAGCGCATGATTTTTCACCACATATAGTACTGCAACTTTCTCCGTCTACAATTCTACAAGCAAAATCAAATATAGTTACATAGTCAAAATTATATTCGTTATAACATATCTCTAATATTTCCGAAAGTAAAATTGGATTTTTTGCATTTAAAGTTTTATCGATTCTTATAAATTCTTGTTGTTGTTTAGATTTAGGTTTTCTAATGTCTAATATAAAAATACTTTCTCCTTCTGATGATATTCCTTCATATTTTCTATCATTTTTTATAAACCTAGACTTACACGTCAACCCTTTTTCACATGTATTAATTGATTTGTTTAGGTCTGCGATCATTTTTTTGGTTAATAACATTGGTTCTTCGCTAACAACCTTCTTATCTTTCGATATATCTTTAATGAATTTTAATTGTCCTGCTTCTTTCGCTTTGAAAGTTTCTAGAGTTAGTTTTAGATCTGTTCCATAATTAATTACACTTCCTGGAGAAATACATTTTAATTCTAATTCTTTAATGACATCAGAAATTGGTTCTTTTTCTTGATTTAATTTTTTATACAAATTCAACATTTTGGTATAATTACTATACCTTTTAAAATCATAAGCTGTAGACGATTTATTTGCTACAGAAAAAAACAATGTATTGTTCAATTTCCCTTTATAAGTGTCAGCCAACACACCAGGTTCGTCTTTGCCATGAGTTAAAATACATAACACAATTGTTGAAGTGGTACTATCTTTATCGATTTTTTCTAATTTAGCTGATTCTGGTTCAGACTTGGATTCTGCCATTCTATATTAATATATTAAAATTATTTATTTGATCCAAATACCCTTTATTTATTTAAGTTAATTTTTAAAAAAATGAATTTACAGTCAGAGTGGAAAAAATTGAAATGATTTTGACATTATTATTTAGTGGCATATTGGTTGGGGTTGTTAGCTTGATATTTGTATTAAATTTGTTTCACTAATCTATTCTCTTATTTGTGTATATTTTACAGATCGAAACCACAATGGCATCATTTTTCGAGTATTCTTTCCTCCCGGCTGAGAGAGAAGAAGACCTTGACTTGGAGGAAATCCATAGAGAGTGTGAACTCTGGATGGAATCTGAGTTGGAGAGAGAGGCAAGGCTTGCTGAAGAAGACCTTGACTTGGAATCCATCCACAGAGAGGGTCAACTGTGGATGGATTCTGAGGAGCAATGCGAGGCAAATCTCGACGCAGAGTTCGAGGCGGTTTGGGCCGAGTATTTGGAAAAAAAAGAAGCGGAAGACAAAAGGATTCGCGAGAGAACGATGTGCGTGTGATGTGCGTGTGTGATGTTTAAAAAAAACAAATAAAAATAAAAAAGGGGGGG
>Ga0214919_10008003_pt1 | contig 14105 bp, 18 predicted proteins | sample LL1503_MetaG_FD_177994 | JGI IMG/M metagenome (GOLD analysis project Ga0214919, IMG submission 177994) | Freshwater microbial communities from Lake Lanier, Atlanta, Georgia, United States - LL-1503 | ecosystem: Environmental > Aquatic > Freshwater > Lake | place: USA: Georgia | collected...
CAATGATGATGACATTGGTTATTTTGAATGGTCAGCACCAACTGATGAAATAAGCATTGAAAACGCCAAATGGTCAAATCCAGCAATGGGCATCACAATTCACCCTGACAATTTGCGTGCCGTGTTTAATGACCCACCTGACGTGGTAATGACTGAAGTATTGTGCCGTTGGGTCGTGGCTATATCTTCAGCCGTTGATTCTGCCAGTTGGGGCAATTGCCTGGATAAGTTAGTTGACCTTGATGTTGAAAAAACAACATGGCTTGCAATTGACCTATCACCCGATAGAAAACACGCTGCATTGGTGGCAGCCCAAAAACTTGGTGATGAATCATTTGTGGTCAAATTGTTGCACACCTGGAAAAATGATTTGCAACTAGACGATAAGGCCATTGCTAACGATTTAGCCGACTATGCCCGCAAATACCCAGTTGAGCAGGTTCTTTATTCACGGCGCACGGCAGGGGCGGTTGCAGCGCGACTTGCACCAGCAGGGATTCCAATTTTCGACATGGACACGGCTTACCCCCAAGCGTGTGACGAAATGTTGTCGGCAATTAACTCAGGGCGGTTGAAACACCGTGGCCAATCGGAATTGACCCAACAGGTATTGGCAGCAGTGCAATTGAAACGCGGTGACGGCGGGTGGGTTATTGGAAGGCGTGCCAGCGGCCAAATTGTTTGCGCGGCCGTGGCCGTCAGCCTTGTTAGCCATTTTGCGACACGCCAAGACAATGATTTGGACATTATGGTTGGTTAGGTGTAAAACCCTGTGAAAATTGCGCCATGGGATTTTTAGATTTATTTACACCGCGTAAGGTTGATGCTGCCGTTCCAGTTGAAGCCACAAACGTGGACGCGGCTGCGGTTGCACCTTATTTCAGTGAAGTAGGTAATTTATTCTTATTCGGTGGGATAGTTACTGCTTCACGCGCTGAAGCAATGAGTGTGCCAACCGTAGCGCGCGCTTTGGGAATTATTCAGACTATTGCGTCATTGCCAATGCACACGCGAAATGAAGCAACGGGTGAAAAAATTTCACAACCGCGTGTAATCAACCAGCCTGACCCACGAATTCCAGGTTCAACATTTTGGGCATGGATTATTTCAGATTTGTTCTTTTTTCCTAGCGCGTATGCATACGTTATGGATAGGTACGCAGACACGGGCAGAATTCGCGCAATGGAACGCATTGCACCTGAACGCGTAACAATTACAACAAATGGCATGGGTTATGAAATTGCAACGTATTCAATTGACGGCGCATTTGTTGACCCCGCAAATCTTGTCGTCTTTCAGGGATTCCAAGAAGGATTATTAAGCCGCGCAGGTCGCACCGTTCGAGCAGCGGCGGCACTAGAACGTGCAGCAATGAATTTTGCAGTTGAACCAATTCCACAAATGGTTCTGAAGTCAAACGGAACATCATTGCCAGCAGACCGTGTTGCAAAGTTATTAAGTGCATGGCGCACGGCACGTGCTAACAAATCGACGGCGTTTTTAAATGCTGACGTTACTCTGGAGACGCTTGGTTACGACCCAAAGAATTTGCAGTTAAATGAAGCCCGAAATTATGTTGCACTTGAACTTTCACGCGCAGCAGGACTTCCAGCCTATTTCACCGACGCACAACAATCAACATTCACATACTCCAACGCCTTGGACAAAAGGCGTGACCTCGTTGATTTTGCTTTCAGAAATTACATGTCCATAATCGAAGAACGCCTTTCATTTGCTGATTTCACACCAGCAGGCAACAAAGTACGTTTCGACCTTGATGATTTCTTGCGTGGCAATCCTTATGAGCGTGCGCAAGTTTATGAAATTTTAAACCGCATTGGCGCAATGAGCGTTGATGAAATTCGCGAGGAAGAAGATATGCTGCTATGAAAAAAGTAATCACACCAATGCAAATCACCGCGGCAGATTCAAACAGTCGCACAATAACGGGGCGCATTGTTACGTTTGAGGAAACTGGTAATGCGTCAATTGGCAAGGTTCAATTTGCTGCTGGCTCAATCGAAGCAACCGCGGTGTTGCTTAACCTAGAACATGACCGCACACGTCGAATTGGCAAAACACTTTCAATTGAATCAAACGACAAGGGAATTGAAGCAACTTTCAAAATTGCAAACACAACTGCTGGAACTGATGCACTTGTGGAAGCGCAAGAAGGTTTGCGTGACGGCTTCAGCGTTGAAGTTTCATTTGACGAATATGAGACATTAAAAGACGGAACAGTGCGCATTTTGAAAGGTGAACTAACTGGGGTTGCATTAACTAGCGAACCAGCAATCCGTTCATCACGCGTCACCGAAGTTGCCGCAACAACAGGCGAAGAAGAACAAGTTTCAGATTCAACAATTGAACCTGAAGTCACACCAACAACAGAAGGAGACGAAGTGGAAAACACCGTCAATGACGCTTCAGCCGTAGAGACGGTCGAAGCCGCTCAGTCAATAACCGCACAATCAAATGCAGTGGGTGGCTGGAAGTCAACACCACGCATTGAGTTAACTGCTGCAAAGTATCTTGAAAACAAGGTTCTTGCTGCAACAGGTGACGAAAACGCACGCCAATATGTTTTGGCAGCAGACAACACAACAGACAACGCTGGACTTGTTCCAACACGTCAGTTGTCAGAAGTTATCAACGGACTATCAACAACAATCCGCCCAAGCATTGACGCGATTTCTCGCGGTGCATTGCCTGACGCTGGTATGACTTTTGAAATTCCAAAGATTACGCAAGTTCCAACAGTCGCAGTCACCGCTGAAGATGCAGCGTTTTCTGATACTGACCAAAATTCCGCGTTCTTGAGCGTGGATGTTAAGAAGTTCGCTGGCCAGCAGAAATTTTCGGTGGAATTACTTACGAGGACTAGCCCTTTGTTCTATGACGAGTTACTTCGTAACATGGTTGCAGCCATGGCTAAAGCACAAAACTCATACGTCAACGGCTTGTTAATTTCAGGTTCAACAACAGATGCAACGACAGTTGCAACATATCCAACTGCTGCTGAATTGCTTGGAATTATCGGTCGCGGTGCTGCAAGCGTTTATGGCGCAACTGCTGGCCTTGCAAATCCATTTGCACGCAACATGATTGCATCAACTGGACAATGGTCAAACCTAATGACTTTGAATGACGCTGGACGTCCAATTTATTCACAGGTTTCAAATCCTATGAATCAACCTGGTGTTTCAGTGCCAACAAGTTTGACAGGAAACGTCGCGGGGTTGAATTTGTACGTTGACCCAACAAACGGTGGTGACGGAGACGGTACATTGCTAATCGTCAACCCTGACGCTTACACATGGTACGAGGGAACTTCATACCAACTACGCGCTGAATCAACTGCTGACGGTTCAATTACTGTTGGTGTGTATTCATTTGGTGCCGTGGCGACCAAAATCGCAGCGGGCGCATTCAAAAATAATAAGGCGTAATCGCAACAAACTAATCATGCGCCGTGGTCACTCCCGAACGCGGCGCAGCAGACGAAAGGGGCGGAAATGCCAAGCATTGTTTCTACGGCTTCACTTAGAAGCATTCTTGGCGTTTCCGTTTCCCTCTATCCTGACAGTTACCTGGACGAAATTATCAACACCGCTGAAGCGGTCATTTTACCAATGTTGGTTGCGAATACAAACGCAATCAATGCTTATGAATTAAAAGATAACGTGGCAACCTATTACACCCAACGCGAACACCATTTTGTTGCTGGTCAATCAATAATTGTGACGGGATTACCCGCACCTTTCAGCGCAACAGTGACCGTTGTTAAAACAGGCGTATTTCATTTTACCGCTGCAATCACAAGTGCAAATGTGACTTTGCGCGACATTATACCAACAGGCACGGCGACACTTTCGGGTTATTCTGCTGTTGATATTTACGCAAATTCACCACCCATTGAATCAGCCATCTTGGCAGTCAGCGTTGAAGTATTTCAATCACGCGTGGCCGCTGGTGGAGAAATTCAGGGTGTAGATTTTGCCAGCACGCCATATCGTATGGGTAGAAGTTTGACCAACCGTGTCAGCACACTTCTTCAGCCGTTTTTAGATGTTGAAACGATTTGTCAATGACCGCATCAACAATTTCTGACACCCGCGCAGCCCTGGCAAATGCATTTTCGGCTTTGTCTGCCAATGTGTACGCGTCCGTTCCCGAATCGCCAATTCCTCCAGCAATAGTGGTTGTTCCAAATTCACCCTACATGGAAGTTGTGTTAATTGGTAAAACACAAACAAAAGTAAAACTTAACTTTGCAATCACGGCAATTGTTTCATCAAATAGTAATGCAGGTTCATTAGATAACCTTGAAAAACTAATAATCGGAATTCTTGCGGCAATGCCGTCAGGATATGTTGTTGACGTTGTTGAAAAGCCAACGGTATTAGAGGTTGGGCAATCCCCAATGCTTGTGGCTGACATCAACGTTTCCACCTATTACACACAGACAAACTAAGGAGAAAAAATGGCCACCACAGTAATAACTGGGCGCGACGTCACCTTTACTATTGGTGGCAATAATTTTGACGCACAGGCAACTTCAGCAGTGCTTTCAAACTCACCAACAATGGTTCGTTATCAGACACTTGACGGCGTAGTAAATCGCCACATTGATGATGAATGGACTTTCGCCGTTGACATGTTAGCCGACTGGGGCGCATCACCTTCATTGTGTGAGACGCTTTGGGGAGTAACAGAATCAGCACCAAATACAGGAATCACAACAGTATTGACCGCAGCCACAGGTGCCGTGTTCACATTCTCAGTGCTTCCAGTGTTTCCAAGTGCAGGCGGTTCTGCACCTGATGCACAGACCGTTTCAATGTCATTTGTTGTTATTGGAACACCAGCAGAAAACTTCAGTTAAACCAAACAATCGGGAGACACAATGAAACTACCAATCACAGTTGAATTCAATTCGGGCGAGTCAGCCACTTATGTGGCTGCTCCACCTGAGTGGGTCAAATGGGAAAAGTCAACAGGTCACACAATAAGTCAAGCGCAAGATAAAATTGGAATATCCGATTTGGTCTTTTTGGCTTATTACGCCATGAAGCGGGAAGCCGCTGGAAAGCCAGTAAAGCCAATTGAAGCATGGACTGAAACCATTGCTGATGTGGTAGTTGGTGAGGCAGACCCAAAAGTTACGAAGTCGGAAGCCTAAACAGAATCGTTTGGGAATTGGTCATTGCGACTGGTTTGCCCAAATCGGAATTTGAATCGGCTGAGGACATTCTCACTGCAATAGAAATTTTGGAGAGGCGCAATGGCTGAAGATGCAGTTGCCTACGATAAGGCAGAATTGCGCGCAGTCATTCGCGCTTTTAAAGTCATGGACGAAGATTCTATTGCTGCCGCCAAAACCCAATCCAGTGCGCTGGCCGATTATCTTCAGAAAAAAATCCAAATGAAAGCGCATCAAATACGGTCGGCAAAAGTTGCTGGCAAAATTGCTGACGGTTCCAGGGTTAGCAAATCTTCCAAAATAGGCGAAATTTCTTTTGGTTTTGCTGGTCAGAAATTCAGCGGTGGCGGCACAACGCAGCAACTTTGGGGCGGTTCAGAATTTGGTTCAAATAAATATAAGCAATTTCCAGTGTGGTCAGGTCGGGAAGGTCGTGGTTCCCGTGGCTGGTTTATCTATCCAACCTTGCGCGCCGAACAACCTTATTTGGTGAAAGAATGGGAAAATGGCTTTGACCAAATCTTGAAAGAATGGGACAGATAAATGGCTGGAAGTAGAACGCTCAAACTTGCGTTACTGGCAGACATTGCTGATTTCTCTAAAAACATCAATTCTGCTGGAACCCAAAGCAAGACCCTGGGCGACCAATTTGAAGATTTTGGCAAAAGAGCGGCAGTTGCATTTGCAGTTGCCGCAGCAGCCATTGGCGCTTTTGCAGTATCTTCAATAAAAGCGGCGGTAGAAGATGCAGCAGCGCAAGACTTACTAGCCAAAACTATCAAAGCAACAACCAGTGCAACTGAAGCACAAATTGCGGGCGTTGAGGATTACATCACTCAAACTTCAATCGCTATTGGCGTAACTGATGATAAATTACGTCCCGCTTTTGGTCGTTTAGTAAAAAGCGTTAATTCAACTGAGGAAGCGCAAAGGCTGCTAAATCTTGCATTGGATTTGAGTGTTGCATCAGGAAAACCTTTAGAAACCGTTGCGAATGCTTTGGGCAAAGCCTATGACGGAAACACAACTGCATTGGGGAAATTAGGTTTAGGACTTGACGCTAATTTGCTTAAATCAAAAGACACTGAAGCCACCATTAAATCCCTTGAAACAACCTATGGAGATTTTGCAGAAGGTGCAGCCGAAACAACCGCCGTCAAATTTGAACGAATTAGAATAGCCACTGACGAAGCCAAAGAATCAATTGGCGCTGCACTTTTACCAGTTGTTGAACAATTAAGTACTTTTATTTTGACCAGCGTTATTCCAGTGGTTGAGCAATTTGTGGCTGGTTTAACGGGCACTGGTGGGCTTGTTGACGGTTTGAGCGAATCAGAACAAATGGGACTGACATGGGGCAAACGTATTCGCAGCCTTATTGACACAGTTATTGAATTTAAAGACGAATTAGTTGCAGTTGCGGCAGTCATTGGAACAGTTTTTGTGGTGTCTAAAATAAGCGCGGCGGTGACAACAACTATTGCATTGATTACAACACTCATCAAGGCTTACAACGTATTGAAAGCATCAGCAATTGTGACTGGTGTGGCAACGGCATTTGCGTTAAACCCATTGTTGGGAGTTGGTGCCGTTGCTTTGGCCGCTGGTGTTTTATCTGCTGCAAATGCTTTGGCCAATTCCAGTCAAGGAGAAACACAATTTGCGGTTGGTGGTGCGCCTGGTGCTATTAGCGGCGGTGGCGGGTCAACTTCAGGTTCAGGCGGCACTGGTGGGGGAACTACATCAGGCGGCGGCGGTGGCGGCGTAAGTGCTGCCGTGGCATCAGCAGTTGTTGCAACTAAAGCAATAACTGGTGGATTCACTGATTCGCAGAATACAGCGCGTCTAATTGCCGCTGGTGGCGGCGGTTTTACAGATTCACAAAATGCTGCACGTTTAGCAGCGCAAGCACCTACAATTAACTTGACCGTTAATGGTGCAATTGACAAGGAAGGCACTGCCCGCACAATTGTTGAAACATTGAACAGTTCTTATTATCGCGGCACAGGCGGTGCAAGCGCACTTCAGGCAATCTAATGACACAGTGGAATCCCATTTGGAATGTGGAAATTGACGGTGTTGCATACACCAATGCGATTCTTGCAAATCTAACAATCAGCAGCGGCCGCCGCAATATCTACGAACAAGCGCAAGCGGGTTATGTTAACCTTCAATTAATAGATGTGAACCAGGCCACAATCCCTGTTTCAATCAATTCAAGCATCACGGTTCAAATTAGAGATTCAAGCAACACATTGATTCCCATTTTTGGTGGCAACGTTGTTGATATTGGCCTTGAAGTTTATGACGTAGGTTCGACTACCTTTACACAGACTTATTCAATTATTGCTTTAGGAGCATTGGCACGTTTGCCAAAAATTCTTGTTAATGGCGTATTGCCAAAAGACTTTGACGGTGACCAAATTTATGACGTTTTGAGCGATATTTTGCTAAATAATTGGGCTGAGGTTCCAGGTGGATTGAGTTGGGAAAATTACACTCCAGCAACGGAAACATGGGCAAATGCCCAAAATCTTGGTTTGGGAGAAATTGACCAACCTGGTGAATATGAATTGGCCGCTCGAACATCAAACCGCATTGATGTTTACTCTTTGGTTTCAGGGTTAGCCACAAGCGGTTTGGGGTATATCTATGAAGATGCCTATGGGCGCATTAGTTATGCCGCGGCATTGCACAGAAGTCTTTACCTCAGCGCCAATGGATATGTCAATCTTACGGCTAATCAAGCACGTGCGGCTGGCATTCGAATTGACACCCGCGCTGGTGATGTCCGTAATTCAATTACAATCAAATATGGCGCAACTTCATCAAATGAACAATCGGCCACTGATGCGGCTTCACAATTGACTTATGGCAGCCTTGCGCAAATCATTACCACAACACTTCACAATTCCGCTGATGCCTTAGACCAAGCCCAATTTTATTTGGCGTTAAGAGCCAACCCACAACCAATTTTCAGCGAAATTACATTTGATTTGACCAATGATGAATTGGACAATTCTGACCGCGACAATTTGTTGAATGTCTTTATGGGTCAGCCAATCTTGCTCAATGATTTGCCACCGAATATGTCCGCAAGTGCATTCCAGGGTTTTGTTGAAGGCTGGTCATTTCAAGCCAGTTATAATCAACTTTCAGTCAGCCTTAATCTTTCGCCCGTGGCTTATAGCCTTCAGGCATTGGAATGGCAGCAAATCAGCGCGGCGTTCACATGGGCGGGCGTGTCGGGTTCTTTAGACTGGCAACGTGCAACAATTATCACATGACAAGGAGAAACAATGGCTAATCCAACAACCAACTTTGGGTGGGTAATGCCCACCAGCACCGATTTGGTGACCGATTTACCCGCTGATTTTGCGGTTTTTGGTCAAGGTGTTGACACATCAATGGCCGACCTTAAAGGCGGCACAACTGGTCAGATTCTTGCGAAAGCAACAAACACTGACATGGATTTCACTTGGATAACAAATGACCAGGGTGACATAACCGCGGTCAATACAACTGCTCCCCTTGCAGGTGGCGGAACAAGTGGCGCATTGACTTTATCAATTGCAGCAGCAACAACTTCAGTCGCAGGCGCAGTCCAATTATCTGATTCAACCTCAACAACATCTTCAGTTTTGGCAGCAACACCAACTGCCGTGAAATCGGCCTATGACCTTGCGGCGGGTGCAACAACAAAAGCAACCCTTACAACCAAGGGTGATATTTATGCAGCAACGGCCGCTTCAACCCCCGCTCGTTTGGGCGTTGGCACAAATGGATATGTATTGACCGCCGATTCGACAGAAAGTACTGGAATGAAATGGGCTGCTGCTGCTGGCGGTGGCAAAGTTTTGCAAGTAATTATGGGAACAACTGGCACGCCAGTATCTTCAGCAACTAGCACATTCGTTGATAGTAATTTAACGGCAAACATTACTTGTTCAGCAACTACATCAAAAGTGTTGGTATTGGTTTCTCAGAAAGTTACAAAAAATAATGCCAATACCAGCACTATGATGAGTATGCGATTGGTTAAAAATGGAACAACAATTTTTACTCCTGATACCAGTATGTTAGAAACTGCTTCAGCAGTAGTCCAACAGCAGACTTTTTCAATGAATTATTTAGATTCGCCAGCAAGCACATCAGCACTTACTTACAAAACGCAATTTTGCAGCACAAACAACAATTCACAAGTTTTGTGTCAGGCAGACACCGCAACCGCTTATGCATATTCACAAATAATTTTAATGGAAATTGGTGCCTAATGAAAAATAAAGAAATTACCAATGGTTTAATGCAATTAGGTTATCAAACGGGCTGGGTCGTCTCAGGTGATGAGATTACTTTATGGGAGTTGGATACGCCGCAGCCCACTGAAAAAGCACTTATAGAAGCGGCTGCATTATGGGAGCAAACTGAAGCAAACAAACAAGCAGCAGCCATAGCGGCTAAAGCAAACGCAACTGCAAAACTTGAAGCACTTGGTTTGACGGCCGACGATTTGAAGGCACTTGGATTGTGACATTTCCTTTAGGCACATCAGCCGCGGTCATTGAATTGGCAATTGCTGAAATTGGCACTGTTGAACAAGGCGACAACCTGACCAAATACGGTGACTTTACAAAAGCCAACGGTTTGCCCTGGTGTGGAAGTTTTGTCAATTGGGTTTTTGCAAAATCTGAAGTCAAAATTCATTCATGTGTTGCAACTGCAATGGGCGCACATAAATTCAAAGAAATTTCACGTTGGTCAAACATGCCACAATTGGGTTATATCGCGTTTATGGATTTTCCACATGACGGAGTTGACAAAATTAGTCACGTTGGAATTGTTGTTGGTCTAATGCCAAACAACCAAGTTTTGCTAATAGAAGGAAACACATCAGGAACAGGCGACCAAAGAAACGGTGGCATGGTCATGGTAAAGGTTCGCCATTATGGTGAAGGAAAAGAAGTGGTCGGGTTTGGGGTTCCTAAATTTGCACCATACAAAGGCGATTTTCCAACCGTCGCCATTCCAACTTCGGGAGTCAAACCAAAGAAGGAGAAAAAATGGACAAAGCCAAAGCCTTAGCAGCATCATGGGGGCGTAGTTTTATTGCATCATGCATTGCCGTTTACATGGCGGGAATTACTGACCCAAAAGCAATTCTTTATGCTGGCCTTTCATCAGTGTTGCCAGTCATTTTGCGATACATCAACCCAAAGGATAAAAGTTTTGGGGTCACTGGGGAATGAACCCAAACGAATGGGCGGCCGTCATTGGTTGCGTAATTGCAATCCTTACGGCCGTTTATTCGGCAATGCGTTTCATGGTGAAATCGGTGATGCGGGAATTACTTCCCAACGGGGGAAATTCGCTCAAAGACCAGGTAAATAGAATCGAACAAAGGTTGGATTCACTGATGGACAAATTGTTGAGCGACACGCCCTAAATCACGCGGGAAGGTTGATTTTGTCGGTTGTGTGCTTCACCCTTATCTAAGGCAGTCAAACAGGCGGCCTAGATTCGGGAGAAATCAAAATGGTTCTTGACCTATTAGACCCACAGACATTGCGGGCATTACTTCTCATTGGCTTATTGTGCGTTATGGCAGCAGCCCTGGGATATTCAATGGGATACAAAGAAGGCCACCGTGAGGGCTATGGCCGCGGCAAATCAGTCAGTCGTCACATTTCAGCAGCCAAAAAGGCGGTAAAATAATGGGATTCCTTGACAATTATGAAGATGTTGCAACACGCATCAAGCGTTTTTGGCAGACGTATCCCAACGGTTCAATTCAAACGGCCATTGTGGACTTCAACGCTGAAAAAGGTTATGTGCTTGTTCAATGCACAATTTACCGTGATTTGGGCGACATCAAACCAGCGGGCGTTGATTACGCTTATGGATACATTGCAGCATTCAATCCGAACATGCGCCGCTGGTTTTGCGAAGATACGGCCACAAGTGCAATCGGTCGTTGCGTTGGCCTTGTGCTTGGTACAGATACCAGGGCAACTAAGGAGAATATGAGTCAGGTTGAACGACTGGACGCAAAGACTGCAAAAGTTGAAACCGCTGATGTGTGGGCAGTTCACCACATTGAAAACGATATGCCAACATTTGGGTCAGTCGTGGAAAACATTGCTTCACAACTAGGCGGTGAACTGGTGCCTGAATCACCGCAGTGCAGCCACGGACACCGTATTTGGAAAACGGGAGAAGGCAAAAACGGGAAGTCATGGGGTGGGTTTTTCTGCACCGAAAAGAGCAAGACAACCCAATGCGCGCCAAACTGGCACGTTTTGACCAGTGACGGAACATGGAAGCCACAGGTATGACAAAAAATAAGTTAGTAAAAATCCTGGTCATTATTGAATTGTTCCTTTTGGCCTTATTGCTTTGGGTGGCATTCTTATGAGCGAATTTATGGAATTGATAGACCCAAAAGCAATGGTTGGGACACTGCTCAAAAACGGAAAAGTGGTTGATTCGTACAAAGTCATGCAATGTGATTCATGTGCACTGATTCAAAAGTTTGACGCATTTGGCTATCAAAAGGCCGCTGAGGACAATCCCGTTTGGTTTTGTTTCGGGTGTAGGGCTAAACGTTGAAAGTCACGCTAGACCGCGAGGAAGCGTTGATGTGCCACATAAGCGCCTGGATTATGGCCAAAAAGTATTCTTGGAATGGCACTGGCACGCAACGCACTTACACCAAAGATAAAACGCTGCATGAATCAATTGCACAAGATGCTGAAGCCATTGGCAGTGAGTGGGCAGTGGCCAAATACTTCAATCTTGACTTTGACCCTTTTGAAGAAAAAGGGAAAGAAAAGGCTGACGTGGGAAAAGGCATTGAAGTGCGCTGGACTAAATACAGTGAAGGCCAACTTATCGTTCACGAATATGACCGTTCAACCGATATTGCAGTCCTGGTCACTGGCAATTCATCAACGGCTTACAACATTGTTGGCTGGATTCCAATTGCCATTGCTAAGCGCGACAAATATCGCCATTCCAGGCAGCCAAACTGGTGGGTCAGTCAACCCAACCTTCAGCCTATTGAAAACTTAGTTAGGAGCAATTATGGAACAGATGCAATTTGAATGTCGTGCGTGCAAAAAGGTAACAACTCAATTGGTTCGCATTATTACAGACAATCTGCCTGACCACGTGAAGGTGCTTGAATGCACGGTTTGTTCCAAAATGAGCGTGGCATTGGTTAATGATGCTAAGCAATAGTTATCCACAGACTTTATCCACAGGGGTTGATAAGGTGTTGGAAACGCCGATAGCCACGCTGAATCTTGCAACCTATTTGACATCATGGATACGATACTTTCGCTTGAAGCGAGCCGCTGATGCGGACTGCTCGCAAGGGCGCAAATATCTAATGGGCAAGGTCTATGTCATTGCGGCATTGCTTTCAATAACAAGCATTCACAACGTAAGTGCAGAAAGTTATTCAATAGACCATTTGAAGTTATATGCACATTCTAGGATTCTTGACTATAAAGAATTTCAATGTTTTAACAAAATAATCACCAAGGAATCACGGTGGTCATATACTGCCCGTAATGGTTCACACAGAGGTCTTGGACAAATGAAGTCTGAACATTATGGAAACCTTGACCCATTCAGACAAATTGACGCAACAATCAAATACATCAAAATTCGTTATCAGACACCATGCAAGGCGTGGGCATTTCATCAACAAAGGAATTACTTCTAATGGCTAGTGCATTAAAAGACAATGGCTCAACTTCCAGGTGGCGCAAGATACGCCAGCGCATTCTTGAACGTGACCAATACACATGTCAGATTTGTGGAATGGAAGGCAACACGGTTGACCACATAATTCCAAGAAGTAGTAACGGCGGTGATGAGGATTTCAACCTTCAATGTCTTTGTTCTAGGTGCAATTCATCAAAAGGCGGTAATAACCGTCAAAACGGCAAATCAAGCCCATTTTTTAGCAGCACGGGAACACCCCTGACCCTTCCTGTATCTTTTTCCCCCGAAAACGACTCAAGAAGCCACGAAAATGACTAGCAAGGTCACAACAGGTCACCTTTTGCCTAAAGACGGCTCAAATCGGCTTGAAACGGTTTTGGGTAGGGACACAGATGCCGAAAACACCCTTTTTGGCGTCGAAACCCCAAGAATCCACACCCCGCTAAACGATTTGCCGTCATTGGGGCTTGAATTGGTTGATTTGGCCACCAGCATTGGCGTGGAGATGATGCCGTGGCAGAAATTTGCGCTGATTCACACGCACAAGGTCAAGCCTGACGGTCGGTGGGCAACGCCCGTCAACTGCATTGTCGTTGCCAGGCAGAACGGAAAAAGTTTTTTGCAACAGGTCAGAATTTTGGGCGGCCTTTTCCTATGGAAAGAACCGTTGCAAATTGGGTCGGCTCACAGACTTGCAACAAGCCTGGAACAATTTCGTCAATTGATTTCCTTAATTGAAAGTAACGAATCGTTATCAAAGCAAGTCAAACGCATTCGTTGGGCGCATGGTGCGGAAGAAATTGAAACCATTCATGGAACGCGCTTTATTGTGAAGGCGGGCGGTTCGGCTGCACGCGGTGTTTCCCGACCTGAAACAATTCACCTGGACGAATTGCGTGAAATGAGTGATTTAGAAAGTTTTGCCAGTTTGAGGTACACCCTCATGGCCGCGAGGAACCCCTTGGTCATGGCCTATACAAATGCGGGTGATTCTGCAAGCCTGGTGCTAAATTCTTTTCGCGAACGCGCGCTTGCAAGAATTGCGGGCAATGATGATGACATTGGTTATTTTGAATGGTCAGCACCAACTGATGAAATAAGCATTGAAAACGCCAAATGGTCAAATCCAGCAATGGGCATCACAATTCACCCTGACAATTTGCGTGCCGTGTTT
>Ga0214919_10008004_pt1 | contig 14101 bp, 16 predicted proteins | sample LL1503_MetaG_FD_177994 | JGI IMG/M metagenome (GOLD analysis project Ga0214919, IMG submission 177994) | Freshwater microbial communities from Lake Lanier, Atlanta, Georgia, United States - LL-1503 | ecosystem: Environmental > Aquatic > Freshwater > Lake | place: USA: Georgia | collected...
ATTATTAATAAACTTGTTTAGAAATAAATTAATTATATCTATATTATATGTCATTTATTATAAAAAAACATATTTTTATAATAAATATTTCTTTGAAATTTTAAACATTTTTATGAAAATAATAATAATAACTAAATCTCTAATTTATTACATATTGTCTTTAATATAAAACATTTTCCATACCCCATCCCATATAATAATTTGTATAAATTTCATTAGTATCGACATTTTTATAATAAAATTTATTATTTCTTATAAATCGTATACAATTAATATATTTATTATCATTTTTTGCTTTTTCAAAAGTCCATCTGTTATTTTTATTCATACAAACATCTAGTAAATTACTATTTTTTTCATTAATACCTAAATAACAATTATATTTAATAAACTTCAATAAAAATGAATTATCTAATTTATTAAAATCCTCTTTTAATATATCTTTTTCTCTTTCATCATTAAAATATTTTAAAAATATATTTTCGTTTCTAAACTTACCTATACAATTGTATCTTGTAAAATAATATATACCTAAATTAATTTTTACTATTTTGTCATCTATACATTTTGGTAATAAACCTTTATTTTTTATTGTATTATTATTTTCAAATATATTAAAAAAAGTTTTCTTATCATTATCTAATATAAATTGATCATTTTCATAATCAATTGATATATATTTATTATTATTTATATTTTTGATATAATAATGATATGGTTTATACCAATTTAATATTTTAAAAATATCATCATTTATTTTATGACATTTTAATAAATATGGTTTTATGTTAAAATTATTGTTAATTTCATCTTTCACATTATCAGATAAATTTTTTATAAACTTATTTTTTATTATAAAATAATTATTATATATATCTTTTCTATTTAATATTATTTTATCTTGGAAAGAATAAGATAGATGCGATGTAATAAAGTTTCCTTTTATCTTATTTGGTCTACACAATTTTTCAGGTATAAAACTACTTAACATATATTCATCATCAGTTGTAATATTATCTAAATATTTAGCATCTGAACCATTTATTAAAACAAAATTTATAGATATACGGGTATTTATATAAACATCTTCTATTAAATATTTATTTAAATTATTTATATTTGATAATATATCAGTTGAAAATTGATTATGAATAGCATATGATATTTCAGGTTTTTCAAAAATTACACCCAATATTCCACCTATCGGATAATTATTTAATTCATTATTTAATTTAGGAAATAAATGACTTTGATAATATGTACATACACCATTGTTTATACAATTAGAATGTATTAAAAAAGATATTTTATCGTTAAATCTATCTTCAATCGCATTTTTTAAAGAGTATATATCTATAAATAGTATATCATCATCACATTTAATAATAATATCATTTTCATTAGAATTAGTTGAAATATATTTATAAAATGGATTCCAATCTATTTTTTTTCTTTTACTGTTAATTAATTCTAAATTTTCTTTACTATTATGTATAAATATTTTATTGGGATATAATATATTTAATCTTTCATATTCATTTAATATAAATGAATTATCATTTATTAATTTAGCAAAATTAAACATGTGATATTGGTCTATTATGTTTAATTTTATTGCCATTTCAATATACGAGTGCAAAATTAAAATATTCTTTTCTCTACCTAAAAATACACAAAATTTCACAGTGTATTTTGTTACTATATTTTCTTTCAAAAATAGTTCTTCATCTATATTATGTTCAGATGAAAATAGTTCTTCATCTATACAATGTTCAGATAAATCCATAATATTTTCTTTATTTTTATTTGAATTATTTTCTTCAGAAAATATTAATGAATCTTTAATTTTATTCTTGTTATTTTTTGATAAATTCATTATATATTTATTATATTTTTTTTATATAAATTCTCCTTATTATGTTATATATTTGTATTGAAAACAGATGAATCTTCATTAAGAGTATTGAGAAGATATTGATATGTTGATTTATTTTCATGATAATTTTCAATATCCAATTTAATTTTTTCACCAATAAAATTTTCAGATATTAATACTAATGATAAAAATTTAGTTAAAAATGTAGAAACACCATCATTTATTGATAAATTATAACTTGTATATAGTTTACCTGATAATAAATCTTCTATAATATTTTTCTCAATTAATTTTTCAATATATTTTTCAATAATTGTATAGTCATTACCTTTTTGAACAAATGCTATTTTTTCTTCACCATTTGAATTAATAAATACTTTCAAATATTCATATACATTAATTTTTTCATTCTTTAAACAAAAGTAAATTGGAACTAATTCATTTGAAATATCACTATCAGATAAAGATGAGTTAGACATCCATTGATGAATATCTTTACACATTATAAGATCATGAAGTTTTTTTGTATCATAATCATGTATAATAAAATTATAATAAAAATCAATATCTTCATATGTTCTCATATTAAACATTGGAGTTGAACATATAGAATTATTAATATCTAATACAAAATCATAATTATCTAAAGGTTCTGTATAATTTAGTTTTATATATTTTTTTTTATTTGGATATGGATTTATACTATTTTCAATATCTATTTTATCTTTAGTATTTTTTTTTAAATTTAATTTAATATTTTCCTTTAATTCTTTTATTGATTCTTCCTTAATAATTTCTTCTTTAATGGGTTCTTCTTTTATTTCTTGATTAATATTTAATTCAAAATCTTCATTATCAGATTTATTATTGTTAGTTGCTTCATTTTCCTTTAAATTTTGTATAATTTTTTTTATTGTAAAATTTGATTTTTTAAAGTATATTAGTAATAATAATATAATAACAATAATTATTGATATATCATTTGTTCCAAAAAAAAAAGGAATAAATAATGTTATTTTCCCTAAATTTTTTAAAATAAATTTTGAAATTTTATTCATTTATATTAATAAATAATATTTTTTTTTAATCTATTTCAATATTAAATAATAATATGAGACGCAATTGTGTTTTTCAAATTCCAAGAGGTGATACATCTAGATTTGTTTATATATTTGTTTATAAAGGAAATTATTATAATGTAACTAAAAAAGTAAAAATGGGCAATAGTCCTTATTTTACAATATCTACTGTTCAAGTTCCAACAAAAAATATATATAGTTACATAAATACGGTTGTTGCACTCACATATTAGATTAAGAAATATATTTTCTTATGAACTTTCTTTTCCTTCTTAAACTTAATCTAAGTTTATGTTTTCCTTTATATGTTATAAAAAGTAATAGAAAATATATATATTGAAATTAATATAAGAAATTCAATTATTGCATGAAATGGAAAATTAGGAAATTTTTCCAACATTTTTTTACAATTATATACTTCATTTATAAAACCAATATAAATTATACCTATTATAATTAACAATATATTTAAGTTACGTTTCATATATTTTGATAATGAACCGTAATAATAAATAAAAATTGAAAAGAAAAATATAATTTGTGTAAATAAATAATATAATAAAGAAAGATTAAAATATGCATAAATATCAAATGATAATATTATTATTAAAAAAATAATCAAAGATATAGATGGTAATTTTTTTGTATATTTATAAAGTGCATAGAAAAAACTAAAATTTAAAAAATATGCTAAAACATGAACTAATGTTATTTGAACGCCAGGTTCTATATGTATAAAATGAGAAAATGTATGTGATAAATCAAATAGTAATAACATAAAAAATAAAATAAAACCATGTAATGTTTTAGTTTTAAATAAAAAATATAGTACAATAAATATAGATATACAATTTATTGTAAATGAATAAGGTTGTGCAAAAAATGTGCTTTTAGGTTTTTCACATGTATCAAAAGGAAATGTAAATTTATTTTTATTTATCATTTTTATAATATATATCAATATTTTTCTTCGTTAACTTATGCTAAATCTTTATACGGATAATTTTTTTAATATTTTGATTATATAATTATATGGGTAATATAAATTATAAAAACTTCATATGTGAAAATTATTATTGTCAATCTGTATCTTTTAAACCAGAATGGTTTTCAGAAACTACATGGACAATTAATTATTTATGTAATAAAAAACCATATGTAATTGATAAAGGTATATTAAAAATAGTAGAATCAGAACCATCACAAATAATGTTATCTAAAAAATTATTAATAAATTTTAATGAAATACGTAATATTTCTATACCTATTATATTCAAATATAATTTATTAAAAATAGATAATAATAATATTGATATATTTATTATATTTTCGAATGAAATTTTAAATATTGAAAATATGAATAAAATAAGTGAGCAAAAAGATAATTTATTTTATATTCATCTAAACTTATTGAAAAATATATTATATATAGATCATTCATTTGATACTAAAATAATAAAAAAAAAAATAAAATCAAAAAAATCAAATATATATGATATTACATTAGAAAATAATTATGAAATGTTATTATTTACTGAGAAAATATCAAAAATGAATGAAGAAAAATATATTATAAACTATTCATTTACAGAACATAAAGAATATTATTTAAATATATTTATAAAAAATAATGGAATTAAAAAAAAAGAATTTATTGAGTTGTCGTTTGAATAAAAAAATATAATAATTAAATAAGATATGACTAAATTAAGAATAATATTTATATTACCTAATATTTATGAATCTATAAATGGTGTATCAACAAAATATTTTAAATTTATTCATTTTTTAATAAATTTATCATATGATATTATACTAATAACTACATTTAAAGATAAAACATTAATAAGTAAATTAGAAAAAAGAGATAATTTAACAATATGTAAAGTAAATGGATTAAATATTCCTTTTTATAAAGAGATAAAAATTCCAATTATTACTTTTGATAAATTAAATAAATATATAAATGATGGCAATGAAATAATTATATTTAATGGTGAATTTATTTGGATGTATGAAATATTAAAAAAATTAAAAAATAAACATAATAATATTAAATTATATCCTACAATGCATACAGATTATTTATATTATGGTGAAAATATATATTCGAAATATAATTTTACTTCTATTTTAAATCATTTAAATCATTATTTAGAAAAAAAATATTTTAATGGAATTATTGTTACAGGTGAAAGAATGAAACAAAAATACGTAAAATATACAGATAATATATTTAATGCAAATGAAGTTAATCTTAATATTTTTAAAAATTATAAAATAGATTTATATGAAAATATTGAAAATACTTTATACAATTTAATATATTGTGGTAGAATATCTAAAGAAAAAAATATAGAAGAAATATTAGAATGTTGTTTAGAATTAAATGATAAATATAATTTTAATTTAAATATAATTGGCAATGGTCCATTTACAGATAATTTAAAAGATATAATTGATATTAAATTTAAAAAAATTAAAACAAAAATAATATTTCTTGGTTCAAAAGAAGCAACTGAAATAAATACTATTTATCAAACATTAACAAATAGAATATTTATATTTACTAGTATGTCTGAAACATTTGGTAAAACACCAATGGAAGCTGGAGCAACAGGAATACCAATTTTTATAAAAGAATCTGAAATAACAGATAATCTTTATATTAATAAAAAAAATGCTTTTATATTTAATAATTGCAAATCATTTATTCAATTATTTGATTATTTTGTAAATTTAGATATAATAGAAAAACAATTATTAATAACTAATAGCATCAACAACATAAAAAAATATGATCAAAACATTATATTTGATGAATGGATAGATTTTTTATCAGATGGGAAAATAAATAAAGAACAGCAAAAAATAAATTTACTAGATATATTATCATTTTATGGAATGGCAAAATTTATAAATTGCAGTGGTTCAATATTAGGTGATTAATTTTATTTCATTAATTTAGCCATTTTTTTTTTCATTGCCATAATTTGAGCTTTTTGTTGTTCAATTACCATTTGTTGTTTAGCAAGTTCTTCATCTTTTTCATCAATTTTATCTGTATATTGTGTTTTTACTACATCAACATCTTTCATTTTTTTAAAAAAACGTGTAGTATGTAAAATGTCTCCTTTATCATTTTTAGTATATCTTTGTGCTGAAAATCTCATTCCATCTTTACCTGCTAATACAACATATTCTTTTTCAACCTTTAACAATAAGCCTCCAAAACGAAATAATTCTTTTTTATTTTTTTTATCATAACTAATATATTTAAGTTGTGTATTTAAATTTACATAACATAAATCATCATTTGGTATTTCTTCAAAATTTATCAATTGTTCTTCAATATCTTTTTTTGTTTGTATTGTTTCTGTAATTGTTTTAGTTGGTCTTTCATAATCTGACTGAGACAATCTTTTTCCTCCATTGGGTATAAACATATTATTATATATTTATTACAATTTTTTTTTTATATATATTTTATATAATGTATATATTTAAATTATTTATAGAATTTATTAAAGATTATAAATTAACATCTATTATTTATATAATTTTTACAATATTATCTTATCCATTAGAATCTATTGCATTACCACAAATATATAGTCATTTTTTTGATACATTAAAAGAAAATACTAATATAAATGTTTTTATAAAATATTTATTAATAATTATAATTTTACAAATTATTGTATATGCATCAAATTGTATAACTGTATATCAAGAGTCTTATATTATACCTGAAATGAATCATTTTATTATTAATTATATATTTAAAAATATATTAAAAAAATATGAAAATAGTTCAGAAGAATTAGAAATAGCAAAAATAATTACAAGATTATCATTAATTCCTGCTCATTTAAAACAATTTATGACGGATTTTTTAGTATGGATATTTCCAAAAATAGTAACAATAATATTAATAAATATATATTTTTTTTATTTAAATTGGAAATTAGGTTTAGTTTCAGTTATTATATTAATTATTTTTTATTCATTTAACCTTACAAATTTTTTTTCATGTATACATTTATCAAATAAAAGACATACTATATTTGAGAATAATAATCAAATATTACAAGATAAATTATCAAATAGTGTATCTATATATTCAAGTGGAAATTTAAATAATGAAATAAATAAATATGAAACTGATATAAATAAATATACAAAAAAATATAAAGAAAATTTATTATGTTTATCAAACGTTAATATTTATTCAAGTATTGGAATGATAATTGTTTTTATTTTATTGAATGGTTTTGTAACATATTTATTTATGAAAAAAGATTTAAGTTTAACAAATTTAATTGCAATATTTATTACTGTAATATATTATATACCGTGTTTATCAAATATTAATTTATCAATGCCTGAAATTATATCTCATTATGGAGCATTAATTGCAGTTGATAATTTTATAAAAGATATTTATAATACTGATTTAGAATATAAAAATAAGGTTGAAAAACCATTATTAAAAATAAATAATGGAAATATTGTAATTAATAATTTAAATTTTGGGTATAATAAAAATGAAAAATTATTTACAAATTTTTATTTAACAATAAAAGATAATGAAAGAATTGCAATAGTGGGACCATCTGGTAATGGTAAGTCTACATTAATTAAATTAATAATGGGTTATTATAAAATAGATGATAGTACTATATTTATTGATAATAAAGATATAAATAGTTTTGATTTAAGTGATTTAAGAAAACAGATTGGATATGTATCTCAAAATAGTAAATTATTTAATATGTCAATTTATGAAAACATACAATATGGTAATAATGCAACTAAAGATGATGTTATAAATATATGTAAAAAAATAAATGTAGATAATATTTTTAAAAATTTAAAAAATGGTTATGAAACAAATTGTGGAATAGAAGGGAATAATTTATCTGGAGGACAAAGACAAATAATACATATTTTAAGAAATATTTTAAATGATAATAAAATTATTATATTAGATGAACCTACTACAGCAATTGACAAAGAAAATACAGAAAATGTAATTAATTCAATTAAAGAGATAAGTAGTAATAAAACAGTTATTTTAATTACTCATGATAAATATTTATTATCTATTGTTAATAGAGTTATTACATTAAATTCTGGAAAAATAATGGATGATAAATATATAAATGAAAAATAGTATAATAATTTTATTATGTTGTATTATAATTTATAGTTTATTTTATATTATAAATATATCAAACGAACATTTTTATATAGAAAATCCAGAATTTAACCAATACTATTTTACTAAACCAAAATATAATATACAAACATGGACTCCATATTTTATAGATAAATATTACCAACCACGATTTAATAATTATTTTTATTATGATGGTTATATGTATCCGATTAGAAATAAATTTTAAATTCATTATTCATTTTTTAATTTTTCTTGAGAAATATTTTTTTTATATGAATTTAATTGTCCTTTTACAGTTTTCACTATATTTTTATTTAATTCATCATCAAATACATTATCATTATTTGATTCTGATACTATTTTTTTAATATTGTCCAAATCCATATCAATTAACTCTTGATCTATTTCTTTAGTATTATCCCATTTCATATCAATTAACTCTTGATCTATTTCTTTAGTATTATCCCATTTCATATCAATTAACTCTTGATCTATTTCTTTAGTATTATCCCATTCCATATCAATTAACTCTTGATCTATTTTTTTAGTATTATCCCATTCCATATCAATTAACTCTTGCTCGATTAACTCTTGATCATCGTATTCGTTATCAATTAATTTTTGATCTTTTTGTTCAGTAATAATTAAATCTTCATTTACTTCATTTTTAATTATACAATTTTCATATAACTTTATAGATAAAGTTTTGTTAATATAACCAATAACTTTAGACCATTTTTCAATACTATTTTTCTTATAATTACTAAAAAAAGAATAAATATTATTCTTAATAGATTCGTCTAAATCATTTATATCATTAATATTTTCATAATCTTTTTCAAATACACATAATATTTTTTCATCCATTCCTTTTTCGTCTTCCATTACAAGAGAACCTATTATATAAACATCATAATATTCATTATTAACTATTTTTTCATTTGAAATTATTAATACATCAACTTCATCATTGTCTGATGCTAAAGTATTTGGTATAAATCCATATGCATATGGATATACAAAAGGTTTTTCTAAAATTCTGTCAATCAGTAGTTCTTTCCTTTCTTTACTATACTCATATTTTATATTACTAAACTGTTCTATTTCTATATAAACGGATACTTTTTTATGAATATTCATTAATTTATATAATATATGATATATATAATATTTATAATATATACGAAATTATTTTCTTTATTAATAATAATGAGTATTACAAAAAATATATATTTTATATGTGCTGGAGTTTCAACAAATGATATAATTAATTCAATAAACGATATTATTTTAAAAAAACATAAAACAAGTAAAAAAAGCATTTTGAATTTTTTTTCAAATTCAAATGAAGATGACATAAAAAATGAAATTATAAAAAAAAATGATTTATCTAGATTAGATAAAATTGGCATAAAAGAGTTATATATGTGTCAAGAAAATGAAGAAAATAGTTTAATATTTAAAAAAACTAAAAAAGTATATACATCACTCGATTATCAATCTATTGAATCATCTTTTATATTATTTAGAAATAAAACAGTTAATGACTTTATTATATATCCATTGCCATATATGTCGAATGAAACAAATATTAAAAGTGAAACAACATTAGATAAATTTAAAAAAAAATTCAGTAAAAGTACAACTAACGTAACAACAATAGTTAATAAATATTGGGATACAAAATGGAATATATTAGATTTAAAAAATTCATTTTATAACATAAAAAAATTTAGCACAAAAATTAATTGGAAATATGCTGAAATGAAGGTTCACAGCTATTTTACTAAAAAAAATGCAATAGATATCCATTCATTACATAATTATAGTTTTACAAAATTTAAATTATTATTTGAAAAGATATGTATTGAAGATAATGACAATAATATTATATTTATTTGTAAAAATAATGTTATAACTGATTTTTTAAAAACATTTAAAAAAATTAAATTTGACATAAAAAAAGATAATTTAGAATATACGTCTATATGGAAAATGAATATATCAGTGAATAATTTAAAAAAAACAGTACAATATATAGACTATGAAAAAATATATCCTACTGAATATAATTATAAACCATTAAAATATAATATTGATACAGATAACGAAACATTCCAATATATTTTAAATGGTCAAAAATATATATTATTTAATAGTTTAAAATGTATACCCATTAACTATTTAAAAAAAATAAATTTTCAATATCAATATTATACAAAAAATAAACAAAATAGTATTATTAAAGTACTAAATAAAAATATTAATAAAAACTCTAAAAACGAAAAAACGAATAAAACAGATGATACATATGAATCATTAACTGGTTTTTTTGGTTCAAATAAGTAAAAAACTATTTTCTTTATCTACGAATAAATCATCCAATATATTCATTGTAAAATCTAAAAAAAATTGATTTTTTTTTTTTAATGCATTATTTTACTAAAAGAATATAAAAAAATAATTAATGAAAATTGATAATTACTCAGACTTACAAAAAAAATGTAAAAATATTATTAAAAATAATACTCCAGAAAAAAGTCTGGATATTATTTCAAATATTCAGTTTGACAATAAAGGTAAGGTTGGTATGGACAATGCTATTAATATATATAAATGTTTTGCAGTTAAATCCATTGAATGGGATGATAAATATTCAAATAATATAACATCATTTAAAAATAAGGTTCATAAAAATTTAAAAAATGCTATTAATCATGGTAAAAACAATATATAAAAATAAAGTTTAATTTTATATATTGTTTACATATATATTTATCAGTTTATTTATCAGTTTATTTATAAAAGAAAAAAATTGATTTTTAATTATTATAATCTACTTATTTATCTTATAAATTAACTGAAAAAATGTCAGAATTAGAAAAAGAAGTAATTAATCAACTTGTTAATAAAATTAAAACTAAAAATATAGGTTCTAATACTGAAAAAAATAAAATCGATGAAAAAAAATATTGTGAAGCAGCTGTAAAATTAAATACATATGGAGATGCATGTAAAAATGTATCAAACAATATACCGGTTTGTATTGTTGTAGAGGATATAAATGGAAAAACAAAAAAAATTGCTTATTCTAGATGCTCTAAAACTACACAAAATGGTGATTCTTTTTGCCATATACATCGTACAATCCGTAAAAATCCAATTAAAAATTTTGAAAAAGATATATTACCACAAACAAATTTTGATAAAAAAAAATGGTTAGCAAATTTAAAAGATGAATTTTTTGAAAATATGCGAAAAAAAAAGAAAAAAGTTCCAGATAATTGTTTTGAATTTGAAAATGAAAATGATATAATTTTATTAATATTAAATAGTGGTGATATTTCATTAATAAATGAATTATATGATTTAGCATCACCTATATCTAAAAAAATAAAACCTAAAAAATCAAAGAAAGTTAAAAAGGATAAAACTGTTTCTACTAATGTTACTGAACGTAATGAACGTAAAGAATCTAATGAATGTGAAAATCATAAAGTTGAGGAACATGCAAAAGATGCAGAAGATTCAGATACAATTAGCCATCATTCAGATGAAGATATAGCTAGTATTCATTCAGAATTTATTTCATTAAATGACGAAGAAGAAGAAGAAGCAGAAATGGATGCAGAAATTACTACAAATAATGGTGATACGTATTATCTTGTCGGTAATTCTGTATATAAACCCGATGAAGAAGATCCAGATAGTGGATGTACAGAAGTTGGAATATTTACAGAAATACATAAAAATTACCATACAATTGTATACAATGATAAATTTTATACAATTATGAAAAAAGTAAATGATCTTAAAAAAGGTTTAGTATATTTATGTATAGTAACTAATAATATATTTAATACAAAATTAAATCTTATTGGTAAAGCTACTTTTATTAGTAAAAATAAATATGATTTTAATTATACAGATGAAATTTAATAAAAATATATTTGATAGAATATTATAATGGAAAATAAAAAATTAGAACAAGTTTTAGATAAATATAAAACAAATTTAGAAAATTATAAATATGTTCAATATGATCAATTATGTGATATTGAACCTAAAAAACATATATCTTATATTAAAAAAAGTAATTTAAATATTAAACATGGATATGTAAAAGAAGTTAAAGATAACTCTATAATAGAATTAACAAACCATTATAAAAAACGTATATGGTTTATTTATACTAAAGATTATTATATATTTGTAAAAGAATCAAATAATAATAAATTTAAAATGGCATTAAAAAGTTTAATAGATTCTGATTTTTCAGATGTTCGTGAAAAAATAAGAATAAAAAAACTTAATACGGAATATTAGCAATATTTGGATATATAAATATTAAATTATAACCTGTTGTGAAATATAATGGTGTATAAGGAGTAAATTTTTTATTTGAAAGTGTATTGTTTTTTTTAATTATACTTTTATAATATTTTTTTTTGTTTGCATTGTATGCCAATTGAGGTGAGTTTAAATAAATATTATAAACAGGCATATATATATATATATAATATTATAAAATTTTTCATTATAAATAAATATATAGGTTTTTTCCTTCGTAAACTCAAGAGTATAGAAATGAAACTTCATTGTATTTCGGTTCTTTTCTGTATATTATTTATTGGAAAATTTTTTATAAATATATAAACTAGAACTTTTACGATTATAGAAAATACAGAAAAGAACCGGAATACAATGAAGGTTCATCGCTATACTCCGGAGTTTACGAATGAAAATACATGAAATAATTTTAATCATCTTCTACATCTACTTCTACTTCAGAATTATCTGAATCAGGTACATTTTCTTGGTCAGGTACATTTTCTTGCTTGATTTTTGGCACAGATTCTTGTTTAAGTTCTTGACTAGGAACAACAGATATTTTTGCGAAATTAAATGTTGTTGGTTTAGTCATTTTTAAAATAGGATGTGCTCTTACAATTACTAATCGTAAGGTAACAAACAATTTAGAATTAACTATACTAACAACAGGTTGAATAACACAATCAACTGGTGTATTTTTAGGACATAAACTTTGAAAATGTGGCCAATTAAGAATTTGTGTAGGTTCACTATCATTTCCACAATAAAAAATTATATCTGGATTGTTATTACTATCCTTCATAATTTTTAAAGAAAATTGTAATGTATACAATGTCCCATCTGGTTTAGTTCCTTGTTTAAGAGGACTACTAAAAAATGCATCTCTGTAGATTTCTTTTTGATTAATATCATATTTCTTCTTATTAATTTCCTTTGAATTATCAATACCAAAAATAAGTGCTTTATCAACAATTGCTTCTAAATACTTTATTAATTTTTCTGTATTTTGTGATACTTCTAAGGAACCTCCATGTGCACGTACAACAATTTGATATTGTCTTTGTTCTTCTGGTACAAACTTTTTCTCATCACCTTCACCATAATACTTTGGATCAAAATTAACCGATAAGGTTGATGATTGAAAATATACAGCAATTGGTGGATTTCTTTCAGTGTTAATAAATCCTGTTTTAGGTTGTTTATTTTTATCAAACTTTAATTTACGTAAACTTAAAAACTTTGGGTCGAGATTTTGGATCTCGATGATCGGGCTTTCGCCCTCTACAGTATTTGTGTTTTTACTCTCAGTTGTTGTTGATGTTGAAAGGGAAATGCTCATAAATGTTCTATAATATATTATATTTAATATCTTTTTAAATAGAGATAAAAAAAAAAATCAATTTTTTTTTATTTAGATTTTATAATAAATTCATTAAAATCGTGTAACTATAATTTTATATAGAAAAGAACCAGAATACAATAAAGGTTCATCACTATTTACGAAGGAAAATATGTAGTAAACTGAAGATTTATCGTAAGTTTACGGTTATTTTCTAGAATGAAGTGGAAGAAAATATGTAGTAAACTGAAGATTTATCGTAAGTTTACGGTTATTTTCTAGAATGAAGTGGA
>Ga0214919_10008005_pt1 | contig 14099 bp, 12 predicted proteins | sample LL1503_MetaG_FD_177994 | JGI IMG/M metagenome (GOLD analysis project Ga0214919, IMG submission 177994) | Freshwater microbial communities from Lake Lanier, Atlanta, Georgia, United States - LL-1503 | ecosystem: Environmental > Aquatic > Freshwater > Lake | place: USA: Georgia | collected...
CGGCTTTGATGGAATTATTATTCCCGACTTGGATCTTGATTGCGCCGCGCCTTTATTCGCCGCCGCCAAAGAGCGCGGCATGTCCATGTCCATGTTGATCTCGCCGCTGACTCCGCCCGAGCGCATCGCAAAAATCATCGCGCTGTGCCGCGGCTTTATTTATTTACTTTCCAGAGCGGGCATTACCGGCGAGCAAACTGGCGCGCCCGACGTTGCGGAATTTGTGAAGCGCGTTCGCGTTCAAACCAGTTTGCCACTTGCGGTTGGGTTTGGTATTTCAACGCCCGAGCATGTTCGAGCCGTTGTGCGCCATGCCGACGCCGCCATTGTTGGAAGCGCGCTTGTGAAACTCATGGGAAGTGGCGACGCCAAAGAAGCCGTTGTTCGCGCTGAAAAACTAACGCAAGAATTAGTCGCGGCTCTTTGATTTCTAGTTGCGTTGATAGCGCCGCAATACGCCCACAACAACGCCCTGAATAACGCACTCTTTCACAATGATTGGCTCGAACTCAGGATTGGCCGGCTGCAAGCGGAATGTTCCATCGCGTTCCTTGAAAAAAGTTTTCAAAGTTGTTTCGCCGCCAGGCAAAAGTGCCACAACGCGCTCGCCGTTGCGCGCCACATTGCGTTGCTCAACAATCACATAGTCGCCGTCCAAAATTCCCTCGTCGCGCATGCTCATGCCGTCCACTTGCAACGCGAATAAATTGCCACGTTGTCCCAGGCGCGTGCCAAAGATGGTGTCTAATCGAAGCGTTTCCGATTGCTCATACTTCTCAACTGGATGCCCCGCGGCAATACGGCCAATTAACGGCAACTCATGTTCGTTGGCGCGCTCGTCGGGAAGTTCCGCGTCAGTCGCAATCTCCAAAGAGCGAGCCTTGTTCGGCGTGCGTATCAGCGCGCCCTTTTCGATCAACGCCTCTACGTGTTCGAATACCGTGACCTTGCTCACGCCGAGCTCGTTTGCGATCTCCTGCATCGTCGGGGAATAGCCCTTGCTGTTGCGGTAGTCGCGTACAAAGCGGAATATGCGAATTTGTTGCGGGGTGAGGCTCATTGACATGTTGCAAAGTCCTTGCGAGTGTGTTTGAAATGGAGAGTTGGGCAGACCAGCGACCATGCCTCCAAGGCGATGGACCAGCGTTGCCAGACGATGTGAAATTGGGCGAATTGAAATTGGCAGAAGTTGAATTGGGCGCAGTGAAATGCGGCGCGTTGATTTTTGTCGGAGTGATTTGCTCCACTGGTTCCTGCACCGAGTGATTGATTGGCGCGGATGTTGGCGCGCCGTGTTCTAGCCAGCGCCATCGACGGATTCCAATCATGCGTTCCATCCAATCTGAAACTTCGCGAACCAGCGATCGATGTCCTTGTGGTGGCTGACCGGCAACCGCCATAAGTCCGCCGCGAAAGGAGTGGTAATTGGTCACGAATGATCCGCCAGGACCAAATCGCAGCAGTGGTTCTTGCTCCACAGTTGATTGCGCTTGTGAAGGTGTTTGGCGCGTTGATTTGTTGGCCTGGGCAAATGCTCTGTTGATGGATTCGACGCCTTGAAACAAGCGTGCGAGGCCGCCAAATGCAGCAAGGCGAGCGACTGAAATTGTTGTTGCGTGCGATTGATTCATTTTGGTACTCCAATGTGTTGAACGGAACAGTTGGAGATGCATCGGCAGGTTCGGTATTTGTTCTGTACATTTGTTAGGCACATGTTAGCCAAACAAAATACGATCGGATAAAAAAGGCCTAATTTCTTTCAAAAAGTCTGTTAAAGTTACAAAATGTCCATTTCCATTCAGCCTCCGCCGCCATTTGGACCTGAAATTCGATCTCAATTTGCCTTGGACCCCAAATTAACCTTCCTAAACCATGGTTCATTTGGGGCGCTTCCGCTGGTTGTTCGGCAAGCTCAAGAGGCGTGGCGCTTGAGGATTGAATCCAATCCAATCGAGTGGATTGGTCGGCGCAATATTGAAACATTGGCGGGGGTGAAAAAACCTTTGGCGCGCTTTGTGGGATGTCAGCCGAATGATCTTGGATTTGTCACCAATGCGACCGAGGGTGTGAACGCGGTGTTGCGCTCGCTGCGGTTTGAAGTGGGCGATGAATTGCTCACGTGCGATCATGTCTATAACGCGGTTCGGCAAGCCATGAAATTTCGTGCGCAAGAAACTGGCGCACGTGTGGTTGAAGTTCCAATCGCGTTGCCGGTGCGCGATCAAGATCACGCCATGAATTGCATCTTGAACGCAATCACGCCGCGCACGCGCTTGATTGTGATTGATCACATTACAAGTCCAACCGCGTTGCGCTTTGATGTGCGAAAAATTATCGACGCCGTGAAAGGAACGCGTGTGCAAGTTTTAGTAGATGGCGCGCACGCGCCTGGCGCGTTGGATCTTTCTCTTGACACGTTAGGCGCGCATTTCTACGCCGCCAACTTGCACAAGTGGACCATGGCTCCGCGTGGCAGCGCGTTCGTGTGGGTCGCGCCACAATTTCAGAAAGACATTCATCCCTGCGTGATTAGCCATGAATTTGCCAATGGTTTCGCCGCCGAATTTGATTGGCAGGGAACGCGCGATCTCAGCGCGTGGAATTCAATTTCCGCCGCGCTGTCGTGGTTTGAAGATCTTGGCGCGGATCGAGTGTTGCGCCACAACCATCAATTAGCCGCGTGGGCGCATCAATTGTTGTGCGCGGAATTGTCCTTTGAGCCGATTTCGCCGCTCGACGGCTCCATGCTGAGTTGCATGGCCAGCGTTCGCTTGCCCAACGCGCTGCGGAGCAAGTTTGAAAAGCCCGAGGCATTTCAGAAACAACTTCTGGATGTTGACCAGATTGAAATTCCAATCATTGATTGGAATCAACAGTGGATCTTGCGTGTGAGCGCCGCCATTCATAATGAACCTGCGCAGTATGAACGCCTGGTTGTGGCGCTCAAAAAATATTTGGCGTAGAGGAAATTTTTCGCGTCTAGGATTGTGCCCATGCAAGAACCCAAGAAGCCCAACGATGTCGCGCTGCCGATCGCAGCAGTTGATCCCGCCGCTGAACGCGCGGCGGAGCAAAGTATTTACTTGCAACTTGGCGCGGAAAAATTCTGGCAGATCGCACGCGCTTTTTACGCGCGCGTGGATAAGCATGAGCGTCTTCGTCCGATTTTTCCCGAGGATTTGCAAGAACCCATCCGCAATCAAGCGGAGTTTCTCATTCAATATTTTGGCGGCCCGCAAACGTACAGCGAGCGCAAAGGTCATCCACGGTTGCGCATGCGCCATGCGCCGTTTCCAATTGATTTGACTATGCGCAATGATTGGGTGGATTGCATGCGCGGAGCATTGATTGACGCGGCAATTCCCGAGCCCATTATTGCGCCCATGATGGCGTACTTTGAGCGCACCGCCACGTTCATGATGAACAAACCGTAACTCGCTTGGGATTGCGGTCAATACGATTTTCAAGAGTGGCGCTGCGCGCGTCCGCATCCATGTTTCAGCGCGGGTTCAAACTGGCGTGGTGTTTGATGATTTCAAACAAATCCTTGGGCGCATATTCAATTTGGATTTTCAACCACGACGAGGTCTTTGCGTCCCAATTTTTTCACGGCTTTTTCCGCCTCGGCGCGCGAAGCGAACTCGCCTAAGTACACAAGCCAGACTTTTTGTCCGCTCTTTGTTTTTGACGCCACCACCTTGGGAACTTCAATCCCATTTCTGGAAGCCGGCTTGGTGAGTTCTTTGGCGCGATTCCTGGCGCTGGTTTCTAAAATAAAACTTCCGGCTTGAATTACGAACGCGTCGGAATCCGCTTTTTTGTCGGCGTTTTTGGCGGCGGGTTTATCGTCAGCAGGCTTTGCGGGCTTGGCGGGTTTTGCCGCGGGTTTGTCGTCAGCAGGCTTCGCAGGCTTGGCAGGTTTCGCCGCGGGTTTATCCTCGGCAGGCTTTGCAGGCTTGGCATTTTTAGCGGCAGGCTTGGTCGCTGGCGGTGGGCTGGAATCCTTTTCAAATCCATTGGAAGGCGTATCGGTTTTGGCAGCGATGGGAACGCTATTTTTCGGCGCAGGAGTGATTGGCGTGGCTAGATTATTTCCATTCAAGCTCATGGACGGCTCGGCCATGGACAGCACGTTTGCCGCGCGCGAGGGATCTCTTGATGCCGCAGCCAAATCCTTGGCTCGTCGAGAAGCGTTGCCTGAAAGTTTGTCCGCGGCCGCGTCGTAATAATTCGCCGCGTCTCCGTAGCGTTTTTGGTGCACCATTAAATCGCCAAGCATTACTTTGCTGTCGCCCGCGGTCTGTGCGTCCATGCTTTGCTCGGAAATTTGAAAGCGCGTCTGCGCCTCTGAATAATTTCCAAGTTGATATGCGCTGAGCCCAGCTAGAAATGCCGCTTGATCCCGAACAGTTCCAGAAGAATCATTCTGCACCGCGCTGGATTGCTCGAGTGATTGCTTCCAATTCTGCGCCTCATAGCTGGTGATCGCACCATCAAGTCTGTCAGGCTGCGCGCTTTGACACGCCGTTGAGCTTGCGACAGCCATTACGGCTATAAAATAAATCAGCGATCGAGCCACAGTGCAAAGCAGATTGGCGCTGGATAATTTTGGCCTGGATATTTCTGTGCCCAAAGTCTGGGACTGATTTTGGTTGCGCGCCATATTTTTATGGTGCGATGGTTGCGCGCATGATGTCAATGCAAATAGCGAGTTCTCCAATTGAATTCCTTTCAAGCACGTGCGATCAAATGAGGTTGGGATACGTTCCGTAAAATTTTTTCAGCAAGCCAAGTCATATCGGTGCAAGTCCATGTTCAGCGCATTTGCAATTCCATACGCAAGTCATGCGCGTTGAGTCAGTTTGAGAAGCGGTTTCTCTTGGCGTACTGTATCGCCAGAAATGAAACTGCTTCTTGATATTCAGCGCCAACTTCTACTCCATCCAAACCATGTTTTTGTGCAAGATGATCAACGCCAGTGGAAAGGCTTCACATTGCTTGTGGCCGCGTGGCATGTTGCGCGCGCCATTGAGCGGACCACCCAACGCGAGCGAGTTGGAATCATGCTTCCTACCAGCGGCCTGTTTCCAGTGGCGTTGTTGGCCACATGGATGCTTGGTAAAACCGCCGTGCCGCTGAATTATTTATTGTCGCGCGATGACTTGGAATATGTCTGCCGCGACGCGGGCATTGATTGCGTTGTGACGGTCAAGCCCATGCTTGAATTTATTGGTGGTCCAACCGCGTCCATGAAGCCGCTCATGATGGAGGACATGTCTTTCAAAGGGCTTCCGCCGGTGCGCCGCGCCAAGCGCCGTGGCGAAAATGAACTTGCCGTGTTGCTGTACACCAGTGGAACCAGCGGCAAGCCCAAGGGCGTGATGTTGAGTTGCGGAAATCTTGCCGCAAACATTGATCAAGTCTTGAACTGGGCCACGTTCACCCGCAAAGATATTTTGCTTGGCGTATTGCCGCAATTTCATTCCTTCGGCTTGACCATTCTCACGTTGTTGCCGCTGGCCATCGCCGCCAAGGCCGTCTATACCGCCAAGTTTGCGCCGCGAAAAATTCTTGAACTGGGTAAGCAACATCAAGCCACTGTTTTTGTGGCCATTCCATCCATGTACCACGCTCTGGCAGCGCAGAAATCTGGTGGCAAGGAGCATTTGGGAATGCTGCGTTACGCCGTAAGTGGGGGCGAGCCGCTTCCAGCCAACGTGAGCAACGAGTTCTTTGAAAAGTTTGGCGTGAGAATTTCCGAGGGCTACGGCTTGACTGAAACCAGTCCCGTGACCAATTGGTGTTTGCCCGCTGAATATCGCGCGCGCAGCGTGGGTCGTCCGTTGCCGCGGGTGGAGCAGTGGATTGTGGACGGGCAGGGCAACAAACTTCCAGCCAATCAAGATGGCGAGATTCGCATGCGTGGCCCCAACATTATGCAGGGCTACTGGAATCTGCCGCAGGACACCGCACAAGCCTTTGATGACAAAGGGTTTTTCCGCTCAGGCGACATGGGGCGTTTCGATAACGATGGGCACTTGTACATCACTGGACGCATCAAGGAAATGTTGATCATCGCCGGGGAAAATGTTTTCCCGCGCGAGATTGAGGAGGCGCTGAATCGCCATCCAAGCGTGAAGGCGAGCGCCGTGATTGGAGTGGCCGATGAAAGCCGCGGAGAAACCGCGCTTGCGTTTGTGGAAATCAATGAAGGCTGCGCATTTGATGAAGCCACTTTGCGCGCCCATTGCCGCGAGCATTTGGCGCAGTTCAAAGTGCCACGCGTAATTCGCGCGCGCAAAGAATTGCCGCGCAACGCCACAGGTAAAATTATGCGCCGATTATTGTCGGCGGATACGCCCGGCGATTTGTAGCTCGCTTATACGTTTTGTATTCGAAAATCTCCACGCGCAGTCGCGGGGAGTGTGAATCAAGAGTTGCAATTACGGGCACGTACCAAAGTTGGCTAGCATTTGCCCCAAATCCGAGCTGTCCACAAATCCGGACGCGTTGAAATCCGCCGAGCAATTTGGGCAAACACCAAACTGTCCCAACAGTGTTCCAAGGTCAGCTGCGTCCACAATTCCACTTTGATTCAGATCTTCAATGCAACAGGTTTGCGCGCTTGAAATCAAAGTGACATGCACCGTTGCGAACCCTGTTTGCCCAGTAAGCGATGCGACTCGGATCAAATACGGAGTCGCACAATTCGCGGCAAGCGTGACGCGACTCGCATAATTTGGGCTGCAAAACACGCTGTTGTCGGAGCACTGTTTCAGAGTCAGGCTCGAGCATGGTCCCGTGAAGACATCCATCCGCGTGTCAAAGGTCGCTCCGCAGACATCTATCTGATAGTCGCCGTGTGTTCCTGGAGGCGTGGTCCATCGCAACCAAACGTCGCCGCCCGACACGGCGGAGTTTGCCGCGCATGTGAAAGCGGGCGAGCCCGCAGTGGACCCCAACAAAGTGATGTTGGTGGAGCCAGTTGAAATATCCAGTGGAGTTGCGCATGAGTCATACACGGGCGCGGGTGCGCCGCAATCTTTCGCCGCCAAGATGGCGCAGTCCGCGTCCCAAGCGGTTTCGCAACAAGACGCAATGTAAGCGCACACCAAGGAGCAACAAGATGGATCAACGCAGCTCGGTGTTCCGTGCACATCAAAGCAACCGCCTGTGGCGTTCACGCAAGGCAACGCGCACGCGGCCGAGGTTTCAACTTTCATCCAGTATCCGCCGTTGGCGCAATCAATTGTTTGGCTTGAAATAATTCCGTTGGCTCCAGGGGCGACCACAATCCAGTATTGAGCCGGGGCCACGCAATTCCAATCGCGCCCCGAGGAGCAACCCGCGCCGTTGACCAAAACTTGGGCTCCGGGCAAGGCAGTTTCTGTGGAGTTCACCGGCACTAGCGCGGCGAAGACTGGGCGCACCGCGGCAAGCGTGATGGAAACTTTCACTGATCCGTCGTGGTCGGTGTCCGCGTTGCGCAGGTCGATGGAGTAGACATCCACATCCACAACCACATTTCCGCCGCTGTTGGTGGTGAAAATTTTTCCGCAGATTGTGGCTTGCGCGGCGATGGATTGAGGCGTGTTGGGACCGACGCTATCGGGGCGGATGCTTGGGTCATTTGTTCTTTGCGAGCAAGTTTCACTTTCATTGGTCGCGCCTGCTGGACATGTCAAAGTGCAATTTGAGTTGCACAATTGCACCGCCACGAAGGCGCAAAGATCATCCCACATCACTTCGCAGCAACTGGGCGACCCAGCGCACACGGATTGGCAACAGACCGAGTCGGCGCAACTGGAATTTCCGTGGGGTTGCATGCAGTCGCCCGCGGTTGGATCCCCGCAGCTTTTGGGCGGAGGAAGCACGCATATTTCTTGCGCCGACCAAGCGCAATTGGTGTCCCAACTAGAGTCACAACAGAATGAATCAATTGCACACACCAATCCGCAGCACGCTGAGTCCGCGCACGATGCTTTCATATGAGGAATGAAACACGATCCCAATCCTGGAATGCCACAAATTTGACAAGTTTGATTGGCGTAAAATAAACAGTTCTCATCCCAATTTGTTTCGCAGCAAACAGGCGAGAAGCTGCAGACCTCGGAGCAACATCCATTGTCCACGCATCCCGGTCCGCTGTGAATTTCACCGCAGGGGCCCAAGCCGCAACCAGTTTGTTGCGCATGCGATGAAGCGATGCAACACCACATCATGATGGCAAGCGCAAGCAACGGAGACCACGATTTAAAATTGAACACTAAGACTTTCCACGTGGTTGGAGTGCGGAAAATGTGCGGCGCCTTGAAAACAAAAAGTTTCCAGAATGTCCAACCGATTACAAACATGTGGACTGGAACGCATCAAGGCACTATAAGTCCGAACCACATCAAATCAAAGTTCCACATAAGTTCAAACATGCGTTACAGAGGGCAGGAGCCAAACGAAAGTAAAATAATTCCCAGATCGGCCGATGACACTTCTCCATCGCCATTGAGATCGATTGGGCCACCAATTTCCCCAAATTGAAGCAAGCAAATGCCCACATCCGCGCTATTGACCACTCCCGAGCCATCAAAATCCGCTGGGCAATTGCAGGTACTGGCAACTATTGGGCTGACAGAAAGAGTTATTGGTCCACCCACGCCCCATCCGCCCACTCGAATGAGAACCGTCGATCCGCAGGTCATTTCAAACTCGGTCATTGCGCCTTCGCCATCGCAAGCGTCATCGCTGCATGCGATCAAGTCGCCGCCGCAATCGCTGTAGATCGCGATGCGCGAATCAAATGTGAGCGCCGAGCATGTGTTCACTTGGTAACTGCCCGAGCCATGCGCCGTGAATTTAAACCACGCATCATGGGTGAACGCCAAGCCTGCTCCATCATCACAACTCGTTGGCAACCATGTGCTTTCGCTGGTCGCGTGTGTTGTGTCCGCAAGTGTTTGTCCAACATTTACCGGTGAAGCCATGTCGCAGCGATCATTGATCAATCGTTCGGGCGTGCAAGGCGTCACGCTGGCTTGAATGGTGTAGCGCGAACGATCGTCTTGGCACGAAATATTTTCAAACAATATGGATCGCACCGCAACCCGAGTAAGACCTGCGGGCACGCACGCGCGCGTGATTGAAGAGCAACCATCCACGCCCTCCGCGAATGTGGTCGGCGGGCACTGGTCATCAACAATCGCCAACCCAATCGAGCCCGTGGTCCACATTTCAATGCTGAGCAATTGCGGCGAGTCAAGCCAGATTTCAAACCAATCCACATCGCGATCTGTGTCGGTTGACCAGGCTTGACCGCCCAATTTTAAATTTGGAATGAGCGCTCTCACATCTTGAACATTTTCACAACCCTGCGGCAGATCATTTTCACACATCGTCATCTCGTCTAGATCTGGTATTGGCACTTCGCACTCAGCCGTGGCGCGGCACGTCTGGCACAGAACGCCGGCCTCCAATGCGCAGCGTTCATCCCACGCAATAGAGCAGCAAAACGGATCAAGCAAACACACCGTGTCGTTGCATTCTTGATTGACGCAACCCATTCCAGCATGCGCGCCGCAACACGGGTTGTTCTGGCCAAACGTTGGCGTAATGATCAGGCAATAAGCCAACATGCATATCCAAACGAAGGCGCGAATCAATCGCGTGCTGCCATGCAATGGCAACGCAATATGGCGCGTTAATGCGGTTGCGCTCGCGGAATTCTTACGAAAGGCAGTGAAGCGAGTAAATTTCCTAGACCAATCAGAATTATTCAGTAGGCATGCGATGTGGCGGTTCATCGAAGGCTCCATTTCTCCGCTTTGAGCGGTATGTGAAATCATGCCGCGTCAAAAGTGCCGATTTGAAAGTTCCTGCCTTTTTTCTTGATCATTGTGTAAATGCCCGTCTGGCTTATTTAAAATTCACTTTTGGCTGATAGGGCAATTATTTTTTGTGGATAGGTGGTGCAAGAGTGGCCATCTTGCTACCGTTGTCACTTCGAGCCCGCCGTTCAGGCGAGCCTTCCGCACCATTTGGAGTTTCAGAACATGCTTATTTCAGTTGGATCAAAGGCACACGCATTCGCGCTTCCCACCAAGCCTGGCCAAGTGGTGGATTTGGCCACGGTCATTGGGCACGAACCAGTTGTATTGCTGTTTTTTCCTTTGTCATTCAGTCCAGTTTGCACCGCAGAAATGTGCCACTTTCGAGACGGGTGGAGCAAGTGGAGCCAAGCGGACTGCAAAGTTTTTGGCGTGAGCGTGGATTCACCGTTTGTCACTGCCAAGTTTAGTGAACTGGAGAAAATACCATTTCCATTATTGAGCGATTTCAACAAGGATGTCTCGCGAAGTTACGGAGCGCTGCATGAGGATCTCATGGGGCTCAAGGGCGTGTCCAAGCGCGCGGCGTTCGTGATCGATGCAAAAGGAATCGTGAAATACGCATGGATCAGCGAGGATCCAGGAGTGCAAGTGGAATTCTCGGCGATTGAAAAAGCCGTGCAGTCATGCTGAAAATTGGTTTGGCCACCGCGGCCCTCATAGGCATGGGGTGGTCATTGTGCGCCTGTAGTGGAGGGGGGCCTTCACCCATCATGGCAATTCGGAGGCTGTCGTCAGTGAAAATAGATGCGGCAAATTCATCAATTGATCAAGGTGCAGTTTTAGATTTGGAAAATTCCCTGGATAAATCCATTAGTGTGGGTGAAGAATTTAAAGTGGCGTTGGAATCGAACGCCGGCACGGGATATGAGTGGCAATGCCAACTCAAGAATGATCCAACTATTTTGGTTGACAATCCGCCGGAAATCGCGCCCGTGGACACCGGAGTGGTGGGAGGTCGCGTGCGAACGATATTTGTGTTGCATGGAAAAAGCGAGGGCACTGTGCAAGTTGTCTTTGTGCTGGTGCGTTCATGGGAAAAAGATGTTGCGCCAGCCAAGTCATTAACGTTGACATTGACCGTCAAACCAGCGTCCGCGGCAACCAAATAATGGACGGCTTGCATGAAGCGAATTTCGAGCAGTTCGACCGCGAGTTTGCCGAAGTCATCTAGTAAATTTCTATTTTCATTCGCTCGTGCATGTGTTTGCTTGGCATTGATTGCGTTCGCATCCGGACTTTCTCAAACTCAACTTAGTCAGGCAAGCGTGCCGGCGCGCATAAAATTATTGACGCTGGATCTTGGTTGCGCCAGCCAGCGGAATACGTTGACGACCGAGCAGCGCGTGGAGCGCGCCAAAAATATTCTTGATGAATTTCCGGCGGATATTGTCTTTATCGCACGCGGTGAATGCGCCGCGGTGGCTTTGGCCGCGGCCACGCACAGAACGTGGATACCAATGCCCGCGGCCGCGGCGGGCGCCGGATTGTTGACCACATGGACGCAATCTCCAGCCAAGGATAGTGAGTTATGGAAAGGCTTGGGCGCGCGCTTGAAAGCAGCGGACGGACGCGAAGTGATCGCGTTTGCAATTGAATTTCCATTCGCCCCATATCAGCCGTATCAACTTTCCGGCGTGGCCCATGACGAGCAACCATTTATGAACTCGGCCGAGGCCGCCATTGCCGCCGCCAACACCACGCGTGGTTTGCACTCGGAACATTTGGCCGTGGCCGTGCGCGCCGCCAACACGGCGGTGGGGTCGCAGTCGCAACGTTTACCCGTGATCGCAGCGGGCATGGTGAACGAACCCAGTGGCGGCGATTGGTGTGATCAAGCTGTGCGCGTGGAGCTTTGTCCCATGCGCGTGATGTGGCCCGCGGTTCTGAATTTGGAGCGCGCAGGTTTACGCGACGCATTCCGCGCGTCGCACTCCAACGTTGTCGACGCGCCGGGATCGACATGGCCAACGATTCCTATGAAGCGCGACCGATCAGACCGCATTGATTTTATTTTCACCAACGCGCTTCTGAAGTGCGCGGCGATTGAAATTCTTGGCGAGGCTGGTACGGCGAACGCGCGCAATCCAAAGCCCACCAAAAATGGATTGCCAGGGGATCACCGCGCCTTGTACGGCGAGTTTGATTTAACGACAACAAAATAAATTCACGACGCGCTTGACCAAAACCTGATGAGGCACGGTGGCAATAAAGCGCAACCAAATACGCCAGCGAAAGCGGGAGACGAGACTTGAACTCGCGACATGCAGCTTGGAAGGCTGCCGCTCTACCACTGAGCTACTCCCGCAGTGAGGATCAAAGTGTACGGTGTTGTGGCAAATATGACAGCCGATTTCAACGCCCGCAATTTGCGCATTCTTGCGGCTGGAATTAACCCAGCACGCTTGGCAGGTTGGGATAGAGCCAACGAATAAATGTGTTAAGAAATTGCGCCAACACCAAGTTCAACATCACGATGGCCATGAAACTGGCCACAAAGCTGGCGGTTGCCGCTTGTCCCACGCCTGCCGCTCCAGGGCGGCAATGGAATCCCTTGTAGCACGAAACCGCTCCAATCGCCGCGCCAAAGAACACGCTCTTAAATAGACCGCCCATGGGTTCCCTCCATGAAACAAATTGCGCCGTCCAGTACCAATAGTCCGTGCCGCTCACGCCAAACACTTTCACGGTCACAAGCCAGGCGCCCAGGCTTCCCAACATGTTGGAATACATGGTCAGGATTGGCGTCATGATGGTGCAGGCCAGCACGCGCGGCACAACAAGTTGCTGCATCGGATCGGCACCCATGGCGCGCATCGCGTCCAACTGTTCCGTCACGCGCATGGTTCCCAACTCCGCCGCAAGCGCGCAACCCACTCTGCCCGCGACCATGACGGCCGCAAGCACGGGACCAATTTGTTTCACCACGCTGACATTGATGATTCCACCAAGGCGATCTTCTTGACCGAGCGCCGCGAATTGGTTGAAGCCTTCCATCGCAAGAATCATGCCTATGAACGCGCCCGTGATGGCCACAACTGGAATGCTGAGCACGCCCACGGCGTAAAGTTGTGGCCCAAGCAAGCGCCAGCGAAAACATTTGACAGGATGCATGACAATACGCAGCGCGACGCCCGCAGCGAAGTCACTGAAGCGGCCAAATCCACAAACTTCCCGCGCAACAAACGCGCCAAATTGTGTGATTGTGTTGTCGGTCACTGCGCGGCAAGAATAGCTGCCATGCGTAAACGCGCATTCGAAGTGGATTGATCACTCCAGCAATAATTTTTGGTTTGCTTCGTACGCAATATGTTGGCGCGCCAAAGAAAATCCCCCCGGTCGTGAGACCAGGGGGATTGTTTACGCTCACATAAATCGGCTCGTCAAGCCGAGTTTCACATCACTCAGTCGGACAAGCTCCGAAGCTTCCAAGCATGCTTCCCAAATCAGAGCTGTCAATGACTAGATCGCCATTGAAGTCACCTGGGGTACCTGGTTCGCAAGTGCCGAATGACCCAAGCAAACTGCCCATGTCTGAACTATCAGTGATACTGTCACCATTCAAATCCGTTGGGCACAGATTCACAATTCCACCAGGGCAATCCAAATTCTGCGCGCCTGGGGTGTCAGTGAGTGTCAATGGATCCGTGATGACACGATTACCAGTCTGCCAGTACCCAATCGGCGAGCAACGGTAAATTTGATACGCAAGACCGCTTGCATTTGGTCCAACGCGACACCCGTACCACCATTCATTGCTTCCAGTAGGAGCTGGCAAGAATGTTTTTACGATCGAAACTTTGTCAACAATGCTCGTCCAAGGAGTCACATCCAAAATTCCATCATCGTTGGTATCCAAATCTGAATTGATAGTTCCAGTGAAAACATCTACCAACATGACAGTTAGATTGTCAGCGTTTTCCAAACTCAAAGTGGACACTTGTAGATCGCCAGGAACACCAAACGCAATTCCGTCCTGACCGCTTGTTCCAGTGGTCTTGAGCGTGATCAAGAAATATCCAGATTCACCAACCACAGCGCCGGTGAGTGGAACAACGGTTTCAAGCACGCCAGATTTGGCGGTTGAAGCGCCGTCGCCAATCACAAGCAATGCGAGAGTGTCGAGACTTGTTCCTGGTGGCGCCGCAATTTCAACATACTCATTGGTGGCTCCACCAGCGGTTGTTTCATCAAAGCGAATCTCACTCAGATATGCGATTG
>Ga0214919_10008007_pt1 | contig 14098 bp, 12 predicted proteins | sample LL1503_MetaG_FD_177994 | JGI IMG/M metagenome (GOLD analysis project Ga0214919, IMG submission 177994) | Freshwater microbial communities from Lake Lanier, Atlanta, Georgia, United States - LL-1503 | ecosystem: Environmental > Aquatic > Freshwater > Lake | place: USA: Georgia | collected...
GCTGATCCTTTTTCTTGTCTCTGCGTGTCTTTGGGTCGTCCATTTCTTCGATACACTTTTGAATTAAAAGTCCCAAAATCCGTTTTTGTCTCGATAATATAAATGAAACCTGCGTGGGATTTGAAAAAGTTGAGTTCCGGGATACTATCCAGTATCCCGTTCCCTTGGAACATCCGGGTTGCCGGAGTCGTTGCAGCGATGTCATTTACGAAGTTTTCTCCCGAAGTTGTTATTCCTGTCATTGCTGCTGAGCCTGCTACGGAGCTTGTGCCTGAAGCCATTATCCCTGAAGTTACTCCTGAGATTGTTGCTGAGGTTACTCCTGAAGTTCTTCCTGAGCCTGAAGTTGCACCTGAAGTATTTCCTGAAGTCGTTGCCCCTGAGCCTGAGGTTGTTCCTGAAGTGATTGTCCCTGAAGTTACTCCTGAGGTTGTTCCCGAAGTTACTCCTGAGCCTGAGGTTGTCCCTGAAGTAGTTCCCGAAGTTGTGACTGAGGTTGTCCCCGAGGTTGTTCCTGAAGTCATTGTCCCTGAGGTTACTCCTGAAGTTATCCCCGAAGTGGTTGTCCCCGAGGTTACTCCTGAGGTTGTTCCCGAGCCTGAGGTGATTGCCCCTGAGGTTGTCCCCGAGATTGTCCCTGAAGTTACTCCTGAAGTTATTGTGCCTGAAGTTCTCCCCGAAGTCATTGTCTCTGAAGTTACTCCTGAAGTAGTTGTCACTGAGCCTGAGGTTGTGCCTGAAGTGATTGTCCCTGAAGTTACTCCTGAGGTTGTTCCTGAAGTGATTGTCCCTGAAGTTACTCCTGAGGTTGTTCCCGAAGTTACTCCTGAGCCTGAGGTTGTTGCTGAACTTGTTCCTGAAGTAGCTCCTGAAGTAGTTCCTGAAGTCCTTCTCCCCGACGTTGTCCCCGAGGTTGCCTCTGAGCCTCCAGTTGAGATTCCCGCGGAGCAAACTGAATAAAACAATAAAGCATTCAAATCAGAATGGAACCTTGGTATCCCATCGTGATCGGAACAGTTGCTTTTATGTATATTCAGTTGTTCAATTGGAATGCTAAAAATAATGGTGAGAACGGGGATCGAACCCGTGCGTTTTTCAACAGCAGTTCTTGAGACTGCCTCCTTAACCACTCGGACATCTCACCGGCTTGGTGGGAGCGGGGATTGAACCCGCGCGCTATGAAGCAGGAGTTCTTAAGACTCCCTCCTTAACCACTCGGACATCCCACCGATTGATTTATGTATGTATTATGTAAATGTCTAGCATCCCTCTTTCTTTTCGCAGACCGAAAGCTGCAAAAGCAGTGGCAGGATGGCCATCTCCTCCTCCAAACTTCATAGGACGATTTTACTATAATAACGCCGGAGAAACCTGGGCTCCCTCTATTCCAAAACCAGAAGGCCCGATAAAGTATTTAGAAATTGGGTGCGCCGATGGAGGAAATGCTATCATAATTTCAAATTCCTACTGCTCTCACCCAGAATCCAAGGTTTATTGCGTAGATCCTTGGGTCGATTACCCAGACTATCCAGAGTATAAAGGACTTCAAGAGCATGCTTGGAATACATTTAATACAAACATTCAAAACACTGGAAACAGTTCGAAATTTAGTATACATAGAGGGTTCTCAGACACAATCGTTCCAACATTTGAAGATAACTTTTTTGATATCATCTTCGTAGACGGTAATCATGAGACAGAGTATGTGTATCGCGATGGCGTAATGTCATTTCAAAAGGTGAAATCGGGCGGATACATCGTGTTTGACGACTACCACGCAAATTGGCGACAAACCATAGCAGGCATTGACCGATTTTTAAATGATTATTCAAGCCTCATACGAGTTGTAGCACATCCGACACGCCAACATCAAGTGATCATTCAAAAACTATAAGTGAAATCGTTTTTTGTAAGACTTCAGATTCTGGCGGAACGATGTAGAAGGTCCCCACAGAATCCACCTTGACAACGCCCCTGGTGTGTCGGGTTGTTTCCAATGTTCGCCCATACCCGAATGACGCTGTATATACAGTGCCCTCCGAGTCTTGTTCTTATTCTTCGTGTAATCCGACATTCCCTTTGCTCCGAACGACACTACCTTCTCACGCCCTTCCCTGTCAAACACCGCATCCCATTTCTTTTGCGGATTGCGTGAGGGTCGCACTGCTTTCAACTTCAAGGTTTTTCTCGGCATATTACTCTTCTTGCCGAAATTACAATGGAGCAGTGGTATGCCAAGGTCCGTAATTTCAAAGACGATAGCGAAAGTTCATACCTTACCCAAGCATTCGCCCGCACAGTCTTTATGGATGTTGCCAGGTACCTGCGTTACATGTCCAAAGATCGCAAACTAAAGTTCAAGCAGAGATTAGGACCTGAATTCGAACAATGGGTCTCTGATTTATCAGATCTGTATCCAGAAGTTATGGTGAAGGAAATGTTAGAAGACGACGAGTTCTGGAAACTTACAATTGAGTTAGCACAATGAAAACGGAATAATATACACGCATCAGATAGTAATAGAAAGAATGGGCGACACTATTATTGGCGTTCAGTTTGGCATCGCAAACCCTGATGAGATTGTGTCTCGCAGCGTTGTTGAGGTGACGACCGACAAGACATTCCAAACAGGTCAACCCGTATCAGGTGGCGTCTTTGATAGTCGGTTCGGAGTTATTGAGAATGGCAAGGTGTGTTCCACATGCAAGCAGACCAACCTTTTGTGTCCAGGTCATTTCGGACACATTCGTCTTGCGCGTCCCGTCTACCTCTATCAGTTCCTAGACGATATTCGCAAGGTTCTCAGTGTGGTATGTCTCAATTGCTCGAATCCCTACATGACTGCTGATGAGCTTGCAAAGACTCCAACGACGCTGACGGGTATCGACAAGTTCAATGCGGTGCGTGAGGCAACCGTCCAGTTCAAGAACAAGACAAGGACGAAAGACGGAAATTACCCGTGTCCCCACTGCAATAGCGATATGGTAAAGAAGGTCGAGAAGGTAGAGAATACCGTAGCAACACTATCGGCGATTCTATCCGTCCAAGGAGCAGACCCTATCCCTCTTCAGCCGGAAATGGTTCTGCGGTGCTTCCAGCGCATGACAGACGCATCTGTCTCTGCGATCGGGTTCCATCCCAAGTTCAGTCGCCCTGAGTGGATGGTCTGCACGGTTCTCGCTGTTCCGCCACTCACTGTCCGCCCCTCCGTTGTGATGGACGACAATCAGCGTATGGAAGACGATTTGACGCATAAGCTGATTGATATCGTGCGAAACAACCAGCGTCTGCGTGAGAAGATTGATAAGGGCGAATCGGTTGCTGTGATCGATGATTACACCAAGGTTCTTCAGTTTGATGTCGCGACCTATGTGGACAATGATATTAAGGGTCTTCCTCCGGCCGCTCAGCGTTCGGGCAGGCCTTTGAAGACTCTGAAGTCTCGCATGGGTGCCAAGTCCGGACGTGTGCGTGGAAACCTTATGGGGAAGCGCGTGGACTTTGCAGCACGAACAGTCATTACTCCCGACGCAAACATCGATGTGGACGAACTCGGTGTTCCAGAGGAGATTGCGCGCAACCTGACCTTTCCTGAGGCAGTGACCCCATACAATCGCGACCGTCTCATGTCCTATATCCGCAATGGACCTGCAAAGCATCCTGGCGCAAAGTCCATCTATGTGCGCGACGAGGACAAGACCGTGAGTCTTCGTTACATGAAGCTGGATATGGTAGACCTCAAGCAGGGTGATATCGTGCATCGTCACCTGATTGACGGTGATGTGGTTCTCTTCAATCGTCAACCGTCTCTCCACAAAGCATCTATGGAGTGCCACCGCATTCGTGTTCTGCCTTACTCCACCTTCCGTCTCAACGTGTCTGCGACTCGCCCTTACAATGCGGACTTTGACGGCGACGAGATGAACATGCACGTGCCCCAATCCATCGTTGCTGCGACTGAGCTGAAGTATCTCGCATCTGTTCTGCGCCAGATTGTTTCGCCGCGCACGAACTCACCCATCATCCAGATCTTCCAGGACACACTCACCGGATCGTTCCGCATCTCTCAGCCCGATGTGAAGGTTCCCGAACACATTGCCATGAACATCCTGAGTCGCACGAAGAGGCCCTTGTCCTCGTATGGTCGCAAGGAGATGAACATGTCGGGACAGGAGCTGATTTCCAGCACGTTTCCTCTGATGGATTTCAACGGAAGCATTCAGCTGAAGAACGGACAACTCAAGAAGGGTCTTCTGAAGAAGAGCGCGTTTGGTGGATCTTCTGGAGATGCAGTGGATGGTATTCTGCATGTGATCTACAACGACTTTGGACCGGATCGATGCGGACAGTTCATCAACGAAGTCCAGAACATTGTCACAAAGTACAACCTGTATTCCGGGTTCTCGGTGGGTCCTTCGGATCTTGTTGGGAATGCCGAAATCGCAGAGGCTATTGAGAATGCGCTCGATAAGGGGCGCAAGGAGGTTAGTCGCATCATGTCCAGCGTCCATGCCGGAATGTTCCTGAACGATTCAGGGCGTCCGGACGGCGACGAACTTGAAAACCAGATCTGTAATGCTCTGAAGAACTCCGCGTCCGAGGTTGTGAATAAGGTCATGGAGGGTCTTCCGGCAAAGAACCGGATGCGTGAAATGGTGGTCTCAGGTTCCAAAGGTTCTGACCTCAATATCGCCCAGATGATGGCAATGTTGGGGCAGCAGCTCATCGCTGGTAAGCGTGTGCAGTATACTCTCCAGGACCGCACGCTCCCCCACTTCACGCGGTACGACTACTCTGCCGAGTCTCGTGGTTTTGTGCAGAACAGCTTCATCACAGGACTGAGGCCTGCAGAGTTCTTCTTCCACGCCATGGCCGGTCGTGAGGGTCTGATTGATACGGCCGTCAAGACTTCGGATTCCGGATACATTCAGCGCAAGTTGGTCAAGACGATGGAAGATCTCCATGTGGAGTATGACGGAACGGTGAGAAACGCCAACGGCGCAGTGATTCAGTTCCAGTACGGTGGTGATGGGATTGATACTGTCAATGTTGAGGCACAGGCATGCGATCTTGGTTCCATGACTCTGGAGCAAGTGTACAAGGAGTTCGCGGCAACGGCCGACGACTTCCAAGCAGTTATGAAGGATGGCGTTCAGGCAACGAATTCCGACATGATGGATATGATTCTTGCGGATCGTAAGTTTCTAGTCGAGAATGTCTTCCGCTACATGAATGTGAAAAAGATTGTGGCACCAGTCAATCTCCGTCGTCTTGAGCAGAAGTATACGAACGAGTATGTCACTAAGACGGACCTCACTCCGGACTATGTGACTGCAGAGTTAAACAAGTTGTGCGCGGAGCCATGGATGAGTCACAACCTCGTGTTCCATGCGCTAGTCCGGTTCTACTTCGCACCCAAGAAATCCATCCTTAAGTTGCGCATGTCCAAGGACATGTTCGACGAACTTCTGCGCGATATTCGGTTCAAGTATATCAAGGCACGCGTCCATCCGGGTGAGATGGTAGGGACGCTCGCGGCGCAGTCCATTGGTGAGCCCACAACCCAGCTGACACTAAATACTTTCCACAGTGCTGGAACCGTCAAGGCGAACGCTACGCAGGGTGTGCCACGCATCATTGAGTTGCTGAGCGTGTCTCGTAACCCCAAGAATCCTGGCAATGTCGTGTATCTGAACCCTGAAATTGCAAAGTCCATGAACGACACGATTGCAGTGAAGCGTGACCTCCAGAAGACGACTCTGCGCGATATCACGATTTCGGTCAGGATGTATTACGATCCTCATCCTGGAACCGTGGATACTGCGATCGGCGACGACATTGATATTTTGAGGTCGTATGAGAAGTTCTCAGTCACACAGGGTAATTCATGTATGTCTCCATGGATTCTGCGTCTAGAGCTGGACAAGCATGAGATGGCAGCACGCAATGTGGCAAACATGACACAGATCACATCCAAGATTCAGGACAATAAGGTTCTCCGCGTGTTCGACTGTATTCACAGCGACACCAACACGCCAGACAAGATGGTTCTCCGCATTGTGTTCGGAACCGATATGGCCAAGAATGCTCTGTCGCTCCGATTCATTGAAGATAAGTTGCTGGACACGATTCTCACGGGAGTTGAGGGGATTGGAAAGGTATATCCTCGCGAAGTCAAGTCCGAGGTTGTGTATGACGAGACAGTAGGTGGATTCGTTCCGCTGAAGCAGTATGTTCTGGATGTAGAGGGCACGAATCTGCTGGATTTGGCGACCTTCAAGCATGTGGATCCTCTGCGTTCCTTCTCGAACGATGTCCACGAGATCGTGGAGGTGTTTGGAATTGAGACCGCGCGTGTAGCCATGTATGAAGAGTTCATGGAGGTCTTTAGTGCAGAGTATGTGAACTACCGCCACATGATCACGCTGATTGATACGATGACCTATCCTGGACATATCCTGTCCGTGGACCGATTCGGTATGAGCAAGAGCGATTCTGGTGTGCTTGCGCGCTCGTCGTTCGAAGAGACTTCCAAGGTCCTCTTCAATGCCGCGTTGTCAGGAGAGTTTGATAGCATGAAGGGCGTGTCGGCAAACATCATGTTCGGACAGAAGCCGCCGTGCGGAACTGGACTTGTGGATATTCTCGTGGACGAGACGAAAATGCCAGAGGGTCTCGACGAGGAGCGCACGGTCTTCGATGAGGATATTCAGGCACTGAACACGAAGTTGACGGAAGAGGGAGATATTGTGTGTCGCGTGGACGATATTGCGATGGAGTGGTAAGTGTGAGTAATGAAATGTATAGATGTACAGAAGAACACAAATATGGTGTAGTAGATGCTACACGCTATTTGGGTTTTTAATTTGGATTAGCGGCGTCCGCCCATAACTGTCGGATTGTTCAGGACGATGGCATAGTAAGGGTAATAGAACGAACTAAAGAAGAAATCGAGAATTGCCCATCCAACCGAGCGATACTTGTCGTACGACAACTTTGCTGCTCCGTATGAGAACACAATGAAAAACAGTATGGAAAATACTGCGGAAACAATCGCGACCGTTGTATATTCAGTCTGGACTTTCGGGTCTGTCTTTGTCGGGACCTCCGGAGTAGAAGGGGGTGGGGGAGTTCCGGGAGTATTTTCCTTCGCATTTGCTAACGAGTTACTGGTTGGACCGTATGCATCTTCAAAGTCCATTTATATTTGGAGAACATTTAATTGGAATATGCCATGCCAGCCATGCCGCTCATCACGCGGAGGATGTTGTAGTTGATGGCATAGACGCGCAGATTCCACACATTGTCGGTGTTCTCGTCAACAACATAGTTTCCGGACATATTCATCACGATGGTCGCAGTGTCGATGCGACTGAAGTTGCAGGTGCCGGACGGCTGGTTCTCCTCGGGCTTCAGCGCAAAGGAATAGGTGTAGATCGCGCGATGCGACTGGGGGATCGCAGTGACATGATCAGCAGCCGGAGTGGTTGGCATCGCGACACCAGCGCTAGTGGCGGGAGTCACGCGCAAGTAAGGCGTCGTGTCGAATCCTGCAGGCTGCATCGTACCAGTGTGGTGCTGGTAATTCTGGACCCTATTGTAGTAGTCGCCTCCGCGACGATCCAGGCGATCCTGGCCGTTGATCTGCAGGCGCATATCAAAGATGGGCTGCGTGAATGTCTGGTCAAACTCGTCCAAAGATGTTCCAGTCGCCCCACCAGACTGGTCAAGATACGTGTAGGTGAAAGGAGTGAGGCGGGCACCACTTCCAAGAGGAGAAGTCCTACGAATCGTTCCAGTCTGCTGAGCCGGGGTAGGCTGGAGAGCAGGACGAGGTGGGCCATATGTAGCGACACTGTTGTTCGTCTTGTCCGCGATCTTGCAGTTGGTGAAACGATCAGGCTGAACGACCCAGATGAGTTCCTTGACGGGGTGGTTGAAGGTCAAGTCAATGCGATTCGCGCCGGCCGCAAGACCCTTGTCTTCGTTGAACTGGACCTGCTCAATCAGATACTCATGCGACTCCTGAGCCATACGGCGGCGCTCGTCCACATCCAAGTAAATGTAGTCCACATGAATCACCGCGGTGGTGGGAGGCGGGGGCTGGAGGCCATTGAAGTTCGCAGTCACGAACTGCCACTTATTCCAGAGGATGTTGATCTTGACCTCGTGGTACTGGAGGGCAATCAGGGGAAGAGCAGCACCAGGGTTGCGAGTGTAGGAGAAGGGCAGAGGGATCGTCAGAACTGAAGACGAACTCGGGCGACCAGTTGCCTTGACGCTCGCAGAGGCGGCCGGAGGGCGATATCCGTTGACATACTTTGCGGTGTTGGTGTTGACTCCATCATCCGCAGTATTCACTGCCATTGGGCCACCGTCATTGCGACGGGAATCACCGCCGCCACCGACCATCTGGTACAACTGATAACTCTTGTTCGCGTCGGCCGTTAGAGTGTCCCACAGGTACAAGTACTCGCTGTACAGGCGGTCAATTGACTGTCCGCCGATTTCGAGCTCGACATAGTCCAGTAAGTTGTATCCCAAACGACCCTGCTCGTTGTTCCAATCAACCTTCTTCTCCGCTCCATTCACGATTTGCGTCGTAGGGAGAACAACATCGAGGTAGGTGGAATACAGCAAGTCGGCATGGCGGGCAAGCGTCACGCTCTGCTTATTGCCCCACGCGGGCACGCCAGTCAAGTTCACGCGAAACGGTTCCATCGCGAAGTTCGTGTGGCGCTTGAACAGACCCTTCCAGAAGGTGATCTGGGGGTTTCCAGAAAGGTATGCATCCTGAGCTCCGTGTGCGACGAGTTGAAGTAAACCGCCACCCATTTGTCTTTATATGTTAGACATACTGATTTTTTTACCGACGCGACTTACGACGAGTGGACCGAGACTTGCGACGACGGCGACCTCCCACGTCAGAGCCAGCTCCCATATTAGAAGCCGCCGCAGCAGCTTCCGCCTTCTCTCTCTCTTCCCTTTCTAGCCTCGTCTCATCGGTTTCTTGTGTCAGAGGCGTCGCAGAACCATCATCGGGGTCACCACCACCGCGGCGACCCTTCTTGGACGCGCGGCGCGTGGACTTGTACGTCTTCTTCGCGGCCATAATCACCTTCTTTAGGCCATCGCCCTTCTTGTAAGTGCCTGCCTTCTTCATAGATGCCATCGTAGACTTGACGTGCGTCAACCAAACATTCGCCATTTGTGTATGTTTTTACCTAAGATTTTATATGCGATACAGGACACCTCGTAGTCCCGTCATTACGTCATCCGGAATGCGAGTCTCCATAGGTATCCCAGTCAAGCAGCAGTAGTGGAAATACACCGAATACATGCCGCACTCCGTCCCCTTTCGCTGATGTTTCGTTTTGTTGTATGTCAGCTCCATAGGTGCCGAATGCCCCCCGCCCGCGTCCCACTGCTCCTTCCACCGCTTCATTAATTGCTGAATCTGCTTCTCAGGATAATGGCCGTACGAATCAAAGTATGTCATGCGCGGATACTCCAAATCTGGACTCACATCGCAAAAAACCGCAACCCAGTGCTTGCCTGGACCCGTGCTCACATCCGTATTGAAGATAATGCCAATTTGGGTCTTGCCTTTTGCCGCAAGTTTACGGATATCCATAGAACACAGAGCACTGACTAAACACGACCCAGTTTCGGACTTTGCGCCAAAATCTATGGGAAACGCACCCACGTAATTGTAACTTGCAAACAACTTCGTGTAACTCTTTTCGATCTTGTCAATTTCAATCGTAGATAACCATTCCGTTGGATTCTCTTTCCAGGATGCAGGGGCTTTGGGTTTTGTGAGAAGGGATGACACCACACATTCTGCAGCTCCATCTTTACATTTGGACTGAAGGCGTTTGCGTAGGGCATTCCATGTTGTGGCTATATTGCCTGGAGGTATGGGCGGTTCTCCAGGATGTTCCTTGTTATATGCTTCTCTAAGTGTATCGACTTCTTTATCGTCGACAAACATCCTTGTTATGAAAACGGATTTAAGTTTACAGATAGATCGGAAGCATACCGTAAGATGCTTGCTCGCCTGAAGTCACGCCTTGAGACGTACCGCGATGTTGATAACCGCATTCAGGCACTCAACGCCGAAATCCATACTCTCCGTAATGATCGCAAGGTTCTTGAAGTAGAAATGGCAGAGATTCTTCGTGACCAGCAGTTCCATAGTTTCAACGAGGTTCGCTTGTCCGATGACGGCTCTGTCATCAAGATTCAGCGACCGAATCAGTGGAGTAAGGGATGGACGCTTTCCAAGAAGGACCTCCAGACGCATCTCAAGGAGTATTTTGAGAGTACGCGCACTCCCAATGCAGATGAGTGTTATAACACAATTGTTGATAAGAAGATCAAGGCGCTTGTTGCTACAGAGTTCGCGTTCACGCACGTGGCTCCTGAATAAAATACGCAATACAAGTAATGGACCTTGAAGGTGGTGCAAAAAGACCTAGAGAGGAACCCGTCGTTCCCCCAGAAGAATTATTCGCACCTCCAGGTGCTGCAGTTTATAACCCTGCGACTCTACCGAATCTAGTCGCAGAAACCACCACATACTCCATCATAGATATTGCCGAAGGAGCTGCCCCAAACCCCAGCAAAGACATTCTGCTTCCAGTGAACATGCGAGAGTTCGGGTATGTTCCAGATGCAAACGACCCCCAGACTATTGCAGAGGCCGAAAGAAACCAATCTATCGTGTTTGGAGAACTGACGGAATCCATTAAAAAGTGTCTTGATGAAGACACATACACTCGCTTATACGACAAAGTTGTCAATAAAAGTATTGCTGACGAGGAGGCTGCAGAAGGTACAGGAAAGACGCCAAAGAAGGTACGTAAAGCTCCGACGAAAGTCCGTAAGGGAGCTCTTCGTGATTTTTTTGAACCTAGCACCCCAGTGACCCAGTGTAATAATACCGTAGGGCCTGAGAATCAGGAGAGTATGTGCTGGATTTGCGATACGCCCATCCGTGGCGGAGAAAGTTACGGGTTTAAATTTGCCCCAGAATGCGAGCACGTATTTCCAGTCATGCAGGCTCTGTGTTTCACAGGGCTTTACTCTGCCGGAATTTACGAAGGCTTAAAAGACGAAGCAGATAAGACAGGTAAGAATAGAGGTGACCTCTACAAGAAAGAACTCAAACGAGAATATCGTTGGGCACACGAAATATGTAATCAAGTTAAATCAAACACGCACTTTATTGTCATCGACGAGGGCAAAAAGTTCGGTATTAACCTGCAATTCATAAAACAGATGCTGTATGCGATATTGGAAACAAAGAATTACGGAGGCGGCGAGAAGTTGTGGAATTGGATCCAAAAACAAATACCCAATCAAGGGAAAACCAAAAAGCAATGGGTGGATGGACAGAGTGACAAGATTTATACCATCTGCTCTGAAATCACGCAGCAAGCAAACAAGTTAGGGTACACATACACCCAATTTTTAGCAATGTCGGTCATGAAGATTCGGGAATATGTCGCTATGGATCCAGATATTTCCAGACCGAACATTCGTGTAATTCCGAAGACGGCTCCAAGTGTTGGAAATACTGTAAGTCTTTATAGAATCAACAGCAGTGATCTGACTCCAGTGATAGAGCTGTATGCCCGAGATATACATCGAGTTATGACGGGACTTATCAGTGGTGCACTCAGCGAAGCAGGTTTCAAAGGAACTGGGCTCAACGCAATTCAGCGCTCAAAACTTGCCGGAGAGCTCTCAAGCCCGGGTATCGAGCAGGAGTTCGTGCGAGTTATGACGACCGATGAAATGACTCTTTTACAATATAGAGAACTGAGAGAAGCGCTATTCGTCATAAGTTATCTTAAAAACAATGCAGATGATCGAGCAATATGGTCGGATATACAGACTATCTGGCCTTCAATGGTTTACGTGTTGATATTGTGGAAATCGTTTTTATTCGGGACTCAAACGATACCTGCTCTTGGGCAGATACCGGCAGATAGTAATATCGTTAAGATCCTCCAGACAAAATCACAAGCTCTTCTGGATAAACAGACTGCTACAATCAACTCAATACTAACCGCGAAGTTCGGTGGTCAATACACCATGGACTACATCATAGGGAACATGGAGACAATAATGAATAGCGTTCCTGAAGGAACTGGTAAACCATGGTTCGGCGCCGGTCGTAAAACTCGAAAGAGTCATGGAAAACGGAATCGCAGAACGTATCGCAGAAAGAATTAAACATGACAACGATTTACAACCCTTACAATCCAAAGAATCGCTTGTTTGCCAAAACGGACATTCAAGCGATTCTGGAGAAACACCGGTGTGATACGATGACAATCCGAGACTCGTCAAATTTCCAGACGGCAATGATTCATTCGTCGTATGTGAAGCGTAAGGATTATACGACTCCAGCAGGTGAATCCACGACTCTTGCGCCTCGTCCGTCCGATTGCTTGGAACTCTTTGATGATTCCTATGAGCGTCTTGAGCATATGGGCGATTCGGTCCTTGGAGCATGCGTATCGACCTACTTGTTCCAGCGATTCCCTGACGAGAACGAGGGATTCCTAACCGATTTGAAGAAAGAGATTGTATGCAATGAGACACTTGGCAGATTGAGTGAGAGGATTGGTCTTGCAAAGTTCTATGTGATTTCAAGACACAATGAAGATATTTGTGCTGGAAGAACCAACACAAAGAAGTTGGGGGATATTCTAGAAGCGTTTATTGGCGCGATGTGGATAGACACGAACTATGAGTTCAAGATCGTGTATAGCTTTATTGTTGCGCTCGTGGAGATGTATATTGATATTCCGAAGTTACTGATGAACAATCGGAACTTCAAGGAGCAGTTTCAGAAGTTGTATCAGTCTATGTTTCACCAGACTCCCACGTATCATATGGCATCGTGCGTGAATGGACAGTATACGATGGAGGTGATTCATGAAGGAAAGATGATTGGACAGGGAAGTGCATCGACAAAGAAGCAGGCCGAGCAGTTTGCAGCACGGGCATCAATTCTACACTTTCAGGCGTAATTAAGTAGAGAGAGACAGGGTGGTCTTGGTCCGCGGGATGCGGCGCATAAGGAGTTCTTTTTGCGTTCCACCTGCCGACATGTTGTCCTCGCCTTCGTGAATTCCTTCAATGGACCTCAAGAACTCTGCGACCTTCTGAGGCTCATCAGCAAATGTCATAAGAAGTTTGGTACGCAACTCGGCGCGACGCAGAGGAGGACGAGACGTGCGAACACTCCGCGAGATATTGCCGCCACTAACTTCTAGAGCAAAGTTCTCTACCTTGTTTTCGCGCATGTACTCCAGGATGGTTGCGGAAAGAGCAGCCTTGTTCTCACGGATCTCCTTGATTTGATTACGGATCTGTCGCTCATTATCGTCGTGAGCAATCCACTGCTTCAGCGCCTCGCGGATTTGGTTCGTTTTGTTTTCCTCCATGTCTTATTCTTCTTACTACGTTTCTTTGTTGAAAGTCTCTTACTACCGCCTCGCTTTCTAGCCGGGATTGGCGGTAAAGCTTTGCGCGAAGAAGAAAACGCTCCGGGAACATATGGTGCCTTTGGAGGTGGAGGAACCGAATTGCGGGCGAGTTCTCGGTCCGCGTTAAAGGCACTTCCGAGATCAGACGCATCAAATCCGTCTTTTGCCTTCTCGGTCTCCGACTCTAGTCTATTTATGGCCTTTGTGCTAATCACATCTGCCTTGTTTCGAAGCGTCTTTATCAAATTTGGGTTCTTGGCTTCAATGCCAGCCTTTGTTTCATTCAAGGTTTCCTTCAACCTTCCAAACGCAATTTTAGACTGTTCCTTGATTTCTCCGAATCTATCTGCGAATTTTGTTGCAAACTTATCGGTTTTCGCGAACGCGGTCGAGAGTGTCTTTCCTACCCCAAACGGAATTGCCTTCAAGTAGATCTCGGAAGCTTCCGAGAAGTCTGCGCGACTAAATGCGATCATAGCAAGAGGAGGCCAAAAGAACATTCCAAATACGGCTACAATTGCAGGACCGAATCCGGGTATGAGGACCATCAAGTTTTGGAACATCTCTCCGCCAGTGCTGAACGCAGTAAGCAT